>Ga0163111_10001742_pt1 | contig 13579 bp, 28 predicted proteins | sample CRUFie1St18metaG_FD_109645 | JGI IMG/M metagenome (GOLD analysis project Ga0163111, IMG submission 109645) | Marine microbial communities from the Costa Rica Dome - CRUD Field 142mm St18 metaG | ecosystem: Environmental > Aquatic > Marine > Oceanic > Photic zone | place: Costa Rica: the Eastern...
GCAGTTGAGTGCAACACCGCCTGCATAACATAGTTTCGTACCCCAGTTTGCGGCAAGCCCTATAATCTTTTCGATTTCTAACTCAGCATGAGCTTGGGCACTTGCGGCTATATCTTCTGGTCTATGACCTTTAAAATCTTGTAATGAGAATCCTTTATGCCAATTTGCCCACTCATTGAAGCAATACTGCATATCTACGCATACATCTCCGTATGCCGCCATTCCCATAGTTATATATTCATCTTCATTTGGCTTCAAGCCGATACGCTTGGTGATTGCTGAGTAGAACAAGCCTATGCTTTGTGGATAAATTTTTTCAAAAACTTTTTTCAATTTTCCCTTCTCGACTATCCAAATACTGCTCGTACTCCATTCTCCAATCGCATCAATCACGACACAAACCACATCATCATCAAAAGGCGATGTGTAGTACGCTCCTGCTGCGTGGCTTTCGTGATGATATGTATGGTAATCACATTCATCAAAAATTTTTGTCGAAACAGGGAGTTGCGAATGTGCTATACGTCTTTCGTTCTTTAGCGGTACATTTTCATAGAAAACCGATACATCTGCGTCTGCATTTCTTAAATGGAGTGGGTTGACTCTATCGTTCCTTTTTCTTGTGAGTCTCTCTGCGTGCTTAGCCCAGAGAATCTCGTTCCCTTCAACTAATGATACTGAGGCGTCATGAAACCCCTCTGCTATACCTTTTACTATCACGCTCCTCTTTCTCCTTTTCTCCAAATTGTATAGTTATACTTTGTACCTGAGGTAACTTTTCTACCTCTGTGAACTTGTCCTGAGGGGAAGAATATTGCTGCACCTATTCTAGGTTTCCAATGTCCTATGCCCTCTAACTCAAACTCTCCACCTTCAAAGGTTTTATTCAAAAATACACTACAAGATAATCTATTTGCAGGTGTCCTTTTGAATAAATCTTTGACTGATTCATCTTCATCTCTGTGCCAATCTAACTCATACCCAGCGTAGTATCTATTACAGAAGTGTGAGTACTTATCTATCAGATTAAATTTGTACGTCTTCTCATTAAATTCTTCGAAAGCCGCGTCAAATCTTGACTGCCACGAAACATCGGGCACGCCAATGTCTCGTAATTGCACTCCTGTTTTCCAACCATTGTATGTACCCGCTGGGACGTTAGATAAGTTCCAAGCTTTTACACTCTTATACAAATCTTTACACTCTTGCTTAGACAGAAAATCTGTCTCTACAGCGAAGTAAGTGTGTCCTACCTTAGTTATGTTCATACGGTGGCAAGTCGTCAAATCTGTAATACTTTTTAGTTTCGCTATGATAATGCCAACCTTGAAACTTATGTTCTTCTAGCGGCTTATCTGACTCTACATATTTACTTTTATCATCTACCATTTTTTAGGGAAATCCTCCAATATCTTGCTCGTAGGTTTGAAGCACTCTGTATGTCCTCCAAACTTGTGAGACGGTTCAAGTTTATCATCTAAGAACTTAGCGTGTAGTTTCTGCTCCATATAGAATACTTCTTCTAATGTAGCCGTCCACGTACGTTGAATTCTTAGGTCATAACCCTGAAAGCCTCTTGCTCTCTTGATGACATGACGCCAGTCTTTACCAGCTGCAATGCCTACTTTAATGATTTCTCTTTCATATGTTTTCTTGTTTACTAATACTACTCCATACAAGACACCTTCCCGCTGAGCTTCAGCAGGATAGTTCTTGAAATAAGTTTCGTTGTATTTACCTACCGAAGCCAATATATTAAACTCCTGCAAGAACACGAACAACTCCGGACGCAAGTATTACTACTGCTGCTGCGTTCAGAATTATTAACGCTCTATCTTTCCACATAATACCTACTGCTAACCAGCCCATACAACCTACGGTTGAAAGGACTAAGTCTACAAAAGGGTATGCCTGTCCGCCACGAAGTATCATGGCAGTAAGTAAAATTAAAGATGATGCCCATTTAATCCACCAAGACAGGTCAAAGTTCAGCCACGCTTTATCCAAGCGTTTCTGCATTTGTTCCATTTTCTTACTGCGTATTTCTTCTAGCTTCATCTAAGTTCTCCCATTCCATAAGTAATAGCTCAAAGTATTCTGGGTCGTCCATTTCTTCTATCATTTCTCTAAAGAACTCAATATCAGGAATGTCATGTCCAAAAGGTATCTTCGTTACATACACTCGGTATGCTTTTTCTAGTTGTGATTCTAAATATAATAACATTACACTCTCCTCACTACTTTAGGGATAATCTCCCCACTTCTAATAACTTCTACATTACAACCGATTTCTAGATTTAGTTCATCTATGAAAGCGATATTGTGTAGTGTTGCTCTTGATATAGTTGCACCATTGATTTCAACAGGTTCAAGTAACCCAGTTGGAGCGATTACTCCGCTCTTACCAGTATTCCATTCAACATCTAACAACTTAGTGACAACTCCTTCCGCTCTTGTCTTGTATGCGTATGCTCCTCTAGGGTGGTGTGAAGTGTGTCCTAACTTATCAAATGCCCTGTATGAATCAACTCGGAATACAACACCATCGTTTGGGAACTCATTCCAGTCGCCCATTGATATAACATTGAACCAGTTGTCAAGAAGTTTCATATCTTCTAGCCATCGTTCGCCAATGTAAGGTTGTATGCCGTATGCTACAAAGGTCAAGTCACGCGACTTGAACTCGTCTACATCTTTTAGATTAAGAGCGCCAGCTGCATAATTCCTACTATTCTTAATGGTTTTAGGAGCTACTATCTCGCCTGTAATCTGACGTACGCCAGAGAACAAGGCATAGCCTGTCTGTCCTGTTTCTAATACTTTGGGAACTATGTGTTTGATTTTGTCTGATATGTCTAGTCCTGCGATACCATCGCCACGTGTTAAGGCTTGGTGAAAGATACCATCAATGTATGTAATTGATACTGCAGCGCCATCTAGCTTTGTAGTTGTAACTGCGGCGTCTCTGCCCCAGTCAGGTGCTTTATCTTCGTCTGCAAAGACTTTCTGTAGTGAGAACATTTGGAAGGGGTGCTTAAAACGACTGTCTGTAGCTGAACCCACTTCATCTGTATTTACATTCTCTACTAATCTATCGTAAACCTCATCAGGCACGATAGGATATCCGTTGAAATATGCCTCGCGACACTTGCTTAAAAATGCTCTTATATCTTTATTCATTTGTATATTATACTAAAAATATAAGGATTTGTCAAGAACTATTTTTCTGGTGTCCCAGGCAAGAGTCGAACTTGCAACCTACAGCTTAGAAGGCTGTTGCTCTATCCATTGAGCTACTAGGACGGAAGAAAAACTATCTACTTATCCTGTTTTCGTAATCGGCTGATTGTTCGTCCCACCAGTAAGGTTTGTCTCGATATTTCCAGTCAGCAAAGACTGCTTTGTCTTTGTGGTAGAACTCTCGATAGGCTTCGATTGGGTCGTCTCGTTTGCAATCATCAGGCATTGCTTGTGCAAATGGGGTAAGCCCGATGTCGGGGATTGATATTTCTGGTAGCCCCAAGACCATCTCGACAGATTTATGCACCTTTCCGTACCGATAGGTATATTCATCTCCCAATGCCAATGCGTAGCAGTAGAGCCAATCGTAGTTTGATTGGGAACTCCTAGCCCAGATGGTACAAGGGTGATTATACATAGTAGGGAGATAGGGAAAATCCCTCGGGTCATTCTTTTTCTGAATGGAGACTGATGCCCATTCTTCTGATGTGAGTTTTCTGTTAGGAACGTATCCTGCATATTTGTGTGTCCAATGTACTGTGCAGAGCATTTGTCCTGCCTCTAGAGGCATCTTGACGATATGCTTATCGACATGATACTCCGCGCATTTATCTAAATCTTCGTCAAGTATAAAAATATTCATAAGACTATTATACTAAATATTTGAGGTTATGTCAAGTAATTTTTAAGGTAAGCTGCAAATTCTTTATGTGCTGTCAGGTCTCTGTGGTAAAATCCATTCATCTTACCAAAGTTATGCAATCCTTGTGGAATTGCTTTCTCTATCACTTCATGGAATGTATCATAGAACATCTGAGTATATATTGCACCTTTAGGTATTTCAATATTATGTATGTCTTTTATACTTCTATCGAATATATCAAAGTGTTTTATGAACTTATACTCTATATGTCTTTTCTCCATAAAATCCATGATTGACCGAACGCCTAGTGTCCATGCACAGGCATACTGTATGTCAGTCATTTGATTTGCTTTGCCGTCTAAATCTTCGTATCTATAATCAAAGTTGCCCATATCATCTAGTTTATAGGTACGCGTGGGTCTGGCTACACCAATAAATACTCTATCGTAATCATTGAGTAAGCCTCTGTGGTAATCATGTACTAAGCGTAAATGTAAGTAATCATAACTCATAGCTGGCCAGGCATTTAATCTTGACTCAGGAAATACTAATAGTGGATAACTCTCTGGTAGTCTGCGATGGGCAAAGTCATATACTGACATCTTAGTCGCTCTTCCCATTTTTTGATTCCACATGACTATAGCTTGGTGCATGCCAAACTGTGCGATTAAGTCTTGTTTTTCTCTGTAAGTGTTACGACCTAAGATTCGGTCGTGGTCGATTTCATACCCTTGCATATGGCTGTCGCCATAGAAGTGAACAGGTCTATTGGTAGATTTCATCTAGCTTCTCTTTGAAATGTGTTTCTAATATATCCTTGACTTCACTAATGGAGAGAATCTCCACTAATCCATCAAATAATAACTTGGAGTTTTCAAAATCCAGAGGCATGGTGATGCCTTCCTTGCTAGGTTTCCATTCTTCGTCAAAGTCTTGAAAGTATTTTCTCAATGAGATATACTCCACCTCTCTGAAAGTATTGACAGTTAGATAAATCTTTTCGTGTCTTGCTTCGTTGTAGTGGACTAACTTCTCATAGAGAGCTGGGGCTTCATGTAATTCTATCATTCTTAAGTATCGCTGATAAAGGAACTATAGAAGTTACATTTGCAGGCGTTAAGAGTCTGTATGAATCCGTGTCCCAGCAAAACAATAACACTTGATTAGCGTTAGGCTTTGCCCTATTTCTTTTAGACTGTATATATTTGTTATCGAAGTCAAGCGTACAGACGTTGTACTTTAGTCTACGACTGTTTTGGCTTCGGTAAGTGATTATTGCATCGCCGCACTTGTCGACCTGCTTAATAAAATCATCTTTCTTCATGAGTTCCTTTTAGGTTAAAATTGTATTCTACCAAGAACCCAATGGTTAAAATTGCAAGGTGGTTTTTATACTCGTAAAAATACGCTAGAAGCCATATAGACTCCTAGCGGTATTTGGGGTAGTTAACCGTTTAGTTTAGTAATAACTTCTGCAAAGTAGTTAGCTGCTTTACCTGTAAGTTTACTGATAATCGCCTGATCGGCTTCCATACCAGCATCAGATATAGCGTCTGTAACTGCTTGTTGAGCGTCAGCAACAGATACTCTGCCACCGCCACCGCCACCACTTGAAGTGGATTTAGTTGCAGGAGTTTTCTTTACATAAACACCAGCTCTTGTCAAAATCATTCTGACACCATTTGGGCTCTCACCTAATTCGGCAGCTATTTCTTTGACAATCTCCATGCTATTTTCTGGAGTTGGTTCTTCTGCAGTATACATCTCTACTGCCTGAGCTTTAGCTTCGTCTGTCCAAGCCATTCTTCGTCTCCTTTTGTTTTTAAGATGTTCTGGCATACCTGGGCACCAACCCGTTGCGTCTCTCATCTGTTGATAAAATCTGTCGCTCATGCCATTCCTTTTTCCAATTTATAAGTATATTATATATGGAAACAAGAGCGCAGTCAAGAACTATTTTTTAAAACCTATACCCGAAGGTCGTTAGGTCTTGAACTACTAGGGGTCTTACTAGCGACTTCAAGTCTTCCCCATACCAGCGTCTATAGTCCTCTGAATAATGTTTATATAGCTTATTCATGCTATTTTTGTCAGGGGTAATCCCTAACGATTTGAAGTCGTCCTCCCATGATTCTAAGCAAACAATAGCGTCACATTCCTTTGCCAGTTCGGATTGTGGAGTGATATCGTTCTTCTCTATCCACTCTCGTAATCCTACCCAGTCCCAGCTTCCTTTGTAGAGATGTATTATTCTTTCATACGGATTTCGTATGATTCCTACTTTACAATTATCTAACTCTACCCAGAAACTCTCGTTCACGGCTTAACTCCTGTGCTAACATTTTAGCGTCTGCAACCTTATGTCTATACAACGGGTCGCTCTCACTTATGGACTGTAGCTTATCTAGTAACACTACTAATTTCTTATTACATTCACTTACTGTGTGTTGTGCTTTCATTGATTCTTAAACTGCTCTAAGGCTTCTAACCTTTCGTGAGCGCTTGTCAGTTTCTTTATCTGACCATCTATTGAATCGAGTACTTCGGGGTGGTCTGCTGTTCCACTAGGATTTCTTAAATATATTTCTATATTAGCTTTGCACTCCTCGATTACTCCCTTGTATCTAGCCGCTAAGGCTTCTAAAATTATTCTTCTCATATCTCTATCTTTAATAAATTATTTACATAACCCTTGACAAATATATCTCTATAGTTATCGTTCAAGCAAGGTATTAACATTACTGGAACTGTCATAAAACTCCCAATCCCAAATATCAACCATGCAGCAGGCCACCATCTGTAAGATGGGTTGCTGTTGTCCATTTTGCCTAATATGATAATGCTAGGTATGAATACTCTAAACTGTACCATAACCCATGTCGTTATCCATATCGCAAAGATTATATTATATGTTGACTCCATATTGCTCCAAATGCTTTAAACTTCCTAAGTCGTACGCAAGTGCAAATGAGTGATACCCCATTTTACTGCCATCTAACCAAGGAAACAAAGTATTTGAAGTATCACAAGGGGTCAACACATATAGTTGATAACCTTTTGCTCCATATTTTGCTTCGTAATCAGTACTACCCAAGCCTGGCATAGCTGCTTGATGTTCAAGTGTTTGCTCTCTTTTAATCAAAGCAATACTATTGTCTCTAGCAGACCAAACTTTTTCTCCTTCTCGAAACTCTTCAGCGACACATTGTTCTGGAAGCATTGTATCTCTATATCTATCGTAGCTACTTGGTAACTTTTGAGGTATACCAACTCTATCAATGATAGCTTTCACAAATGCATTGGAACGATATAATCTAGTAGCAATCTCAGAGATATTATCTCCGTCTAAATAGTACTCTATAACTGATTTTATTTCGTCACGGGTAGCGCCTTTGCCTCGATTCTGGCTCTTACGCTTTTCTCTATGTTGCCAAACTTCAGTATGCTCGTCTATAATTCTCTGAAGTCTGGTCGTGTTATACCTTATATTCAGAATCTCACAAGCTTCTTTCTTTGTGATTGGTTCGTCTGCTTCTAGTAAGTCTATTACTTTTTGTATGTTAGCACTTTCTAGTTTTTCGTGTGATTTCTTTTTTACACCTCTACTAATTGCCATAATTATCTCCATCTATTACTTTTGTATGTTTCTTTCCATATAACATAATAGCATAGTGTATGATTTTTAATAAATCAGCTGGATTGTTACCTTCTTTCTTTCCATACCTTTGGGCATACTTCATTATATTACCCATACAAAAACCTTCGCCGTGGTTACTATCGAAAATGAACTCAGTTGCCTGAATCTTTCCTTGTGCATAGTGTGCAGCGTAAGTCTTGTCAATGTAGTTCTGTAAGAACTCTAGAACTGCATCTTCGTTAAATTTGTACTCTATCTTCTCCATACCAAAATCCTATTTGTGTTAATCTAGCAGTCTCTTTGGTATCACCAAAGCCTGCGTTTTCAGGAGCGTGAAGCATACGAGCATCATACATAATTAAACGATTATATCTGTTTTCTACTTTACAATGAACTGTCCAATCCTCATGGGGAGTATACTCTCCATAGAAATGGGGGTGTCGCATAGTATCATCTTTACTTTTAAGTTCGTCATAGATACTACCATTGTGTTCGAATAAAAGCGTACCAGTGTTTGGTGGTGGATTAGGTGTTAAATAAATAACACAAGCGTACATACGCTGATGGTCTTCCCAACCGCCATCTGAGTGAACCCAGTTAAATGTATTTGTTTTCTCTGCATATCCTAGATTGAAAGAGCCGTTACATTTCATACTCTCCATATCTAGTATTTGTCTACCTAATATATCTTTCCAGCGATTGCGGAGATATATTCTGTTTTCCCACCAGAACTGTCTCTTTTGATTGGCTCGGTGTCCAGGGTGTAGTAGTTGAACTTTCTTTCCTCTCTTTGCCCGACCTCTCGTATATTTAAGCATCAAAGCTCGGTTACGAATCTCGTCAGGATTAGGATAGAAGTCGTCTACTATCCAAATCATTTCTTCAGTTCATCTAATACATCTAACCCGCCTTCTATCTTGGCGAGGTACTCTTTCTGTCTTTGAAGTTGTCCTTCTAGCACAGATATCTGTTTCTCAATTTCTATCTGTTGCTGAACAAGGTTGTTCCTCAAAACATCACTTTTATTCATGGTGTCCATTGTGTCGTCTAATACTCCAATGATATTTCCTAGTGTGTCATTCATCGCCTTGTAACCTATGTGCTCTGGCAAGTAATGCTTGACTGCCATCTTTTCGTATCATTTTTAAATTTCTTCGAAGGTGCATATCTGTACGAGCTTTTTCAAGCCACTCTTGTTTCTTATCGTCGTCCCAATCTGCGGGCATGGTTACTCTCATACCATCAATCTCGTATGCTCTGATACCACTATCTTCTACTATGTTCTGTCTAATGACTTCTTTAGCCATTGTTTCTCCTAAAAAAGAAGGACAACCTCCTCAATCCCTCATGGGGCAGGTACGTTGTACCGAGTCGTTAACCTATTTTCTTGTATTTAGTGTTAATTGCTTACATAGCGTTCACACGCTGTACTACATTTTAGGTTGCGGATTCTCAGTCTTCCGTTCACTTATCCTGAGGAGGTGTCCAAACTGCTCAAACTATTTTTTCTTATAGTTTTATTTTTTCATTATGTATATTATACATAAAAATTGAAGTTCTGTCAAGAACTATTTTTAAGTTCGTTTAATAACTACTTACTGTTTATCTTATCTTTCGCTGTACCAGCGTATAAGCCAAACCATGCTGCACCTGCACCTACTACAATCGAGATAAGTCCTGATTGTTCTAGTGTTGGTTCAGGCAAATTCATAAACCACATTGTGGAATAATAAAGTAAGAATATGTATACTGATAGGAATAAACGAGGGAAGATTCTCCATGCGTCAATCATATTGGATAAGAATATCCAACGTTGCCATGGGTTATCTGGCTCTTTGTTTGCTTCCATTTCTACAATCTTAGCTTTAAGATTGCTGTTTTCAGTTACGAGTTCCATGAACTTATTTAAGTCTATTTCAACTTCGTTTCGTGACATATCACCGCTAAATCTTTCGTCAGCCATTTATATCTCCAATCCAATCTAACCAAGGCTCTCTCCACACCTTGCCAGGGTGGTCTTCGTGATTTACATCACACCAGTCACACTTAGGTGGGTGAAAATGAAAAGAGATTGATATTCTTGGGCCTAGGGTCTCTACCCTGTGATACAGTTTTGGTGGTAACCAGAGAAGGTCGCCCTCCTCTAAGTCAATCACTTGGTCTACTGTTGCCTCGCTAGGTTTACAGTCCCATTCGGTTTCATTATAAATATACCACCGAACAGTCCCTCTAACATGGAACAGAAAGTTCTCCGTTGTATCTGCATGAACAGGAAAGCATTTAGCGTCTTTTCTACTAGACATATAAATATTTGCTTGTCCACGCCCGAAGAACTCCTCAAAATCTTCACATTGGTTGTAGAGTGTCTTGTTTAAGAACTCTGACAGGGATAGTACAAAACTATCTCCGTTCCACCAATGGTCAAAGATTTCTCTTTTTTGTAATTTGTTTCTGCTTTTCTTATGGCAATACTTTCCTTTGCTGTGTATTATCTGTAACTGTGGCATACGATTATGTCCACTTAATCCATAAGAGTTTAAGTACTGGTCTGCTTCTCTCCAACTAAAATATTCTTTGAAGCGTGGGCCACCGCCCTTTACTACAAACCATTCTCCTTTTTCTCGTTTGTCTCTGAACTCATCAAAAGACATTTTTAATAATTCTGGTAACTTCATTCTGTTTTCTCAAATGTATGAAATCTAGCTCCCCAAGCGGAAAGAACATATCGTCTGCCTTCCCACACGCCTGTTACCCAATGCAAGTCTTTTGCACTAAACAGGGTGGCATCTCCTTTATTCATGTGAGCTTTCTTATACTCTACCATGAGGTCTCCGCCTTCGAACTCATCATTTAGTAAGATAGACATACTCTGTTCTCTATCTCGTTTGTAATTTTGTTTGCCGTCTACTGTTTGCCAAATATAATCTCTGTGAGGAGCAAAACTGTCGCCAGGTTCATAACATTGAACAGCACAACTTATTATATTCGGAGCTAATGTATCTTTTAGTTTATTTTTAACTGAATCTGGTAAACTAAACTCTGTAATTTCGAATCTATTCTGCATACGAGGTTTATTCTTACAAGAATCAATTATAGACTTACATTCTTCTTCAGTAAGATAGTTTTCTAAATATGTCATTTCTGTAGAAACCATACTACTAAACTGTCTCTTTGTCCAGCTAGTACTGGTAATACTTGGTGTTCTAAATTGGGCATGAATAGTATGGGCTTGCCTTCTTCCATTTTCATTACTGTCTTTTGTCCTTCCATAACTATACCGCCTGGGTGGAATCTATCTGGCATTTTAAACTCCATTTCTCCACCTTCAAACTCGCTAGGGTCGTTCAGTAAACAAGATAGAGATAGTTTTCTATAGCCTCTGCCATCTCCATCAGTATGCCACTTATAAAAATGCCCTTCGTGATATCGGGCTATCTGCAATATTTCTGGAGTATAATCATACCCTTGTTCGTTTATCCACTCTTCCATTAGCTGTATGCCTCGTGGCTGTGGAGCACCTACTCGTTTGGCTCTTTGTATATATCTGCACTCAGTCTTTCTAAACTCATGGTCTAGTCCTCTACCTGTGTGTCCTTCTATACCTAAATGTGTATTGAAAGTATTTTTACATATTTCTAATAATTCTTCGGGAAGCCTCTCACATTCATGTATCATAAGAAATCTTGGAGCTGTCTAATTTTGTATATGTATTTCCAAACTAGGTGGGCAATATCCTTTCTTCTGTAGGGTGATTTACCATGAGGTGAGTATTTAGGGTGCCAAATTTGTGAACTCAATGATGTGAAATGTAAATGGTATATATCATCAATGTGATACTGTTGTTGAGTGCTTCTATCAATCGACTCCCCATCAGTAACGTAGCCGTCAAATGAGTTCCATCTAGCGTCCATTCTCTTAATAATTACATCTTCTACTTCTTCTCTATGAGGACTGCCTATCTTTTTACTAAATACATTCTTATATCCCCAATTACATTTTGCTATATCTTCAATAGGGTCTATCCATTGAGCTGCTTTTTCACAGTCAATCAAAATCATACTATCACTAAACCAACCTCGCTCTTTATCTGTACCTGCGAACTCCTTTGGATTCATATTTAGAGTGTCCCAAACCATTCCAAAAGCACAGTCGCCTAGGTCAGTATCGTAGAACTCTCCTATATCTCTAAAGTTCATTTGGTCGCAGTCCATATAGATTGCTTTCCCTTTGAAATTACACATATGAGGTATAGCATATCTAAAACAAGTAAATGGTGTACCCCAGCCAGTTTTGTTCCAATCTTCAAACATACTGGGTCTCATCATTGTAATTTCTAACTCTCTGTCAGTATTTTCTAGTAGTGTATATACTAGTAATCGTTCTACCCATTTATCTTCCCATTCAGAAGTTCCTACAAATATTCTAATCGGCTCCATACGGCCCTCCTGCTTCATCTTTGATTGCAAAATAATAAAATATAGCTTTGCCTCTAGGATAGTAATTAAACATACGCGGCCCAGGGAACAGAGCTTTCTCTGTGCTTACATCAAAGCCAAACATATTCATATCTCCCCAACGCACTAAATGAGGAGAATGACAATCCATACGCCTATACATACCTAGTTTAGTACGATGGTGTGCTTCTTCCTCTTGATTGTTATTGATAGCAGCGTAAGCGTTTCCCTCTAAAGTTATGATTCCGCTGTGTCCTCGAACTGGGTGGCAGATAGTATAGTCATTAGATATTACTAAAGTAAAATTATCTATCATACAGTTGGGGTCTTTGACAAACTTTCTAATTTCATCAAAGCAAGGTTTGTGGTATTTTTCTTCCCAGACAGGAAGGCTACTACTGTATCGGTTGGTGGTTGTGAGATTGTAGAATGTATAACAATCTGCGTGTATAAATCTCCAGTCATTCTCTGGATTCATGTATCGAATTGCTACTTGGGCTAATTCATTAAAAGGTTTGTAGTTCATTCATCAGTATTCGGTTATAAATTTAATTGCGTTTGTCCACTCTGAAGTGTATCGTTCGGGGATACTTACATCTATTACTGCTCTAGGTCTGCTCCCTGTATTGTGGTCAGCGAACCAGACTTTGCCGTCTTTGCCCATTGAACCTACAACACACGTCCAGTTGCCTGCACCCATTTGACCTCTACGTTGGTCTTTGATTGTTACTTGCTTCTTACCTGTTACTGATATGGAATATCCACTACCTGCGTTATGAATAAATCTGATGTAATGTCTGCCTTTGTTTTTTGAGTTATGCCAGCCTGTGTGTCCCCATCTTGGAGGCATAACTGTAAGGGTATCGAAATACCACTTTTCATGTTGTTGGTAGTGTTCTCCCATGCCATACTGCATATACTTTAAGAAGAAGTATTTTTCCGTACGCAGTCTTTTCTTGTATCTACCACTAGGGGTAACTGCGACTTCTCCTTCATAAGACTGATAATTATGAGTCTTAGGATAACCTACGAACTTATCATCTGCCATCAAGGTCTTTAATGTGGCAAATGTTAAATCTGGTTTTGGCAACGCCCTAAATGTGTGAGGGAGTTGATATAATATTGATGCAAAACTATCTAATCTTTTTAATAGTTCTATGTTTTTAATTGGTACTTGTTTCATTTTTCAAAGCTTCTGGGTCTGTTACTTTCTCATAGTAAACTACGACCTCTTTGAGTTCAGTTATATATCGCTTTAGTTCTTGCATATTATAACTCATCAACTCATAATCAGGGATTGACATAGCCACAAATACTATCTGGCCATGTTCCTTTGTCAACCTGTCGTGAAACTCGTCAATGTTTTTATCACTCACTACATACCATAGTGGTTCTTTGAGGTCAATCTCTCTAGGCATTACAGGTTGTGTAATAATCCTGTCCATCGGCTTAGCCGTTACTTCTATTTGTTTAGTCGGGATTAGACTGCAACTCGACGCCATTATCGAGAGAGTCAATAGTCCTACTAATTTCTTCGATTGAGTCAAATACATCTTTCGTTCCATTGTTGATTCTTGGTTCTAGCAACCCAGGCTTTGCAGCCGC
>Ga0163111_10001743_pt1 | contig 13578 bp, 9 predicted proteins | sample CRUFie1St18metaG_FD_109645 | JGI IMG/M metagenome (GOLD analysis project Ga0163111, IMG submission 109645) | Marine microbial communities from the Costa Rica Dome - CRUD Field 142mm St18 metaG | ecosystem: Environmental > Aquatic > Marine > Oceanic > Photic zone | place: Costa Rica: the Eastern...
GAGGGCCTATCATATTTTCAGAATATCCTCTTAACATTTCACCATATGGCATTCCAGTCCCCCCCATTAGAAATTTAGCAGAAGGTGGTACCACTGAACGGCCTGAATTAACTTGAATCTCGTTTAAAGTTCCAAATTTAAAATTCTGATGTACAACTAATTTATCAATTATTTTAGTATACCATTTAAACGCTATCTCATTTTTATAATAATCTTCATCTCCTCCCAAAAATCCTCCAGAGTAGGTAAAAGTCCAATTAAAATGTGAACCTTTTGTAGGGAATTCTGGATGATCTCTATTATCTCTAGTAATATTTTGTTTAATTGAAACGCCAGATGTAGAAAATATATATTTATTATTTTCATATTTAATGTAATCTTCAATTGAGTTTGAATAATATGATATCAAATCAGATTTTTCATTAGAGAAATATTGTCTTTGAGAACCATTAATCATCCAAGTTCCTTTAAAATAATCATCAGGCCAATTAAATTTTCTACCTAACCTTACACCACCCCCAAAAGATTTTGAATCAAAAGGCATACTGTAGGTTGAACTTTGTCCTCTTTCCGAATAGTTAAACGATACACCTACAAGATTAGAGGTATCAAATAATCTTGGTTCAACAAAGCTAAATGAAAATTGTTGATTAGTACTGACTTCCTGAGAAAAATTATTTATTGGTACGTTTGTTTGTTGATTTGTAGAAAGGCCTCTTTGATAATTGAAACTTATATTTTTCCCTTTACCTAAAAAATTGGGAAATGTAAAACCTCCCCCTCCAGTAAATCCATAAACACCACTATATCCTGCTGAAAAATTAAGTTGACCACTATTCTTTTCAACAACCTCAAAAACTAAGTCTACTTGACTATCATTGATTCTTTTAACATCTGGAATAATATTTTCGAAATAATTTAGCATATATAATTTTTGAGCACTCTTCATAATAGCAGTTTGACTAAAAGACTCTCCAGGGTAAATTGCTATATCTCTTCTAATGATATTTTCTTCTGTTTTAATATTGCCCTTTATAATTACTTTATTTACTTCAGCAACTGATTTTTCATTAATACTGAAGTTAATTTTTAACTGATTATTTTCTTGAGGAACCATCGTGGGAACAATTTCAGCAAATAAATATCCCTTATCTCTGTATAAAGTATTTAAATTTATATTAGACACCTCAAATGATTGACCATTAAATATTTCATCTTCATTAATAGACATTACAGATTTTAAAGTTGAATCATTGAAAATAAAATTGCCATCAAAACTTATTTTATTTACTTTATATTTTTCGCCCGTTTTAAAATCTATCTTTAATTCATTATTATCAATTGAATATTTTTTTAATTTGAAATCAAGATAACCTAAAGATTTAAAATATGATGTTAAATTCAATTTCATATCATCTAATTTTTTTAAATCATACTTACCTTTCCATGGTGTATACCATTTCCACTGTTTAATTTCGTTTAAATTTTTAATCACTTCATTTTTGAATATTTTTTGTGAATCGTTAGGTAGGAACTGTGTTAGATGTTTTAGTAAAGGCTTAGAATTCAAATTTTTACCATTCATAGAAATAGATATTTTTTTAATTTTTGATTTCTCACCTGAACTAACATTAATAATTAGATTTTTTAAATTAATATTTTCCGTATCATCTAACTTGTAATCAATTTTTACATCATGAAAACTTCTATCAATGAAATCTTGATTTAGTAAGTAAATGCATTCTTTTAATTTCTGATCAGTTAAAATATCACCTTGCTTTATTTCAATCAAATCAAGTAATTTAGATTTAGATTTTTTTATTTTAAACAATTCAAAATTAAAATAATCTCCCCTAATAATTGTTTCGTTTAATTTTGGATATTCAATTAAATTTATAAAAAGGTCAATACCATTAAAAGATTCATTTACATCAATTTGTATATCTTTAAACTTGTTTAATAACCATAGTCTCTTAATTGAATTCTGAATGTCAATTGCCGTTATTGACTTATTTACACTTAGGCCTGAAAAATTTATAATATCTTCAGATGACGTCTGATAATTACCATTTACATATATTTTAGAAATAATAAATTCTGAGTTTTGTGAAAAAATAAATGTAAAAAATAATAATATTTTAAATATTTTAATCATGTTTGGTTTCAATCTTACCGAATCTTCTATCTCTATTTAAGTAATCTTTTAAAGCCTCTAATAAATCTAATTCTTTAAAATCAGGCCAAAATTTATTTGAAAAATAAAATTCAGTATACGCACTTTGCCATAATAAAAAATTACTCAAACGATTTTCACAACCTGTTCTAATTAATAAATCTGGATCAGGCAATTTATTCGTTAATAAGTGATTTGAAATTTCTTTTTCATTTATATTGTTGATTTGCAAAGTGTTTTCTTTTACTTTTTTTGCAATTATTTTAGTTGCATTCACAATTTCTGATCTTGCACTATATGCTAATGCTAAAACTAATTTCATACCTGTATTTGCTTTGGTCTCATTTATAGCATATGAAAGTTCATCATTTATTTTTGCAGGTAAATTTTCTCTTAGTCCTATTACATTAAATTGAATGTTATTTGATTGCATTGTACTTAATTCTTTTTTGATACTTCTAGATAACAGTCTCATTAAACTATTTATTTCCAATTTTGGTCTATTTAGATTTTCAATGGACAATGTATAAAGAGTTAAGTATTGAATACCAATCTTGTTACATAATTTTGATATTTTCAAGGCAGTTTTAACACCATTTTTATGTCCAACAGCTCTTGGCATATCTTTCGATTTTGCCCATCTACCATTGCCATCCATGATTATTGCAACATGTTTAGGTAGATTATCATTATTATCCAATAAATCTTGCATTAAATATTATACGACGATTTTTTCAATTTTCTTTCCTATGTCCTCATAGCACTCTGTAATATAAGTTTTATGCTTGAAAACATAAGGTGTTCCATTATCAGTACAAAGAGCTAAATCAGAATCAATGGGAATTTTTGATAATAGAGGAACGTCGAGTCTTTGACTCTCATCTAAACCGCCGATACCTTTAAAAATTTCAAAGTTTAGTGTAGTTTTACCATCTTCAATTTTATAATTTTGATTTTTTGTTTCAATCGTTCCATTAATGACATTACCACTTAAATCTTTCACGATTCCAGAAATCATAAAGTTAGACATGTTTTCAACTACACCAAGAATAGGTGTTTTTAATTGATTAAACATATCAGATGCCTTTTTAACATCTAGTAAAGCTAAATCTTGAGGCGTTGTAATAATTACCGCACCAGAAAGAGCCACTTTTTGTACTAAAGTTAATTGTATATCACCTGTACCTGGTGGTAAATCTAAAAAAAGAAAATCTAACTCTCCCCACTCAACTTGTTCAAAAAACTGCTGAGTCATTCTAGATACCATTGGACCTCTCCAAATAGTTGGTGCGGACTCTGTGTTTAAAAATCCAAATGACATTAATTTCATCCCAAACTTTTCTAATGGAAGTAAATAATTATTCTCACTCATTTTTGGCATCTCATGAATTCCTAAAGCAGTTGGTAAGCTTGGTCCGTATATATCTAAATCTAAAATGCCAACTTTATATTTTTTTGATAAAATTGAAGCAATATTAACAGTGCTTGTTGATTTTCCAACACCACCTTTACCACTAGCTATTGCAATTATATTTTTAACCTTATCTAATGATTTTATTTCTCCTGTTATATTACTATCAGATGTAGATTCTTTAATGCTAATGTGAACTTTGTGATTTGGGTATGCTTTTCTTAGTGACGATACAATTTCGCTCTGAATTGAAGAAATTATTTGTTTTTCAGCATTAATATTTAATGAAATTGTAATTTTTAGATCTTCTAAAATGATATTTTCGACTATCCCAAAGGATACAATGTCACGGCTATAACCTGGGTACTTAATTTCTTTAAGTATAATTTTAATATCTTCTGAATTCATAAATTTCTCAAGTTTATAATTAATGGAGCATTAGTGACTAAATTTAACAATAAAAAAATAAATTTAAATAAATAATATTTTTTGATTTAAATTATAAACAATAAGTATGTCGATTTAGGTGGTTATAGACTTTATTTATTTTTTTATTAGATAGTTATATATAAATATCATTATTTATTTTTTAGTTTTTAGTTTTTTTTCGTCTAATATATAATTTCATATACTATAGCCTCCCAAGTCTCAAAATAAATATAAATTGATTTATGAAATCAGAGGGAGGTTCCTTATGGTTAATATTTCCAGAGAAATCTACATAAACTGCAGTCTGTCTAGCAATAGAATTGCTGTTTTAGAAAATAATGAACTTGTTCAACTTTTTGTTGATTTTCCAAGCCACACCAAAATGGTTGGCAACATTTATAATGGAAAAGTTCAAAATGTCATCCCAGGTATTCAAGCTGCATTTGTTGATATTAATCATGAAATTAATGCTTTTTTGCCGTTATCAGAACTAGATGAAAATGAAAATCTAAATAACATATCATTTGAGGATAATGAAAAAAATAAGAAAACAACTCAATCTTACAAAGATTTAAAAATTGATGATGAAATAATTGTTCAAGTTGTAAAAGAACCATTTGCTGGTAAAGGTCCAAGAATAACTACTGAAATTTCAATCCCTGGTGCTCTTATTGTTTTAATTCCAAATCAAAATTATATTGGAATATCAAAAAAAATTAATGATAAATATGAAAGAAGAAGGCTAAGAAAAATCATTGAAGACATCAAACCAAAAAACATTGGTATAATTGTTAGAACAACGGCCCAAGGTAAAAATCAAGATATTTTATCAGAGGAATTTGAAAGCCTTATGAAACAATATAAAAGTTATATTAATAAAGCAAAATCTAAACAAGCACCCTCACTTATACATGAAGATGTTTCAATGTCCTCAAAAGTCATAAGAGATTTATTTAATAGTCAAGTAAGTAACCTTTATATTGATTCAAAAAAAGTATTTAATACTATTAATACCTACATAAAAAAAATTAATCCATCCGATTTAGAAAAAATTCACTTCTATAACAAGAAAGAGCCCATTTTTAATAAGCATAACATTGAAGAACAAATTTCAAAATCTCTAAATAAAAAAGTATGGTTAAAATCTGGAGGTCATTTAGTAATTGATCATACTGAAGCTATGGTTGTTATTGATGTAAATTCAGGAAGATATATTGGAAAGAAAAATCATGAAGATACATCTTTAAAAATAAATTTAGAAGCAGCAAAAGAATGTGCAAAACAATTAAGATTAAGAGATATTGGTGGGTTAATTGTAATTGATTTCATAGATATGTTGAAGTCGGAAAGTAAAAAGAAAGTCTATAATTATTTTAAAAAAGAACTAAAAAAAGATTCAGCTAAAGTTGCAACAGCGGAATTTTCAAGTTTTGGTCTTTTGGAGATGACAAGACAAAGAGTAAAACAAAATCTTTTAGATACTATGAAAGAAGATTGTTCAGTAACAAACGGAACAGGAAAAATATTTAAAAAAGAAATAGTTCTCACAAATTTAGAAAACACCATAAAAACACATAAGTTGCAAACTAAAGAAAATCAACTGGATATATTTTTGCATCCTGTGTTGATTGAATATATTGATAAATATGAAAAAAAATTCAAATCTAGTTTCATATGGAGAAATTATCTTTTACTTAACATCAAGGCTGACAAAGCTTTAAATAAGCATGAATACAAAATATATTCTCCAAGCAAAAAAGAATTCATAAAATAATTTTTATTAATCTTGCTAATGTCATTAATAATTAAATAAATTATCGCTCTTAAAAAAACAGGTAAAAATATGTACGCTATAGTGGAAATTAAAGGGAAACAATTTAGGGTTGAAAAAAACCTAGAATTAGACATTCCAAAAATTAATGATAAAGTTGGATCTAAGATTGAATTTAATAAATCTTTATTCATTAATGAAGATGGCAAAATATCTACTAATAAAAATTTGAAAGTTGTAGCGAAAGTTCTTTCACACGAAACTGAGAAAAAAGTTATAGTTTTTAAACAAAAACGAAGAAAAGGTTATCAAAAAAAGAATGGTCACAAACAACCTTACACTAAAATTTTAATACAAGATTTAAAATCAGCTTCTAAAAAAACTGTAAAGAAATCAACTTCATCAAAAAAAATTGATACAAAAGCAAAAAAAAGTACTAGCAAGGAGAAATAATGGCACATAAAAAAGGTGTTGGAAGTTCTAAAAATGGTAGAGATAGCAACCCTAATAGGTTAGGAGTTAAAAGAGCTGATGGTCAATCTATTAATGCTGGTTCAATTATAATTAGACAAAGAGGATGTAAAGTCCATCCGGGTAAAAATGTTAAACGTGGAAAAGATGATACTTTATTTGCTACATCTAATGGAGTAGTAAAATTTGAAAATTTCACAAGAAACGGTAAATCTAAAAAACGTGTTACTGTAATCCAGTAATAATCTGTAAACTTTTATTTAATCAAAGCATAGTTTTTTTTACCTAAATTTAGGTATGAGATTTTATATATATATATTTCTTTTAAATACTTTATACTTTAGTCAATCTGTAACACTTTATGGATTGGTTACTAATCAAGAATCTGGGGAATCCTTAATTGGTGCAAATGTTTTTGTTGAAGGAACAAATTATGGTGCGTATACCGACAAAAATGGTTTTTTCTCTATAACATTAGATGATTACGACGTATCTGAAACATTAATCATACAATACTTAGGTTTTGATTCAATTAAACAAGAAATATTACTTTCAGATTCTGATTCTAAAATAAAACTTGATTATGAATTAAATCAATCGTCACTTGAATTAGTTGAAGTAAAAGTTTCTGGCGAAAAAGAAACTCGACAGACTGTTCATTCTTATAGCAGTATTAAAGTTACACAAAATCAGTTTGCTGCATTACCATCTTTGGCAGAAGCAGATATTTTTAGAACATTACAATCTTTACCTGGAGTATTACAAGCCTCTGAATTTAGTACGGGTTTAATAATAAGAGGTGGTAATACAGATCAAAATCTTATTCTATTAGATGGAATCACTGTTTATAACCCTTCACATTTGGGTGGACTATTTTCTAACTTCATAGTTGAAGGTATCAAAGAAGCAAATTTAACTAAAGGTGGATTTAATGCAGAATATGGAGGACGTTTATCTGCTGTTTTAGATGTCATTAGTAGAGAGGGAAATAGAAAAAAAGTTAATTTCAAAACAGATGTTTCATTGCTATCAACTCAAGCTACATTAGAAGGACCATTTTATAATGGTGCTTGGCTTTTATCTGGAAGAAGGACTTATTTTGATAAAATTTTTGAAAATAATGAAAATATTCCTCCATATTATTTTTATGATATTCAAGGACATATTTTTACTGATATATCTGATAAAGATAGGATAAGTATTAGTATATATGAGGGTCTAGATGACTTTGAATACGGTCCCATTGCAATTAAGGCTGATTGGGGTAATGTAACTAGAAGTTTTAAATACAGGCGATTATTTAATGAAAAATTAATTGGAAATTTTTTAATCGCAAAAAGTAAATTTTTTGTTAATTTTGGTTTAGGTGGATCATCAGGAATCAATGAAGAGGATAAAATTGATGATCAAACATTCTCAGGCGATTTTTCATATTTTGTTAATAACAGTTTAACAATAAAATCAGGTTTTCAGTATAAAAAATTGAATTTTAGCTATCAAACTTTCTTTGATGATTCAACACTTTTTTCACTTGTAACCAAACCAAATGAATGGAGTATTTACAATCAAGCTAAATATATTTTAAATAAAAAGTGGGTTGTAGAGCCTGGAATTAGAATAAATTTTTATGAAAAATTATATACTAATCTTAGATTAGGTTTAAAATATATTTTAAAGACAGATGAGTTTATAAACTTTTCAATTGGAAACTATGATCAATTTTTATTTACATTTCAAGATGATTTTAATCCTCCTCTTCTCGATGCTTGGGTAGCAATTGATAACTCTGTTAATGCAGGAAAAGCTGAACATGTTGTTTTTGGATACGAAAGATATATTAAAAATTATAAATTTCAAGTAGAGGGATATTACAAAAATATTTATAATATGTTAACTTTTGTTGATAGAAGAGCTTCGACTGATGGAGAAGTTTCAAGTGAACAATTATCTGATATTCTGACACCTTCTGATGGTGAGTCTGCTGGCATTGAAGTATTCGCACAAAAACTTAAAGGTGACTTAACAGGCTGGTTAGCTTACACATTGTCATACTCCATTAAAGAAATGAATGGAAATACTTACTTTACAAATTGGGATAGAAGGCATGTTTTAAATTTTATAGGTAATAAAAAAATAAGAAAAACATTTATGAGAAATTGGGAATTTAATTGGAAATTTACATACCAATCCGGGCAAGCATATACTCCTATTCTTGGTTATTATTTAGAAAATATACCTGATGCACCAGAAACTTTTTGGAGATCAATTCCTGGTGGAAGAAATTCATCTAGATATCCATCATATCACAGATTAGATTTAGGATTATCAAGAAAATTTAATATTAAAAATAAAGTTAACGGTAAATTTTTTATCTCAATTATTAATGCATATAATAGAAAAAATATTTTTAGATATTTTTACACAACATCAAATATTATTGGTGTTGATGATGATGGAGATTGGAATATTGAAGTAGATGATTTAAATGGCGACGGTGAAGCTGGATATTATTTTGATGGTAATGGTTATGTAACAGAGCCAAATGTAGATGAAGCGGATGAGAATATCCCGCAAAGACAAGATCTTTCAATATTTCCTCTTATTCCAACAATAGGTTTTTCAATAGAGCTATGAAAAAATTATTAATTATATTAACAATTTTATTTTTTTCATGTCAACTTCCAGATAACGAAATGAATTACGAGCAAGGTTTAGTTGTTTTTGGAAGAATTAGTTTAACAGAATTTTTAAATGAAACTTTTGGAACAATTGATACTTTAAGAGTTTCAATGAGTTCACAAATTAATTCAGAGCTTGATAATGCAAATCAATTATATATAAATGATGCTGAAGTTTCAATTTCTGGCTTATTTGATAATAATTTAAACGAATCAACTATTAGATTAACAGCTTTAGGAGAGCTTGGGAAATATTACGTGCATGATTCTATATCTTACAAAATTCAATCAAATAGCACTTATAAACTTGATGTTATATATGATGAATATATTGTTAGCGCTCAAACAACTACCCCAAATTTTTTAACAATATCTAGTATTGAAGATACATATAATTGTGAAGAATGCTCTGATAACACTATTTATGGACAAACTAGTTGTGAAAACCAAGGAAATCAATGGAATTCAGAAATACAAAATATTAATGAAATAAATGTAAATAATTTTGATTATATTGCACTTGACTTAGCTGAAAGTATAAATATAAATCTTGAATTGATAGTTGACTCAATTTATGGAAATCCAGATTTATTAAATCCCTACATAGAAGATAATATAATAAGTACTATAGAATTATCGAGATTTGGTTGTAGCGTTGGTAGCTTTGCTTCAAAACCATATTTTGTTCTAGACATTGATGATCAAGAAGAAGATAACAATCCAGATTTATCTGCAATTAGAATACTAACCTACAGTCTAGAACCAAAAAAAATGGCAATTGAGCCTCTTACATTTGATGAAAATAATGATGGAGTACTTGATTCAAATGATGTTTACTTTGATTTTAATGAAAATCAAATAAGAGATCTAACTTTAATAAATTCTTTTTATGATACTACACAAGTTTTTAAAATATGGAAAGGTCCGTATTTAAGAGATGAAGATTTTAACCCTTTTCTTGTTAATCCTCACATATGGACAGTTGAAACTAGCCCAACACCAATAATGTGGTTGTATTTTAATCATTATGGAAAAAACTTAATGGTAATTCAATCATCAGACCAAGCTTATTACGATTATTTAAGTGGAAATCCTTTGGGGGATAATCAATATCTTTTGCCTGATTCAAATATAGAAAATGGTTATGGTCTTTTTACTTCGAGTTATTCTAAAGCATTCTTTATTAATGTACTCAGAAAAGACTAAACTTTATTTCTTTGATTTCATTCGTAAGTTTAAATTACGTTTTAATCCTTCTAATTTAGTTCTTTTGATTGGACTATTTTTAAATATCTTAGTATAATTCTCTCTATCAATTTCTTCTAGATTAGTTTGAATAATTAAATCTCTTGGTTTAAATGATTCTTCACTAGTATGCTTAGATCGTTTTGTCCAAGGACAAACCTCTTGACAAATATCGCAACCATATACCCAATCCTCCATTTTATCTGCATATTCTTGGGGAATGGTGCCCCTGTGCTCAATAGTCAAATAAGAAATACATTTTTTAGAATCAAGAGTATAATCACTTATTGCGCTAGTTGGACATGAATCAATACATGCTGTGCATGAACCACATAAGTTTTGTGTAAATGGTTTATCATAATCAAGTTTTGTATTTAGAATGATTTCACCTAAAAAAACCCATGAGCCATATTCTTTTGTAATTAAAGTTGTGTGTTTACCTATCCAACCTATACCAGATCTTTGTGCCCAAACTTTTTCGGACACAGGTGAAGTGTCAACACAACATATACCATCAATTGATGAGTCAAGACTTTTTATATGGTTTAATAATTTATATAATTTTTTTTTAATCATAATATGATAATCATCGCCCCATGCATAATTTGAAATTTTATAATTATCAAAATAGTCAGATGAATTACCAGTATAATAATTAATAGCTATAGAAATAACAGACTGAGCCTTAGGGTAATATTTTAAGATATTTGATCTTTCTTCTTTTCTGTTTTCTATCCATTGCATTGATGCATTGTAACCATTATCAATCCAATTATTTAAATTAATTCGATCTTCTTCGTAATAAAGTGCTTTTGAAATACCTATTTTTGAAAAGCCAATTTCTATTGCCTTATTTTTTATTTCAGTAGTTAGGCTCATTAATTAAATTAAAATTTTTGGGAATAAAGTATTTTAAATTCTCGATGTGCAGTTTGAGATATTTTTTGATTTCTATTAATATCATTAAAATTAAGTTCTAATAATAAGTTTTCTGATACAGACCATCTAAGACCAGCATTTAAATAGCCTATTCCTTTTCCAATAGATAAATCTTCATAATCATATTTATTTTTATTATCATTTAGCATTGCGTCATATTCTAACATTAATGATATACTTCTATTAAATTCTTTATCAACACCAAAAAATAAATTAAAATCCTTGTCCCCATCTTCAGTTTCTAAAGTTTTATTAATACCGATATGTAAACCAGTATCACCACCTAAAATTTTATAATTTTTACTAAACGAAATATAGTATCCAAAAGATTTTTGGCTATATCTATAAAAAGGATTTTCATTAATACTGCTAATTTCTAATTTATTAAATTTACCCCGACCTTGAGAATCAAAACCAAAAACTATTCCAGGCATAGTAAAATCTTCATTCCATACTCTATATTTAAAATGATAATCTGGAAAATCTTTCGTAAGAGCTGGCCTTTTATCACCAATTAAATTTTGTACTCCCCATGAAAATCCTAATGTTAAATTATTTGAAATTCCAACTGAAAGTCTGGATACAATCCCACCATCATTAACTAGTAATCCTTCCATTGAATAAGAACCCCTTGGCAAAGTCCCAGAAGTTGGTATAGTTACTAAATACAACGGAGGATACGGATGAGTTTCTTGAACAAATATTATGCTAAGAAGTATTATTACTATACTTTTATAAAAATTTTTAATCATGGAAATAATTTAAACTTATTTTATTTAATTTTAAATGATAAATATACTGGCATATGATCTGAAATATATTTTTCATAAGTATCATAACTATTCATCCACTCATTAATAGGTAATGTATATACTTTATTTGTATGAACATTTTCAGTAACAAGAATATGATCTAAAAAGCTTACATAAGGTTCTTTTGGATAAGAAGCTTGACTTAAATCATTTACAATTTCTTGATTGGCAAAATAAAATCTATCATCATTAAAAAAAGAATCAAAACAGTGCTCTTTTGGTTTATCTTTTAGATCATCATTCCAGTCACCTAAAACAATAAAAGTATTTTTATTGGTGAGATTATTATCTAAATAATCATACAGCATTCTCGATGCACCTTGCCTTCTTTTTAATCCAGAATCACAACATTTCATATGTAAATTAATTAGACTTATTTTTTGATTATTTTTTTTATAGTTTAAATCTAATTGTAATGGAGGTCTACCTGCAAAATTATAATCATTATCTACAAACAATTCTTTATGATTTAAAAATTCAAATAAATCTTTTTTATATATAATTGCTAAATCCATAAAAGATGCTTGTAATGAAATTACATAGCTATATTTGGGTAAATTTTTCATTAGCTTTTCGAACCATCCTGCTTTTCTAATTTCTTGAAATGCAATTATATCAGCATCAAGATCATTTACAATTTCTGATAAGGCAGTTATAGTTGAATCGTTTGCTGTTGGAAAAAATTCACAATTCCATGTTATGACTTCTAAATCATCTGTATTAACTGAAGGTACATTCCAAAAATTATCATTTAATTCAAAGCTAACATTGCTTATTTCATTCATTAATTCAAAATTAACATTACCTATATCATTTATCTGGTTATTAATTAGATTTCTTATTTCTATATCAGGACTATAATCATCAAAAAACAATGTATGGGAAACTTCATTATTGTTCACATAATCAATTCCCATAAATTTTTTATTTTCACTATCAACCTTCAACTTAATATGGCCGAAACTTGTACCATTTCCATAATTTTGAATGGTATAAACATGAGATTTTGGATCATACCAAGCTGATCTATATCCTTTAGAAATACCTCCAGATACAATCAAATCAACATTATCAGCAAAATAGCCCATTTCAATAGCATTTAATGATTTTTCTGTTGAATTTACATTCTTATTTTCAACGAATTCTTTATATACAACTTCTCTATCCCAAGGCACTCCTGAACTAGTAAGAATGATAATAATATCTGCTCCATTATCTTTCATCTCGGGTACCCATTTATTCATAGTTGATACTTCATATTCAAAATTAGCACCTGATAATTTAGAGCTTGGTACAAGTTCAGGTATGTTCGAATTCATAATACCTAAAATACCAATATTAATTCCTTTGATACTTTTTATAACGTAGGGTTTTAAATTTGGGATACAATTATCACATTCAATATTAGATCCTAAAATATCAAATTTTGAATTTATTAAAGCTTGATTTAATTTTTCAACTCCAAGAACAAAATCGTATTGCCCAAGAACCATTGCATCATACTCTAAAGTATTCATCCACTCAATCATTGATATACCATTATCATGCATACCAAAGTTAGAGCCCTGAAAAAAGTTGCCACTGTCAACAATCAAAATATCTTCAGATTTTTCATTCTTTTTCAATTCATTTAAATAATTATAAAAACC
>Ga0163111_10001744_pt1 | contig 13575 bp, 11 predicted proteins | sample CRUFie1St18metaG_FD_109645 | JGI IMG/M metagenome (GOLD analysis project Ga0163111, IMG submission 109645) | Marine microbial communities from the Costa Rica Dome - CRUD Field 142mm St18 metaG | ecosystem: Environmental > Aquatic > Marine > Oceanic > Photic zone | place: Costa Rica: the Eastern...
TAAACGAGGAAATATATTCATATAATTTAAAATTATCAGAAGCTTGAGAAATTTTTTGATATAATATTTTGATTTTGGAGAGATTATAATATAACATATAGAAATCTCTTGGTTCTAATTTATTCATAATTAATTTTCTCTCAATTCTTTCAATATCTCTTATATTGGTTAACTCATATCTAATTACATTATAAAATTCTGTTTCTAATAAATGTTCTGTTATATTATAATATTTATTCAAATCTTTAATATTACTAACTGGATGTAACAAGTCATAATTGAATTTTCTTTTACCTATTGAAGTAATACAATTATTTAACATAGATGCTACAGAAGATAATTTACCACTATAATTCTTATTACTAATTATATTCAATTGCTGCAATGAATGATTCGCAAGTATTAATTTTTCACTATGATTTTGAAAATCTGGTAGAGAGATGTCTTTAATTAAATTAGGATTATGTTTTTCAACAAAATCTAATAAAAAACAAAGAGATTGATTAGCAATAGGATATTCATAAAATTCACATTTCTCTCTAAAACTACCAATACCGTATAATTTATCGATCAAGCATTCTTGATATTTTTGTTTTTCACAATTTAATGCTATTTTATTTATCTCATTTTTATTATCTTTATCTAATACAATTTTATGTATTTTACTAGAGTTCAAATTTATAAAACTTACAACATTATCTATATAATCTCTTTCCTCATTATTTGTAATAATTATTGCTTCTGATGGATTATAAACCGATATATATTTTTCTAAATTATCATATACAATTGGATTATTATTATAAGGAATTGTATATTCAAAATTTATTAATTTTCCACTTAAAATATCAATTATAGATAAACCAATAGTTAATAATGATTCTTTTATCACGCTATTTGCTTTTGAAACATTTAGCCATATGCATATTGTATTATTTGTTAAATTATCTGATTCATCATTAAAATACATACCAGGTGAATATATACATGCTAAATTTCTTTCTGCATTTTTTGCTTGAACATTTTGGGTTATAACAGGAATCGTATAACCATGTTCTAATAATCGTTTGACATATTTTTCTAATTGCCCTAATCCAAAACCTGCCATTACAACTTTTTGTGTTCCAACACAAGTATTTTTACGAGCAATAGACATATCACAAATACGAGAAAATTCTTCAATACTAGAACCAACATATGAACCATCCGATTCAACTATAGCATAACATTCAAAAAAAGAACCTACTTGTATTAAAACTATTGTTTTCTCACCATGAGATAATTTATATTTTTTTGTATCCTCAAAATATTTAGTAATTAAAGACATTTGTTATAAAATATATTTTTAGTTTTAAATATATTTTAAATATTTAATTACATACTAAGATGGTCTTGGTATTGAATTTGGTTTGGGAACATTACCAGCTCCACCACCTCTAACTCTTGTTCTTGCATTATTAATAACATTTTTATGGTCTCCTGATTTATATGAAATTTTATCATTTGTATTTTTTAATTTTGATGAACCAGCACCAATAGCAGAAAGACGCAATCTTTGGGTTCTTAAATCAGAAGCTATATTTGGTAAAGGACGAGGGTTATTTCCAGATTCGGTTTTAAGACGGTGTATTTTTTTACTATTTGTTGAACTATTATTATTTCCTAAATTTTGAATTTGATGTGATTGAAAATTATTATTAAAAAATGCTCTTCTTCCCAAAATAAAACTATTTCCACCATCGGCAACACTAAATTTTTGTGGCATATTTCTTGAAATATTATTAATAGTAGTCATTTATATTAGATTATAATTATATTTAAATATTCTAAATATAATTATATTAAAATTTCATTGTCATTCTCATTCTACGAGAAACTGGAGGTGGAGGAGGTAATGGTTTTGGTGGACTAGAGTTTTCTGGAACAATAACTTCAATTTTAATAGAATTATCTTTATTAACTACATTTTCTGGCTCTGGTTCTGGTTGAGGTTCAGGTTCTACTTGAGGTTCAGGTTCTGGTTGAGGTTCTGGTTCTGGTTGAGGTTCTGGTTCTGGTTCTGGTTGAGGTTCAGGTTCTGGTTGAGGTTCAGGTTCTGGTTGAGGTTCAGGTTCTGGTTCTGGTTGAGGTTCAGGTTCTGAAACAGGTGGTGATTCTAATTTAGATTGTGCTAAAGAATGAGATTTTTTATTAGATTTATTAGCCATTATTATATATATATATATATATATCTTAATAATAAGAATATTATTTATTATAAAATAATTAATAAATAATAAAAATTTATGAGCGAACTTTTTTAATAGCAGATTGTGACTGTGAATTATTAGCACCGCCATAAGAAGTATCATTAAAATTTTTATTAACAGCCATTAATTTTTTAAATCTAGTATAATCAGAACCATCATGTATAAATTTTGGATTACCAGAATAACTAGCATTTCCATTTCTTGAAACGCCATCACCTACATTTTGAATTTTAGATAAATTATTACCGCCAACTTGATTAGGAGCTACTCCATATTTAGAATTAGTAGCACTATATCCATTACTAGTAACATCACCAGCATTATAAGCAGTTCTAAATGGCCCTAAGATATTTTTATTATATAATGCAGGTGAACTACCAAGACCAGAATTATGTAAATTTCCAAAAGCTTTTGCTAAATATTTTCGTGAAGTAGCACGTTCATTACCACCATCCATATTTCCAAATAAAAGTGGTTGACTTCCTTTTTTTCCTCCTCCTAAAGTAGTTTGATCAAATGTGGACATAACTAATTAATATAATAATATATTATTTTTTTTTAATAAATAAAATATAAAAATAGTGTTTATTTAATATATTGTATATGGATTTTTATATTTTTTTGAGTGAATAGCTTGTAAAATTAATATTTTTTTAGATTTTTTGGATTTTTTGATTTTTTTACTACCATTTTTTAGTAAGGATAAGGTATTTCCTGAACCATCCATATGTATAAAAAAATCATTACATAAATAAATTAATTCATCATTATTGTCATTTATATTAGTATTATAAAAATTCCAATATAACCTTTCTCTTATTGTTCTCGTGAACTCAGCATAGTTATTACTATTTGTTGTTTGACCAGATATATTTTTATATTTTTGTAAAATTTTATTGGATTTTATTCACAAATAATTCTGGGTGCTATATTCATAGTTAGTAATTCTTGAAACATTAATTTACAAGCATATGGAATTTCTACATATTTAAAATCTGTTCTATTTTCACAAGTATTACAAATATGAATTTGATGATTTTTATTATATGCAGCAATTAGACCACATTTATTACAAATATGAACACTGTAACAATCAGATGCATCATAAAGTCTTCCTTTTGTAAAGCGAGAAGCACCATGAGAAATCATACAATCACGTTCCATTTCTCCAAAACGAAGACCACCATCGCGTGCTCTACCTTCAGCAGGTTGTCTAGTGAGATTAACCATTGGTCCAATAGATCTACTATGTTGTTTATCATTAACCATATGTTTGAGACGCTGATAAAATGCAGGTCCAATAAATATACTAGTATGCATTTGTTCGCCTGTAAGAGCATTATACATGACTTCATTACCATTAGATTCATAACCAAGTTTTTGTAATTCTTTTGTAATATCTGAAATTTTAAATTTACTAAAACTAGTTCCATCACCAAAAAGTCCTAACTGAAGTAATACTTTACCTAATAGAGTTTCTTTAAGTTGGGCAATAGTCATACGACTAGGAATAGCATGAGGATTAATAATAATATCAGGTTTTAATCCATCAGCTGTAAATGGTATATCTTGTTCGGGTATAATATTACCAATAGTTCCTTTTTGTCCATGGCGACTACTAAATTTATCTCCAATGACAGGTTTACGATAATTTCTTAAACGCACCTTACAAAAATTATAACCATCACCATTACATTCAATATAGTTTTTATCAATGTATGTTTCTTCATTAGTTCTATAAACATGGCTTTCATCGGTATATTTAATAGTTTTAGTATAATCATTTTTATTTTCTTTAATTGGAAGAACTTTAGCAATAATAATATCACGGTCTTTGATTAATGTATTTTCGGGAACAACACCTTGATTATTAACTTTATCATAATTAGCAAATTTCATATTTTTAGTTTTAGTTTTATCGGGTTTGCAACGTATTTCTTCATTACCATATAATTTTTTATCTTCATCTTTTTCAGTATGATAAATTGTTGCTAAAAATAGTCCTCTATCAATTGAGCCTTTATTAAATAAAATACTATCTTCTTGATTATAACCAGAATGACTCATAATAGCAACAATAACTTGTTCCCCAGAAGGAATAGTATTGAGTTGAATAATATTCATAAGTCTAGTATCAACAAGAGGTCTCATAGGATATGATAAAACATAAGCTGTTTTATCCATTCTATTATCATAATTGGTAACATACATACCGATAGCCTGTTTACCCATAGCACTTTGATATGTATTTCTAGGAGATTGATTATTTTCAGGAAAAGGAATACATGATGCTAAGACACCAAAAATGGTGCTAGGATGAATTTCACAATGAGTATAATGGAAAATATATTTAGAATCTTTGGATTTAAGTTGTTCGGGTTCCATAGCAATCATAGAATTATTTTGTTCATATGAATCAATATATTCAATAATTGATTCTTTAATTTTACCACTATATAAAAGGTCATTCCAAGAAAGTTCTTCATTTTGAACTTTATTGATTATATCTTTAGTATAAATGATATTATTATTTTTAATTTTAAGTAATGGTCTACTTAGTCTTCCCGCATCATTACAAATTTTAATTTCTTGTAATTTATAATCAAATATAATTGAAGTATAAATATTAATAATTCCTTTATATTTTTTATCTTTTAAATTATTGTAAAGTTCAAGTGGTTGATTGGTAATACCAACCCATGCACCATTAATAAATACTTTTACTTTATCATATAATTCTTTAGGTTTATCGGCCAATGTATCAATAAGAATAATAAGTGGTAATATATAGTCATATAATCCAACTGAGTTAGAAGGAATAGTAATATGGGTCATATAACTTAAATTTTTAACAATACCAACAGATCCTCCTTCTGGAGTTTCAGCAGGACAAAGAAATCCCCATGATGAATTATGTAAACGTCGTGGCGGAACTAATTTACCACTTTTATCAATGGGAGTATTAACACGTCGTAAATGACTAATACTAGAAATATAAGTAAGACGATTTAAAACTTGGGCAACGCCAACTTTATTACTATTGATTTGTTTAATTCCAAAATCCCCAGTAGCAAGAGCTCTTTTAATACCATTTTCAATAGTAGTTGATTTAATAATTTTATAAATATTTGTGTTATTAATTATATTTTCATAATCTTCATTGGATTTCCAAGAACCAGAATTAATTTCTCTGACAACTTGTTTTTGCATATCTTTTACAACTTTATTAAGATAATTACGAAGAAGATTATTAATAAGTGAACCTGTTAAATCAATTCGTTTATTAAGATATGAATCACGATCAGATTGTTCAATCCATTCAAATGATGTTTGAAGTAATCTATTGGTCATATATCCCAACATATAAATTTTCTGTTCATTAGATTTACAATGAGGAAATATATCATTATTAATTACTTCAAAAGCAAATTCATTTTTACGTTTATATCCAGTTTCTTTATCAACATTTAGAGGAGTATATATAACATTAGAAGTGATATATCTAATTGCATCATCATATGTAATACAATTATTAGCATCAACAATTGAACCTTGAAGACCATAGAGCAATTTTTTATACTTATTATCATCTATATTAAGAATAATTTTCTCACAAATATCTTTATCACCAATAATATTAAAGGCACGAAAGATAATAAAAAGAGGAATAGGATTTTTAAGTCTAGGAATTTGTAAATAAATAGCATTACCAAAACCATTATTTTTAGAAGAAATCATAATATTAATTTGTTTAGGAGAAATACATTTCCAATCAGGAATACATTTCATTTCAGCAATCCAAGTCCATTTGGTATTATTTTTAGATACATTAAAACAATAAATTTGATTTTCAGCAGCACGTTCTTGTCCTAAACAGGTTTTTTCAGAGCCGTTAATAATAAAATAGCCACCAGGGTCCATTTTACATTCACCAGTAAGATTAGTATTTAAATGTTTATATTGATTGAGAACACAAATATCAGAGCGAAGCATAATTGGTAGTTTTCCAATATGAATATTTTTAAGAATTTTTTGATAATTTAAAACATTTTTATAATTTTCACCATTTCTGACAGTATATTTTATATTGACATCTACGGTCATAGCTCCTGCATATGTAAAATTACGAAGACGTGATTCTTGTGGAAACATAATTTTAGTGGCTCCATTATTTTCATATACTTGTGGTCTATGTATATTAAAATTTTCAAATGTAATATGTATTTCTAGACGATAAAGATTCAATTCTTTAATATAATCATGGTCAGAACATATATGAACAGGATTAAACATTTCAATTGTATTTTCAATTTGTGTATTAACAAAATAATTATAACTTTCAAGTTGATGACGAATTAGTTGTTTAAGATGTTGATTTCTAAAATAAGATTCAATTAAAACCCATGGTTCTTCAGAAGTATTAATTTTATTATATATATTTTTTTCATCTAAATCAGCATCCATACTAATATAGTAAGTTTTGTATATTCTTAAATAGTTTTAATAAATATTTAAATCAATTTTAAAAAAAATTAAGTATAAATTAATTATTATAAATAAGGAGTTATAATAATATGTCTGGAAACAATAGAACTTTGAAAATAAATCCTGATTTATTTAAATTAAATGGTAAATCAAAAAAAGAAAATAAAGCAAAGTCTTTAAAAAATAGACAAAAACCTGAAGTTGATGAAGAAAATTCATCAAAAGCTTTAAAAATAAAAAAAGAAATGATGAAAAAAGTAAAAGATTACCAAAAAAATAAAGAAGAAGAAGTAATTAAAGAAGAAAAAGAGAGAAATAAATTACAAAATAATAATTTATTTGAAAAAAATACATTTGAAAATAATGATTTTGAGAGAGAATTTAATAAATCTCTCAATTTTCTTCAAGATTTAGCAAAAAAAAATAAAGATAAAAAGAAAAAAAATAACACACAAAAAACCAATAATATATCATCATTAGAAATTAATTTAAATTTACCTGAAAATCTTAATAAAAATAATGAAACAATATCAAATGATTATGGATGTTTAAAAAATGGTTCTAAACCAACATACAGACAACTTAATAAGACTCAAAAAAATAACACTGATTTAAAACCTAAAGTCAAAATTGTTTTAGAAAATAATATTTATGATGATGAAAAAGATAAAATTGAATGTGTTCCTAAAATAAAACCTGAAGTAACAAGTGAAATAAAATGTGAAGTAAAATCAGAAGAAAAAGATGAACCTAAATCAGAATTTATTGAAATATTTGATAATAAAATAAAAAATCTTGAAGAAAATTTAGGTGATAATAAAGAAATTAATAACTTTAAAGAAGAAACAGACAAAATATATGAAAAAAATCAAATAATAGAATTATCTGATAAACCTTTTACTGATGAAATTACTGACAATAATATTTTAGAACCTTTTCAGTTAAAAAAAGAAGAAAATATTATTTTACAAAATATACCAAAAATAAAAAAAATTACTAAAAAATCTACATATAAATTAGGTAAAATTAAAGGTAAAAATAGAATAGGAGTTTTAATTAAAAATAGAGATACTCAAAAAAATATTAAACAAGAAATATCTATTTTAAAACAAAAATCTATACAAGATATTAAATCTTATTTAAGAAATAAAAATTTAATTAAAATAGGCAGTGATGCACCAAATGATATATTAAGAAAAATGTATGAAGATTCAATATTATCAGGTGAAATAACAAATATAAACAATAATAATATGGTTTATAATTATTTAAATGAATGATTAAAGTTTAATTATTTGATTTTAAACTTATTTTTTATGTATAATTTTAAATAGTAGAAATAATAAAAATACTGTTAAAAATAAATAATATAAATTAGAAATTAAATCTTCTTCATTTTCATTTTCATTTTCATTTTCATTTATCTCTAAATTTTTACTAGGTATTAAATAGGGATTATTATCTAAATAATTATAAATTGATTCATGTAAATTTATATATGTTTCACCATTATCATTTTTTTTTAAATTTTCTCTAAAAGCTCGTTGTTGTGCTGTTGGTTTTATATGATCATTACTTATTAAATCATCATATTGTTTTACTGTAATTGGTACATCATTTACATCTCCACTATAGTTATTTGCGGAATCATTTTTATCAACTAGATGACATGGTAAATTTACTTTAATACAATCTTGTTTAGGATCTTCATATAATGCTTGTATTAATGGTAATCCATTAATTTGAAGAGCAGAACTTACTGTTGCTGGTATAATACCTATTTTACTATCTTTTCTCTGAGTTAAGAAATTATAATCTGCTACATTATTTATATAAACATGCACATTTTCATCCATATTTTTACATTTTAATTTACTTTTTAATACATATCTATTTCCTAATTTTCCCCCACATTCATTTGCAATAGCATTTTTAGGATCAGAAACTAAAGCAGTTGCATAATTTACAATACCTTGAGCTCCTTCTGAAATTCCAATCATATTAAATGCTCCACTTTGTCTTTCTATTTTATCATAATCAATCATCTGATCTAATGGTTTTATACAATATCCATATGGATGTTTTTCTCCTCCAAAATCATCAACAATACATCTATGATTTGACATAGTAATTATAATATGATGATATTAAAATTTACTAAATAAATATAATAATATTAATTTATAATATTTATTTATTTTTAAAATGATGTAGTTTCAGTTTCATGATCAGCTGGGGGTAAAACTTCATTGGTAATTGTATATTGTGCTTCAGATTCTTCTTTAGCACCTGATTCATTTTTTCCTTTATCTTTTAATGTATTTCCTTCAATTAATTTGAAATTATTATTAAAAAATATTATTCTTCTAATTGATGAACCATATGGAATATAATAGTTTAAAAAAATTAAGCTAGCTATAAAAATTATAATGAGTAAAATTATATGTGGTTTAATATAATGTTTAATGATTTTGTTTAAATTCATAATTATAAATAAATATATATTAAAATATTATATTATGTTATTATAATAATGAAATTATATTTAAGAAACGGTAATCAACAAAATGCATATAATAAATGGATACCAGGTGGAAAACCATATGTATCATGGAAAAATAATAGTAATAATAAATCAATTGTAATTCCTAAAAATATAAAAAATGATATTCCAGATACAGTAAAAGATTGTAATAACAACTGTGGGTTTATTGCTAATCCTATTAAACATTATAGAAAGCAATACACTAATTTAAATACTAGTGTAAATGGATTTAGTAATCAATCTTATATTGGAAGTTTAGATAAACCCGGTGGAACAAATATAACATCAGTAGAATGTAATAATAAATATCAAAAAGGATATGATTACATATTAAATTTAAATGATGTAACATGCAAAGATAATTGTTTTATAATAAAATCTTCTACAACAATAATAGATAATAATTATTGCGTTTCAAATAAAGAATTATTAAGAAAAAAATGTAAAACATTTAATCAAAATTTACCTTTAACATCATTTAATACTAATCTAACATCTTATCCTGATTGTTCTGTAATTAATAATTGCACTCCAGTTTTTGAACCATCAAATAAAAAATATAAAGTTCAAGGTTCTATTTCAAGCTCAGCAAGAACTGCAGCTATTAAATATTGTGCACAAGACGTAGATTCTAGAAGATGTTACTTACCTACAACTGACTATAATAGATTTGGCACAAATGCACACAATAAATCATCAAGTTTAGATACTTTTAATAATTTAGCAACTATGCCTGGTTGTGTAAATTGTCGCCCAGGAAATGAAGGGAATAAAAGTAAAAAATATTCAAATATTAGAATTCTTAAATAATTATTTATATAAATTATTTTTATTAATAATATATATAAATGGCTGGAAAAAAAAGAAATGGAGGTACTAGAAAAAGACTACCTGCTTTCAAAGCTCTTACTAGCACTCTTAATCCCGAAGCAAAAATTTTTTCTCCAAAAAAAGGAAAAAAAAGGTTACCGGTATTTAAACTTTTAACTAGTGGTTTAAGTCCTGCTACTAGAGTTCTTTTAAGAAAACCAAAATCTAGCAAAAGACATCTTAATATTTTAGAATTAGCAAGCAGACTACGTTTAAATGCAAATGCAAAATCATTTAGTCCAAAAAAAAAAGGAAAAGGAACTCGTAAAAAAAGAAAAGCAAAAAAAGGAAAAAAACACTAATTATTTAAAAAATGTTTATTAATTGAGAAATTATATTTATTACACCAATTTAGACTTTTTTGGATATTAATACTTTTTAAAATATTTATTTTATTATTAAATTTTTCATAATTTGAAACATTAGTCAATTTAGTATTTTTTAAATTAGTATATAAAATTTCTTCTTCATCATTATTGGAAGAACTTTTATTATCATTACAATTATCATAATTGTTATCATTATAATTATAATTATAATTATCATTATCATTATCGTTATCCTTATCCTTATCATTTTTATCACTTAAATGATTATTTGATAAGTTTTCATTTAATATAAAATTTATATCTTTTTTTATATAACTTAATTTTGTTTCTGGATAAAAAATTGGACTGCTATATAAAATATTATTTGAATCTAATTTAAACATTTCATTGAGTAATTCTGTATCTCTAGAATTTTCTATTGGTATTGAAATAATTATATTACTTGATTCCAATATATTATTTTCTGATTTTCTATCTGATTCTTTATCTTCCATAATATAATCATTTTCACTATCTGAAGTATAATAATTATTATGTTTGATATTTATATATTCTCTAATATAATTTAAAGTAGTATTGATATTCTCTATTTGTTGTTGACCATATATTGCATTAATTTCTTCTATTTTCTTTAAAAACAACTTAGGTAATGTAATATTGAATAAAGAATATATATTATCAATATTGTTTAATAGATAATCAAAATTATTTATAATTTCATTATTTATATTTTGATTATTATTTTTATAATTTTTACAGATTACATATTTTTCTGAATTAGCTACTCTACTTGTATAAGGTTTATAAATATAAACATATTCATATAAATTTGATAATAAAAAAATAATTTCAACTGTTTTTAACTGAAATATATCAAATATTTTTAATACAAAATTTCCACCTACTTTTTGCATAATTATTGCAAAAGATATTTGTGCAATTATTAATTTCATAGATAATTCCTCTTGTTTATTAAAATCTACCGAAAAATCAAAGCCTCCATCTGCTGTTATGTAATCCATATTGTTACCATAATTACTATTACAATAAAGTAAATTTTCTTTCATAAATAAATCACCAGTATTTGTTGAACCATATTCTATAATTACATTATTATTATTATTAATGAAATGTGAACTTTTTTTCCAAGATGGTATATTTATATCATCTGAAATTAAAGTCATTCCATAATATTTATCATTTTTATTATTACGTTTATAATTAAATGCTTCAATAAAACCTCCCGGACCTTCAGCTAAATGAAAACAATTAAGTGTATTTTTTTCACATAAAAAAGAAAATGTATTTATAATTTCTATCATTTTAAAAAAAGAACGAGATAATGGTTTATATTTACATATTGAAATTTTAATTTCAGGAACCTGAGTATGAATAAATTCATATGGATTAGTTAATTTTTTATAATAATCCCAATAATTACTATATTCATGTATTTGTTGTTTGATATTACATAAATAATGATTTAAAGAATTAGACATAAAAATTTCTTCTTTATTATTACAATCATTTTTTAATAGAAAATTAAATTTTAAATCACTAAAATTTAAAGATGGAATATTAATATATGCCATATTATGTTATTATTAACTATTATTATTAACATAATAATTTTAGATTGTTTTATAAATTTATTTATTTCTTAGATTTTAGATTTTAGATTTTAGTGGTTTTTTCTCCTTTTTTAATATTTCTTTTTCTTCTTTTTCTTTTGCTTTTTTCATAGCTTTTTCTTGTTTTTCTTTTTGTTTTAGTAATTCTCTCTCTTTTTTCTTATCTTCTGCTATTTTTAGTTTCTCATCAATAGTCAATTCATTTTTTTTAATATTTTCTTTTTTTACTTGTGATTCAGTATTATCCAATTCACCTAATAATTTTTCTGCTAATTTCTTTGATTTTTCTTCAGCTGTATCTTTTTCAACATCATTTAATGTTTTATCAATTTCATTAAATTCTTCTGCATATTCTTTTTGACTTTTTGGATCTGTTTCTTTTAGAGAAACTAAAGTATCAGTTGTAATATTTCTTACTTTTTTAAATATAAAATATTTATTTAAAAATGATATCTGTTTTTCTTCTTTCGACATATTTAAAGAATTTCCAATTCTATTAGCTAATCGTTTATCTTTTTTTAACTCTTCATCCATATTTTCAAATAACTCATCAAAATATCCTATTGAATTTGGTAAATCTAATGATTTAATTTCTTCTTTTGTTAGTAAAACAAATCCATAATTTTCTAACAATCTTGTTAAATAATTAAAATTTACCAAATATTCTCTAAATGTTTTATTTATACTTTCTTGATATACATCAATAGCATAACCTATACATGATTCATCATCATTATAAGATTGATTACTATATTTTTTAGTTACTTCCCATATTTTTTTATTATTTTTCATTAAACTAATTGAATTATTTATTTCTACATCACTTAATAAATTAAATACTTTATTTCCATCATAACAAGTTCCAATAAAATACCCTTCTAATGCGGTACATTCAGTTACATTTTTTAAAAATTCATTTAATATAGTTTCATTTTCAAACATATAATGTAATGCAAATTGTATTGAACTAATATTAAATCCATTTTGAGCAATACCATAATTATTATAAACACCTTTGCCTAAAACTATTTCATTTTTTGCTCCTTGACCAAACAAGGCTTGAATTATTTGCTTATTTTTTTCTGTTGCAAATGCATCACCATTTTTAATATTAATAAAACTATTCCCATTAATAAATATAGCTTTTGGTATTGTGGAATATTTTTTAGCATAATTTAAATATCTTGCACAAGCTCCATCTAATCTATTCTCAATATTATCTTTATTTAAATCTAAACCTAATACAAATGCTAATTTTGCATTTATCCATTTTGGTAAATCACCAGCTTTACCGCATGCAAAGTCAATTAAAGTGCTTCCACTATTAGATAATTTACCTATCAACATGTTTTTTACATATAAATTATGAAAATCTCTCAATGACCGAGTTTCTGATTGAGTATTTACTTTATTATAATAAACATCATCATCATTATTATCAATTTTAATATGATTACCAGTTGTAA
>Ga0163111_10001747_pt1 | contig 13569 bp, 17 predicted proteins | sample CRUFie1St18metaG_FD_109645 | JGI IMG/M metagenome (GOLD analysis project Ga0163111, IMG submission 109645) | Marine microbial communities from the Costa Rica Dome - CRUD Field 142mm St18 metaG | ecosystem: Environmental > Aquatic > Marine > Oceanic > Photic zone | place: Costa Rica: the Eastern...
AAAAAGTAGTACAAATTATTTAGATTATGATGACAATAATAATAATAATAATAATAATAATAATAATAATAATAATAATAATAATAATATTATTAAAAATAATAATGTATTAGGAAATATAGTTTTAAAAAATATATTATATTCTAATCATAATTTTATAAACAATTTACAAATTTTATTATATAGTTCTATATGGATACTATTATCATTGTTTTATAATATTGATAATAAACAACGCTTAATAATGTTGAATTTACCTTATTTACAATCATCTATATCATTAGGAACTGGCTCATTAATCGCTATCTTATTATGGAAATTAAAGATTAGAAAACCACCAAAATTAACATATAATGATATAAAAACATATATTCCTATATCTTTATTTCATTCATTGGGACATATTACAGCTGTTATATCTGTTAGTGCTGGTGCTGTATCTTTTACACAAATAATAAAAGCAGCAGAACCAATATTTACAGCTGGGTTTTATTGGATTATATTAAAAGATAAAATATCATTTAATAGTGGATTGTCATTAATGACAATTGTTTTTGGTGTTGGTTTAGCATCTGTTTCTGAATTAAGTTTTACTTGGACTTCATTTATAGGTGCTATGTTATCAAATTTAGCTTTTTCGAGTAGAAATGTATTTTCAAGATTAGCTATGGATAAACCAAGGGGTGAAAATATAACACCAGAAAATTTATTCGGAATTTTGACAATTTTATCATTTATAATTTCATTACCATTTACTTTAGTATTTGAATTTAGAAATATTCCAACTGCTTTATCTTCTAGTATTTATTCTATAAATAATATTATTACAACATCTTTAAATGCTGGTTTTTATTTTTATATGTATAATGAGGCAGCTATGATAGTATTAAATAAAATAAATCCTGTTTCACATGCAATAATAAATACATTAAAAAGAGTAGTAATATTAATAGCATGTTGTATATTTTTTAACACAAAAATGTCTAAAAACAGCATATTGGGTTCTGTAATAGCAATAACGGGTTCATATTTATATGCAAAAACAAAACAAAAAAAAATAAAACAAAAATAAAACAATAAAAAAATAAAACAAAAATTAGGGGGATAAAATATTAATGATATTAAAAATATAATTAGGGGGATAAAATATTAACATAAATAATATAAATATAATCTAAAATATTTATATTATAATATTGCCAAATGGAAATAGATTATAGTATATATCTAGAAGAATTGCAAAAAAAAGGATATACAGTAATTCCAAATGTATATACAAAAGAAGAAATAAACGAGTACAGAAATTTATTTTTTGAATGGTATAATAGTATATATAATTTAAAAATCTTACATGAAACAATAGATTTTAATGGTATATTTAAACATCATCAAGTTGGTCATCAGAGGTTTGCATGGTTAGCCAGAACAAATGATAAAATTATAAATATTTTTAAATTTTTATGGAATACAGATAGTTTGGTTACAAGTTTTGATGGATGTTGTTATTATCCAAGTAATTATAACAAACAATCTCAATATTGGGTACATAGTGATCAGTCAGCTTTTAAAAGAGGCTTATGGTGTTATCAATCATTTTTAAGTTTAACTGATAATACAGAAAGAACATTTGTAGTATATGAGTCTACGCATTTAATGCATCAAAAATATTTTGAAGATATGAATATTTTTGAAACTACAGATTGGAATATAATTGATGAAAACTATTGTAATTTATTATCACATAAAAAAAAAACACTTAAAGTAGATGCTGGGTCATTGGTTATATGGGATTCTAGAACTTTTCATCAAAATACACCTGGTCCTATAGATTGTGGAGAAGAAAGATTGGTTCAATATTTGTGTTATTTACCAAAAAATGATGTTAAAAATGATGAAATACAACATAGAAGACGAGTTAGATTATACGAAAAATTACGCACAACATCACATTGGCCATATCTATTAAATCCTGTTCCATTACAACCAAATTTTTATAATTATTATAATGCGGAAAATCAAATAACTATAGATTATGATAGTTTACCAAAACCTAATTTGGATGATTTACAATTAAAAATAAATGAATTATTATAAATTAGATTATATCTTTCATAAATAATGATCTATAAAATGTAGTTACACATAATCCAATTAATATAAAATGTAATAAAATCGCCATATAATTAACAAATTTAAAATTAAATATACTTATATAAGTATTACTGTTATTATGTCTATTTATTATTTTTAATAAACTAATGTTTAAGAAAAAAGAAATAGATAATAATATTAATGATGATAATACTAATAATATATTGTATGTTGTGTAATTTTTACCTCTATAATATCTTGAATAACCCAAAACAGCAATAGATACAGCTGTTGTTAAAGCTACATTACGAATTGTTGTTTGAAAATATAAATGCAAATCTCTTTCATTTGAAAACTCAAATTCTTCTTTTTCTTGTTGTTTTTCTAGTAAACCCTCCATTAATTAATATATATATATATATATATATATAATATTATATTAATTAATATTAACAGACAAAGTAGTATTCTGTCTATATACAAATGGTGGGCTTAAATTATTTTGGGACATTTTTATATTATAAGATTTATCTAAATTATTTGTCATATATTCTGTAGTATAATTTTTATTAGACATATCTAATTTCTTTTTCATTTTATTTTTTAATTCATTATTAAAATCATCATATGAACGCTGTCTTTTAATACTAATATTGTTATTGTTATTCATTATATTATTTTAAAAATAGTATAAAATAATATAATATAATTAATCAATTTTATTTGTTTTTATTTGTTTTTATTTGTTTTTATTTGCTTTTATTTGCTTTTATTTGTTTAGTTTAAAATAGTGGCTTACCTGTAAGCAGTTCTGATCCAACAATATGAGCTACAGCTAACATAGCAAGGCGTCCATTACTGAGTTCGCAATTATAAAGTCTTTCTGATACTTTATCAGAATCAAGTTTTAAATAATTACCTGGTTGAAAATCTTCTCTTAGTGTAAAAAGAGTTCCATTTGGTGTAAATGGATTTTCCCAACCATTAAGCATTCTATAATATTCTACTAGAGCCATTGCCCCCCAAAATGGAGCCTGTTGATTTAGGTCCATATGCGAAAGAGCATTAATAGAAAGTGTTCCTGGATTTGCAATTTCAAGTCCTGGTAGAACAACTGCGGCTAGCATAGCAATACGAGAATGTTGAAGTTCGAATTCTCTAAGGTATTTACTGTTTTTATTATTTGATAGGTTTAGTGGGTCAAAAAAATTAGTTGGGGCAATATCACCATAATAACGAAATGATTTTACAACCGGTTTTACTGGATTATTTGTTCCACTATTAAGTAGACCAAATGTTAGTGTAGAAATTAGAATAGTCATATTATATTTATAGTAGATAAATTGTCTTTAAATTATAATTTAAAATATTATTTCTTCTTCCATTTTTTCTGTTAATATTTCAACCATAATATTATTAGCCCATGCAATAACTTGTTGTGATACTAAATATTTATAATTATTGATGGCTTTTTGAATATATGATACATCACCTGTTTCTATACTAATATCTATTTGATATAAAAAATTTTCTAATGGTGTATCATTATCTACTTCCATTTTATTATCAGAAATATCATTTGTCATAGCAATATCTTTCATTGTAATTTATATTTATTATAAAAATATAATATATATAAATATAAATCAATTTTATTATAAAATTGATATAAAATTGATATAAAATTGATATAAAATTGATATAAAATTGATATAAAATTGATATAAAATTGTTATAAAATTATAAGTTAATATAACATTATAATTTATATGATTTATAATATTATGAAAAATATTCTCAATAAAAATGTCTCTAAAACGCTTAAATTATCAATTAATAGAAATTTATCTTGTTATAATTTATCTAATCATATAAATAATAATTATTTTTATCAAAACACTCAACAAGAATATATAGATGATTATGACATTGAATATTTTGATAAAAATAATGATTATCAAAATGGGTGTATTGAACAAACTATAAATATATGTTATTTGTGTAACGGTTATGGTATTGTTATAAAAAAAATTAATAAATCAAAAATATTAAATGATATAAGATATATATCATCATTTACACCTAAAAAATATATTGAATATGAAACATGTAAAAAATGTAATGGGACAGGTTATTTGTAATTTATTATATTGATATAATATTATTATTATTATTATTATTATTATTATTATTATTATTATTATTATTTAAATTTTGTAAATAAATATTTTCTATTTTTAATTTATCGGAAAGACAATATTCATCTATATATTCTACTATGTTAGGAAATATATTATATTTATTACATATTATTTTACATAAAATAAAATCACCCACACTATATTTTAAAATATCATCTTCTATATCTATACTACTTGTTATATATGTATCATAATGGTTTTTTAATAATAAAAAATTTACAATGGTTTCTAATACAAAATTATTCACATTATAATTGTTTTTTATTATATATAATAATATATGTCGAATATTAAAAGCACATTTATCTGAAATATTTATATTTGCATTTATTTGTAAAGAATTATTATCTAAAAATTCTACTCCTTTACTAATAAATTCTTCTTTTGTTATATTAGTATTTTTTATATATTTATGTATTATTGATAATATTTCAGGATATAAACCATTGTCTATTGAATATATAAGTAATTTTGTATTATCATGTATAACATTTTTTGAACAATAACCAAAATCATATACAATTAACTGGTAAAAATCTTTATATTTACGATATCTCCAATTACCATCATGCATATCACTATGTATGATATCGCAATTAAAATAATTTGTTTTTATAAAACAATTCAATAGTAAAAATATACTATTTTTTGCATATAAAGAATCTTGGGTATTATCTATACTTAATCCTTCTTCATATTTCATAATTAATATGTTTTGTGATGAAAATATAGGCTCTGGTATAACTATATAATTGTTATCTTTATAGTAACCATAATAATAAGATAAATTATTACATTCATTTATCATATTGAATTGTTTTTTCAAATTTCCAAAATACTTTTCACTATCAAATGGTAGTTTATAAGTGTTTAAAAATTTAATATTAGATGTTATAAACATATATAAAGATATTATATTCTTTATCCAAAAAATTTGATATTTTAATTCAGGATGAACTATTTTAACTGCTACATAATCATTTATATTAACATTTTTTAAATATTTATTTTTCTGTAAACGACATTTATATATTTGTGCTATTGAACCAGATTTTATTATTTCATTATTATCTATACAAAGTATATCATCTAGTTCCATAAAATATTCTTCTCTAAATATTTTTTTAGTATATTCTATATTATGAATATTACAATTTTCATAAAAATTGGTAAATAATTTATATAATAAATTATTATTTTTGTACAAAATTTTATATTGTGAATTAGTCCATTGAACAAACTTAATTAAACCACACCCATTTATATTTATACTATAATACAAAAAATTAATTAATTTATCATTAAATTTATTATGAATTTTATAGTATATAAAATTTATTATGAAACAATTTATAAATATAATAAAATATAATAAATATTTCATATATCTAATTAATTCTAATAAATAATTACACAATATGTATATGTAATATTTTAAATAACTATATATACTTATTATATTATCTAATAAATTATATAAATTGTTATATTTATTACACTTACACATTATCATATATTAATTTATATTATATAATAATATTTATATCATATATTAATTTTAATATTATATTAAAATATATATTAAAATATTATATTAAAATATATATTAAAATATTATATTAAAATATATATTAAAATATATATTAAAAAATATAAGATATATTAAATAATATTAGTTAAAATGAATTTAATTAATGATATTAAAATTATAATTAGTGATTATATATATAAATATTATACTAATTTTTTAAAAGAAAATAATATTTTGAAAATTATTGAAGACGATTTATTAAATATTTTAAAAAATATATATGAAACTAATTGTAAAGAATTAAAATCAGTTATTAGAAATAATCTTAAAGAAAAATATAAAAATGATTATCCATCTGCTAGTGTAGAAAATATTATATTTGATATTTTTCAAGATAAAGATATTGGTATTGAAAAAATTAAACAAGAAATTTTATATAGCCAAAGTTTAAGTGAGTACAATATATCATTACCTATTTATGAAAATTCGTTAAATATGACTATTAATATTGTTGATAATTTCGTTATAATTAATGGTATTGATGAAACGCGACATTTAAAAGAGGATTCCAATATAATAAAAAAGTATAAATTTATTTATTCTATTAATAATATTATTCTAGAAAAACTAAATTATGAAGAAAAGATTAATACTATCAAAAAATTAACAAAAGAAAATGATAAATTAGATTTACAATTATATTTTTTATTATAAGTTTTTCTTAATTTTATTTTTATAAATTGAAATTTTTTATAAAATATAATAATTTTTGTTATCTCATGGCTAAAATATGTTTAACCCGATTCACTGATAAAACATTATCTGAAAATACCGAATGGAAAATAAAAAATAATATTTCTGGATGCATATATGGAACTCCTGTTACAATCGATTCTACTATTTATCCAGAAGAAAATTTAATTGTTATTGAAATGAATAACTCTCAGAATAAAATAATAGGTATAGGTTTAATAAAAAATAAATTATTTAACAAAAGATGCAATATTTATAGTGATCAAAATTATAATAGATATATATATAAATCTGATTACCACATTACTATTGACAAATTAAATATATATCAAAAACAAATTATTGAAGTATTAGAATTTTTATTATTTAAAGGTAGGTCTAATTATAAAAGAGGGCATGGTATACAACAAATGCCACGTTATATTAAAAATTTAAAAAATATAGATATTGTAAAATTTTTCAATGAATTACATTTATTAAATAATAATAAATAACTAACAAATAATAAATATATTATTTATTATAATATTAATAATATAATGAATAATACTTTTAATAATTTTAATAATTTTAGTTTAGATATTGAACATTATAATATAAACGAATTATTAGAACTACTCGGACTAAATTATATAGATAATGAAGCGGTTAGAAATAAAATAAATATATTAAAAAATAATAAATTTAATAATGCACCACAAGTTTGTTTATTTTTAGATGAAATACAAAATAAATTACTCAATACTGATCGCGAGGAAGATTTAGATAAATTAAATATATATAATAATGAACTCTTAATAGAAACTGAAAATATTGATAATATTGAAAATAATGATAATATTGAAAATTTTTCTAATATGAATTTTAATAATAATTTTAATAATAATAATAATAATAATAATTTTAATAATAATAATAATAATAATAATAATAATAATAATAATAATAATAATTTTAATAATGAATATGATAATGAATATGATAATGATAATAATAATGAATATGATAATAGATTTGAATTAAGTAATTTAGATAATTCTGTTATTACAAATTATAAACAACATCAATATTTACATTTTAATACAGAAGACAGACTTTATAATACATCTTCTATACCAACTAATTGTGAATTTTTACTATCTAATCCTATTAATAATATATGTGAAATTAGGCTAGGTTCTATTAATATAAGAAAACCTTTTTTAATTGATAGCAGTGGAAATAAAATAAATAACAAGTTTTGTATTAAATGGTATATTAAAAATTCAATAAGTAATTCGTATAATATATCACAACAAGTAATAACAATTCCCGATGGTTATTATTATGATTCTAATATATTAGTAGAATATTTAAATAAAGAATATTTTTATGATAGCATCACTGATTATGAATACAATACTGATGGTTCTAATAATTTTCTAAAAAGTATAAAATTTTCTATTGATAAAAATATAAATAGAGTACAATTTATAACCGATATTCCGAGATTTAATTCTTATAAAAACAATTTATCAAATAATGAAAATTTTGAGTATTTCACAATAGATTTTTATAGTTATTATACAAAACCTTATTCATTAGCATATATATTAGGTTTTGATAAAAACTATTCAATGGAATATAAATCTAAAATTGTTGATGAAAAAAATATAATTATTTCACCATCATTATTTAATAATATGTCCAATAATGATATATTTTTTTGTTTTGATGAATATAAATCTAATATAATAGAAACTCATAGAATCTTTTTAAAAAAAAATATGATAACTAATAAAGTTTTGGGAAAAATAAATGGTTCTCTAGCAACTAATTTAAATAATTATAATATTAATGAATTTTATTCCGATGGTGATCGTGATGATGTTATAAGAAAATATACAGGATATATAAATTTATTAAAATTTAAAGTACAAATAATAGATACATATGGTAAAATTATAAATACTAATATAAATGAAAATTTTACTTTTACATTAGAAGTTATAACAGATAACTCACATTTAGACAATCATAAATTTGAATTAACTAAATTATAAATAACATAACACATTGAATATATTTGTCCTAGAAAATATATTATACATTTATTTATATATTTATTTATATATTTATTTAAAATTTTAATGTATCTCTATCTTTATTTTGTACTATAGGTTCTTCTTCTTCTTGTTCTTGTTCTTCTTCCTTATCTAATGGTTTTTCAATTACTACATTTGTTAATTCTTTATCTGTATTAACTTCTTTTGTTTCTGTTTTTTTTTCTTTTACTAATTCTGGTACAACAACCATTTCTTGCGGTTTATATACTTCAATCGTAAATCTATCTTCAGCCACATCCGGAAAACTTTGTTCATCTTTATTAAACTTATTTTTAAATACATTTATTGAACTACCACCTATACCCGGTGCTTCTTGTTGTAATCTTTCATATTCTTTTAATGCCCAAGAACTCAAAACATCTGGTGGATCTCTGTCTTCTCTTGACATTCCTAATTGTAATGTCATATATCTATAAAATGAACCAAATTGTTTAGATACTGCAATATGGTCAGCTGCTTTTTCTTCTGCGTTATAAAATTTCTTAAATGATTGTATTAAAGTTGATATTAACCCTATTCCACCTACAGCATACATAACATTTGTTTTTGCTTCTTCGTCATCTAAACTTGTGGCTATTAATGATACTGTAGATGCAAAACTTGTAATTACAATACCAGCAATTGATAATTGATTGGAAAATTTTTTCCAAGAACCACCTGCATTTGAGTGCATAAATCTTAATCCTGCTGATTTTTCACCCCATTTTTTCATTAAATCTTCCATATTATCAGTCCATGCTTCCGCATTTAATTTTTTACGTAATCCTGCTAATTTTGTACTAGCCAAAGCCTCTTTTTCTTCTGAGCCTAAGTTTTCTAGTGATGTCATTTATATATTACTTCAATATAATTAAATTTAATCTTTATAATTAAATTTAATCTTTATAATTAAATTTTAACGCATTTTATATATTTTTCCTTTTTTTTGATTTTTTTGTACATCTGTAACTCTTACCTTTACTCTTACATTTACCTTTACCTTTACTTTTAACTTTACTTTTACCTTTACTTTTACCTTTACTTTTACCTTTACCTTTTTTTCTTTTTTTACTTATATTTATATGTCCTGTAAAACCATCTGTTCTCTGTGATTCAGACAAAAGATGTATTAATGTATTTATACTCTCACGATATTCACGATGTCCTGCATCTTCGTTTTCAGGTGGATATTCTTCACGTCTCTCTCTTGCTGCTACTAAAAGACCAATAGCCGTATTTAGATCTATTTTATATGAAGAATCTTTTCTAGCATATATAACCATTTCATCTATAATTTCACTAAGTGTTTTAATATCTAGTTTATTTAAACCCCATATTTTTTGCATATTGGTATCTCTATAATATTTACTTAATCCGCGTGGATCTGAACTTGTTAATCCCAATAAATTTAACGCATCTGCTTCATGTTGCGAATATACCCGAGCTTCAGGACCTAAATTATTTGCAATTTCCCAATTTTTAGTTTCTATATTATACTTACATAATCCACCTTTTTGAAAAATCATTTATTTATAAATAAAACAATATTATTATTATTATTAATTGTATTTATATTATTAATTGTATTTATATTATAAATCATATTTATATTATAAATCATATAATATTTCACATTCTAATTCAAGTGAATATTCTTGACTTATATTAATAATTTTACCTAATTCATCTAATAATTTTATATTAATTTTATTTAAATCTGTTGGACCAAAATATACGCGTTTTGGATACTCATAATAATGATAATATTTTTCATTTTTACATGATATTTTTGCTATTATATTATTATCAGCTAAACTTTGGTACTTTACGGGAGATATATAAACATTATTATGATTATTTTGAAAATCATCTACACATAATAATATATAGTTATAACTACCATCATATAAAACATCCGGAAATTGATAATTAAATAATTTTATTGAAATCACTTTTTTTATTGTTGATGGTAAATTTATTGTGAAATTTGTTGTATTAGTAATATCATAATTATGTCTAAATTTAGTATTTATATTTAAAATTTGTTTAACTGTTTTTATAGTTAATGGATTTATTATACCCTCTTTAACATTTACATTATAATTGTCCTTTACCGCCTTGGATTTATTTTTAATTATAAAATGATTATCTTGTTCTATAACTTTATTTTGTGTATTTTGCTTTAATGTTGTACTAATTTTCATTAAACATTTATAAAAAAAATCTATTAGCTCTAATTTATCTTCATTCAATAAATCATCATTTGCCTCTTTTATTTTATTTATTTTTAATTGTACTCTTTTTTGTACTAAATCTAAGTTAATATTATTACTATTTACTTCTTTTGTTGTAATGTCAAGTATATTAAATATATCATTTATAGAATAATTATCTATATTCAAATCCATATTATTATTTATTAAATTAATATATATAATATTTATATAAATACTATGTATTGCTGCACCAGTTGTTTAATTGCTATCACATTTTTAATAGCGAATATTTATATTATAATATCGTCTATTAATGATAATAAAAAACAAAATTTGTACAATGTTTTAGATGATAAACAAAAAAAAATTTATAATAATATAGTTAATGAACGTAAAAATATTTATTTTACTGGCTATCTTGTGGGCATAATTTTATCTATTATATTTGTATATAGCTTAAAATATATATTACGACCTAAAAAATTACAAAAAATTAGTATAATATGTTTAGTTACATCCATTACTTTTATCACCAATTATCTGTACTATATTTTATATCCTAAAACTGACTATATGGTACTACATTTAACCGATAAAAGACAAGTTGAAGAATGGTTAAATATCTATAAATATATGCAATTTAAATACCATTTAGCTTTTGTTATCGGTATTGTTTCTGTTGTTATTTTTACTTATGGTTATTGTGATAATTAAAATATTATAATAATATTATTCTATACAGTAAATATCATTTTTTATCATTTCTCTTACCATATATGATTTATATAATATATAAAAACTTATAGAAAAATAAAATACTATAAATAATTTTACCATAACTAAACTAATTAAATATAAAATTAAATATAAAATTAAATATAAAATTAAATATAAAATTTATAATTATTTATAATTATTTATAATGACATTAAATCTATCTTGTATAAAGAGAATAAACCGTGAAATAGATAAATATTCTTATCTAATACAAAAAAAATTTGGAAAAGATTATTATATATATCTATATACCGATAATGAAAATACTAGCTATCCATCATTAATTTTAAGTATAAATAAAAATAATGATTTTAATAATAATTATATTGTATTAACAGTTCCAAATGATTATCCATTTAAACCATATAATATCTTAGAAATTAAAATAAATAATAATAGTATTAATAATTATTTAAAATATATAGCTGATTTATCAGCTAAAATAAAAAAATTAGATAAAGATATTTTATATAATTATATTCTAATTTATAACAAAATAAAACCCAGAATATTGTATTCAGATTGTATGTGTTGTAATAGTGTTTCTTGTTCCAATATCTGGTCTCCATCTAAAACATATATAGATATTATAAATGAATATTTAGAAATATCAACTATTGTTATGATTATGAATATAGATTTTACTACAATATGGCAACAAACTAGATTATCTATTCTAAATCGAGATGTTCTCACTATAATTTTAGATTATTGTATAGATACTTAATTTTTATTTTGTACTTAATTTTCATTTTTTTCTTTATCTAATATGAAAATTTCATTACCACAATCATAATAATGATTTATACATTTTAAACCTACTTTTTCAAATAATTCTAATAATTCCGATATCTTAAAAATATAATAATATCTCGAGTACACTTTTCCACTATTATTCCACAAAACTATATTATCTCCATAATCTTTAAATTTACGACGTGTTTTTTCTGGCTGATTCATTGACCAGACAGATAATAAAATTTTACCATCTGTTTTTATTAACCTCTTTAATTCTATTAAACATTTTATACGATTTTCATCATTTTCTAAATGATGAAATGCCGCTATACATATAATAGCATCTGCTGTATCATCATTTAAAGATATATTAGTAATATCCGATTCTATTACATTTAAATTTTGTCTTCTACATATTTCAATGAAATTTTTACAATTATCTATACCTATAAAATCACAATCTAAATATTTCATATTTCTACCACTTCCACATCCTATATCATATATTAACGGTTTACTACCTAGATTTTTATCTTTTATCTCATTTATAAATTGTGTTATCCATAACCAATTATTTACTCTTGTAACTGTAAAATGATTAGCTATTTGATTATATACATCTTTAACATATTTATCTTGATAAACTATAGCCATATGATAATATTTTTATAAAAAAAATATTTAATTAAACAATTTTAAATATTTTTTATATTTTTATATTTTTATTTTTATTTTTATTTTTATTTTTATTCATTAATTATCTATACTAAAACCATACTGCCTCATAACAGGTGGTGGATTTATTGTCTTATTATTTAATGATGGTGGTCTTGAAATATTATCAGAAGGGCTGTGTAAATTTGTAAAACTAAATGATCTTGTTAGATTATTATCTAATATTACTTCATTTAAAATATCATTATCATGTTTATATAAATCTATACTACTTGTTAAAGCTTTGTGTTTTTCTAAATTTTCTACATTTTTTTCAAGAAATTCCATACGTTTTTCTAATAAAGTATTTTTTATTGCAAGTTCCATAACTAATTTTTCTAATTTTTCAATTAAATTAGTATTATTATCTAATGTAGTCATAATATTTTATTACTAATATTAGATATATATTTTTATTTTAATTTTATTTTAATTTTATTTTAATTTTATTTTTATTTTATTTT
>Ga0163111_10001748_pt1 | contig 13563 bp, 13 predicted proteins | sample CRUFie1St18metaG_FD_109645 | JGI IMG/M metagenome (GOLD analysis project Ga0163111, IMG submission 109645) | Marine microbial communities from the Costa Rica Dome - CRUD Field 142mm St18 metaG | ecosystem: Environmental > Aquatic > Marine > Oceanic > Photic zone | place: Costa Rica: the Eastern...
TAAATCCCAATACTGTACACACCTCTTTTTTGGATTTTCATTATCGTTCGCATCATCCTGATTTGATTAATTTTTCGAATGCTGCCTTTTATGGTTCGCGTTTGATTCCCTTACCTGCTAAAAACATTTACAAGCCCTTGCGTTTTTTCCATTTGGATGGCGTTTATAACCAAAATGGAACCAATACGCTAGAAGCAGAACGCATCATTGATTTTCTGAAAAATGAATACCACATGAACGATGATGGTTCTTATCCAAGTTTGGGAATTGCGACTTTCAATATGCAGCAACGCAACTTGATAAAGGATATGATTCACGAACAAACCATTCAAAACAACCACTTCCGTCACAAGATGAATGCTATTGGTCAGGTGGATAATTGGTTTGTAAAAAACTTGGAAAATGTACAAGGAGATGAACGCGATATTATTATTATTTCAACAACTTTTGGGGTGAATGAGGAAGGTGATTTTAAACAAAGTTTTGGATTGCTCAACAGCAAACGAGGCTACCGTTTATTGAATGTAATCATCACTCGTGCAAAACAACAATTGTGTGTATTTTCTTCCATTCCTGAACAATATTTTACTAAATATACCAGTGAAATTTTGGAAAAAGGCAACCGAGGGAAAGCAATTCTTTATGCCTATTTGGATTATGTGCGTTCTATTGAACAGGAAGACGAAGAAGCACGCAACAATATTCTAGGTTTACTCAAAGATGCTTGTGAAGAAGAAGGTTTGGCGATGCACAACTATCCAACCGAAACGCCATTTGAGGATGAGTTGTACAATTATCTAAGCGATTATATTGACGAGGATTGCATTGTAAACAACTATAAAATGGGCGGTTATTTGATCGACTTTATGATTACGGATCACAATAAAAAACCTTGCATTGCTATCGAATGTGATGGAGCGGCATGGCACAACAGTCCTTATGCTTATGCCTATGATATTCATCGCCATCGTATGTTAACCAGTCAAAGTTTGGCTATTTTCAGGGTATGGGCAAAGGCTTGGTGGCCAAAACCACAGAAGGAGATGGAAAAGCTCTTGTTATTAATCAAAGAACACTGTCCCCAAATATTATTGAATCAAGAAGACTAAATATGAAGTGCTTAAATCTAGTTGCTTATAGTATGTTATTCCTGTTTTTAGGTTTATTAGTAGCTTGTAACAACGCTAATAACAGCACTCCTACAGCACCTGCGATGCCTATTGGAGAACAAACAGATTCTATGCCTGTCGCACCAATTAGCATAGCATATTTTTTTGATGAAACAACACAGAAATTGCTAGAAGAATACTTTGGTGATTCCTTAACTTTAAAACTGTCCAATAACTTACAAGCATTGCATAAAGCTGCTTCTGATCGGCAATTTGAAACGGCTTTTTTGGAAGCGCAGTTACTACAAGAACAACTCGAAGCAGCCACTTATTCCATACAAAACAGCGCTTCTGTGACCATGGCATTAGAGCCAATTAACATTAACCTAAGTCCTCACTTGGTTACTTGTACAGAAGAGTGTCTAGAGTTTAAGCTATTTTTTGATAACGATGCTTTATTACAACTAGCCAAGGGTACTACAGGAAAAAGTGATGATACCTTTTGTCAACTATTAAAAATGGCAGAAGGACATCGTGGTGGTCGCCCAAAGGTTGTCTACCAGTTCTTTGAAATGGAATATGAATATGTTGGCGGTTCCGTTTTGGGGGATAGTGCTTGTTTTAATTTCATGTATGACTCATGGTTGCATATGCAAAATACGCCGCTCTTTAGAACACATATATTGCTGTTAAGAGAAGCCTGTATCAAAGATATGAATCGCTCTATACATATGCTTCCTGAAACAGCCGTAAAACAGGAACTTAGTCGCATTATTGATGGCAATATCTTAACCGCTACAGAAGAACCTATTCTCTTGGATATTCAAGAAAACCTTGCTACAAAACCTGAGCTGTATCAATTTGATTGTAGAACACAAGATTGTGATTTTGAACGATGAAAAAGACCATTTTAGACCATTTGTACCAAGACAGGCTGCTCAAAACAGCTATTGAAGCAGTTGATCTTCCTGAAAGTGCTCCTAGTAGTGATGTTTATGGGAGTTTGTTGCGTTCGATTGTTTCACAACAATTATCTGTAAAAGCAGCTGCGACCATTTATGGGCGTTTTCTAGACCTGTTTGATCAAAACCCTGCTCCTTCTATTTTATTGGATACAGATGTAGAAACGCTCCGCAGTGTAGGACTTTCTAAACAAAAATCAGGGTATATGCACAATATTGCCCGCTTTTTTCAAGAGAATAGCTTGAAAAATACCGCTTGGGAAACAATGAGCGACGAAGCCATTATTCAACTCCTTACTCAAATCAAAGGCGTTGGTGTTTGGACGGTGCAAATGATTTTGATGTTTACACTACAACGCGAAGATGTTTTGCCTACAGCGGATTTGGGCATACAACAAGCAATGCAGCAATTATACAATATTGAGGGCAAGGGAAAGGTATTAATCAAACAAATGGAAACGATTGCGGAGCCATGGAAACCTTATCGAAGTATCGCTTGTCGTTATTTGTGGAAATGGAAAGATACGGTATAATAAGGGGAATTTTGGATTAATCAATTCATAACTTACTGATAATAAAACTTAAGTCATCGTTCACAATTAATAAAAATAAATCTAAGTATAAATTTTGCGATTCACTTCATTAAAAATACTCGCGACAGCGCTGCTATTTAAGCTTTTCTTTTGTGCTACTAGCACAAGCTTCCGCAGTTGGTTACTCACCTTGTTCGTGAGCTCGCACGACTCGGTTCGCTATCGCTCATGTTTTTTGCTTGGTTACTCTTCAAAATTTCTACTGCCTTTAGCTTATTAGTTATTATGACCGCTTACTACCTAAAAAACATCACCACTATGCGCATCCTATTCTTTTTGTCTATCCTATACCTCTACAGCTGTACCCCTAGCACTCCAAAAGAAACCTTTGAACAGGATAAAACATTTCCAAAAGTCCAAGCTGTTGAAGCATTTAAAACAACGGACTTTGTTCCAACCTTAGAGAGTCCGCTTACTGAAAATGAGAATCAAATTTATGCAGCATCGCTGTTAATGGCTTGGGACGAGATCAAAACCATGCTTTCGCCAATTGACAATATTAATGGTTCAACATTGGCGTTGATGCAGGCTTCGAATAGTTATCAAGATGTTTTAACAACCGATGAATATAACACTGATATTCAAGTTGAAGACAATTTAATTACGGCTCGTGCTTTTTTCAAAAAGGCGCTTCCATTCGAAGAACCGCTTACATCCTATGATAATCGTCTAGAATTTAAAGGAGAAACCGTAACTGCCTTTGGCTTTTATGGTGGGTCTTCCTTTGCTAGAATTCTATATTATAACAACGATGAAGATTTTGCGATGCGACTCCTTCCAGAAGATCAAGCACATGAGATTGTCTTGGTCAAAACAGACTTTGCCAACCAAGCTACTTTGGCGGCTTGCATTGCCAATTTAAACCAAGCATCAACGACCTTTTGGAACAATCGAAACGACGACAACAGTTGGAAATATTATTGGAACGATGAAGATGAAGTACTGATTCCTAAACTTTTATTTAATATAGAGAAAGATTATAAAGATATTGTAGGAAGTACTTTCACTACTCCCCAGACGCCGTTCAGCGTAACCAAGGCTTATCAACGTACAGCTTTTTTACTCAACGAAAAAGGCGCTGAGGTAGAAAGTGAAGCAGAAATAACGGTAGAAGCAACCGAAGCTGTAGAAGAAGTAGAACGCCCTAGCCCCAAAATCATGCACTTCAACAAAAAATTCTTAATATTGTTAAAGAGAAAAGACAGCTCCAATCCATATTTTGCAATGTTGGTAAACGACACGGAATTGATGGGAGAATAACGCTTATAATGCTCGTCTTGATTTTGTCGTAACAATTGACCAAATCTTATTCATTAAAAACTTTATAAAAACATTCAAATGGCAACAATCACATTCAAAGGAAATCCAGTACAAACATCAGGAGAACTTCCAACAGTAGGCAGCCAAGCACCAGATTTTGCTTTGGTAGCAGCAGACTTATCTACCGTGACTTTAGATACGTACAAAGGATCAAAAGTAGTGCTAAACATCTTCCCTAGTATTGATACAGGAATTTGTGCTTTATCGGTAAAGGCATTCAACCAAGCAGCAGCAAAATTGGACAATACCAAAGTATTGTGTATTTCTAGAGATTTGCCATTTGCTCAAGCTCGATTTTGTGGTGCAGAAGGCACTGAAAATGTAATCACTTTATCGGATTTTGTAGCAGGTGATTTTTCGAAAGATTATGGTCTATTAATGTTGGATGGTCCTTTAAAAAACCTTTCTTCTCGTGTAGTAATTGTTCTAGATGAGCAAGGAAAAGTGACCTATGCAGAACAAGTAGCAGATATTGTACAAGAACCAAATTACGATGCTGCGTTGGCTAGTTTGTAGTCATCATCCCACCATGATATGATCCCAAGCCTATCTCGTTGATAGACTTGGGATTTTTTTATTAGACTACCAACTCTTCATAATTTTCCCCTATTCATCTTAGGTATTGTCTAAGTTTTCAAGTACTTTAAAGAGACCATTTTCAATCAATCATTACACTCCATGGATATTTCAAAGAAAAAGCCCAGTTTCCCTATCTCTGATAATTTACGTGAATATTTGCAAAAATACGATCGCTCAGACAGCTTGCCTATACAATACGAAGATTTGACCAACTGGTACGAGTCTGCCGCTATTTACGACAGCAATGGCAATGATACCCTCTGGGAATCGGTGATTTATCATCCTACTTTTCAAGATGAAATTGAAAGTGCCTTGACCTATATCTATGGGATGCTCAAAACTGATGGGAACATGGAAGTAATTGAGCACTTGCGCGTTAGTCGCATTGATTATTGTCTTTTTGGAAACTCCAAGCCGTTTCGTATTCGTATCATCAATAGCCTTAACGACAACCACGATTATTTCTACATCAAAAAGTCGGATGCGTCTAGAGTTTATGGATTGGAATTGGAAGATATTTTAAGTCCCAACCGTTTGGCCTTTATTGTAGATGGCGAAACTTTGATAGAGGAACACATCCCTGGCATCCCTGGCGATGCTTTTTTGGATTATTATATCGAAACCCCCAACTTCCTCAAAAGCTACGCAGCCAAAGAGTTTGTCAAGTTCAACGAGCGTTGTTTTGTAATGTTGTTGGGCGATATGCGTTCTTACAATTATGTTGTTGATGTAACGCCTGATTTTGACAAAGAGCAGTACCGTGTTCGTGCAATTGATTTTGATCAATTGTGCTATGAAGGTCGAAAAAATCACTACCTGCCACAGTTCTACAAAGAAAACTATAAAATCGTCAAATTCTGCATGGATTTGCTGCCTCCCATTACCGTAGAGCAATACAAATATGAAGAGCGAACCTTGATGAAAAAGCGTTATAATCTTGACCACGCACGCTTAACGCATTTGCTAGAAAGCATGGGACAAGATACGCTGTCTACTCTTGAGAAACGCAATTCTTTGATCAAGGATTTAAATCAATACCATAGTACAGATAAATTTACCGACTTACCAACCATGGGCAAAGTCTTGAAACTTCATATGGAATTGATGTTGGGGAAACCCAAACCAAAGAATCGCGGTGGACGTATTAGCTATAAGCGAATATAAGTGCCTTATTGTTTCTTATTCAAACGGCAATACACCGAGTTGTTTTACAAAATTAGTGCTATTTCATTTCTGATACAAGCCTTACCGACAAAACATTAACGCAAATGTTATGACCATCCTAAGCGTAGGTTTAAGATTGATATTCTTACAAGTCTGCGCCGTTCCTCTTCGTTATAACAGGGCTATCAAGCATCAAGCTTGCCTACTAAGCAAAGCGATCCCACGAACAAGGTGCGTAACAAACGAAAAGTTTAAAATCAGTCATTGGTAGTTTGAAGATAAATTAAAACAGACTTAAAACAACTTCAATATCTTATCTTCTTGCTATTGACTTTTAGGGCTTATTTTTATAATTTACTTGAAAATAAGATTAGCCCTTGATATGTTAATTACTTATTTTTTGCTAACAATAGTTTTGCTTTTTGCGTTAAATAAGGTAGGTAAAAACATGTGATCGTCAATATTATTAAGTAGGTGGACAGAATTGCTTATATGTTTTGCAGTAAGTAATTTTAGTTCAAGACTGCGTCAAAAAGAACGCTCGAAAAATATAATACTTAATTTTGTCCACCTACTTATTACCCCAAATATTAAATCATCTATTTATGAAACAGTCTATTGACACAATAGCTTTAGTATTGCTCTTGATCTTTTCTTGTTGCTGCACAAAAATATATGCCGGCCACGTTTTTGCCACAGAATTGACCTACAAATGTTTGGGAAATAACCAATACTTAGTTATAGCAACCCTGTACAAAGAATGCAGCAGCGATCCACCGCCAAGCAACTTGACGATTACGATCAATTCTTACAGTTGTCAATCCAGTTTGCCCGATATGGATTTGCCTTTAATTCCTGCACTTTCAGGAATGGTAGTAACGCCTATTTGTTCCAACTTTGCTAACAATACGACTTGTAATGGGGGGGCAATTCCCGCGGAAGATATTGCCATCTATCAAGATACCATCACCCTACCAACAGCTTGTCCAGATTGGATTCTAGGTCTATCTCATGCGGTGCGCAGTTCTTATTATACCAATCTTGTCAACCCTGGCAATGACAATATCTATGTCGAAGCCTTATTGGACAATAGTTTTGGTGCTTGTAATGATGCTCCTGTTTTAAAAAATCATACGATGCTCTACAGTTGTGCAGGACAAACTTTTGAATACGACTTGAGCGCCCAACAAGCAGAGGCAGATTCTTTAAGATATACCTTATTAACTCCTAAAATAAACAATGTACAAAATGCCAGTTTTCAGCCTGGTTTAAGTGTATCCAATCCCCTAGCCTTACAAGCAGGCGCTTTTGTATTGAACCACCAAACGGGGCAATTAACCTTTACACCGCAAGCAGGCTTAAATCAAATTGCTTGTATTAGTATACAAATCGAAAAATGGCAGGCAGGAAAATTGATTGCGTCTACCATTGCAGAGCTCAATATCAATGTCTCTATATCCTGCAACAATCAACCCGTTTTATTAACCAATACACAGGTCAACACTCCAGGTTGGACTTACGATGAAATGAGCAATACTTTTGTTAATTGTGGTGGCACAATGGACAGCATAGCGTTTACCTCAACGTTCTACAATGCTGACGGCAATGCTCTTCTGCTAGAAGTAGATTCTGCTCTTTGGGACAATCAACTGGGCGCATCTAACTGGTCCATTGACTTGATGAATACGCCTCCATTGAGTTCAGATAGCGGTACGCTTGCTATTCAACTGTTAAATCCAACTTACAATAGTTCTTTACCGATTTCTATGACCGACAATAGCTGTCCTTATACTTCGATTCGTAATACTTATTATAACTTCCGTCCTGCCTTTGTTCATGCCAGTGCTAGTGCTTCGGTTGTTTGTAGCAATACCAACAATACGGTTTCCTTAAACGCAGAAGGCAGTCATTTTATCCAAAGTATTGTTTGGGCACAAATTCCTAATGGCGCTCCTAATACCAACATCAGTGATCCCTCTGTTGTCAATCCAACGGTTGATATTAATATGTTGGACACCGCGATGGCATTAATGTATGAAGTTACCGCAGATTTGGGCAATTGCATCGCAGTCGATACGATTACTATTCAGGTTGTAAAAAATCCATCCATCAGTTTTACGATAACCGATGCGTCTACCAATAGTGCTACAGACGGCAGTATAAATACCATTGTCAATGGCAATTTAGCGCAATTTTCTTATGCTTGGCAAAATGGAATGACAACCAATCAGATTCAAAATTTGAGCGCGAATGATTATGTCCTTACCGTGACCGATTTTTATGGTTGCAGCACGAGCGATACGGCTACGGTTAGCGTTCATTCTAGTCTTGACGCACTGCCTGTTCATCATGCCTTAAAAATCTACCCTAACCCAACAAAGGAGATACTATACATCGAATTGGATTATTCCAGTACTATTGCGATCCTTTTATACAATAACCTAGGACAGGTTGTTTTAGAAAAAACAGCCATCAACATACAACAAAACCACCCTTACACTCTTTCTTTACCACAGAATGTTTCGGGAGTATATTGGCTAAAAATTTCAGAAAATAATAAAAGCTATGGGCAAAAAATAATCGTAGATTAGAAAAAAGTAGTATATTAAGCTAAGAGTACACGCTAACGAATTGTTAGACAACACCTTTTTCTCCATTACTCTTTTATCGCCAACACACCTTCACTGCAATAAATATACTTCCAAATGGAAGAAGTAAATTATTCTAGCAGGTGTAAAATATATCATTTAAATTCCCACAAAAAATAATACATGAAAGTCCATTTTTTACTCCTATTGATTGCTCTATTTGTATTCCGTTGTGCTGCGCCAACAGAAGAACCAACAGATACAAAACAAGAAAAAAAAGCTGTTGTTTTTCCTGATGCTTCCTTTACAAGCGTTGTTGCCTATCACTTTGAAGATTTACAAGGCAACCCTATTATTGATCGAAAAGGGCAGTTAAATCCTTCGGTTAAAAAAGAAAAAAAGCTCGATCAAGAAGAAATAGCCTTTTTGTTGCAAACACTCAACAATAACGACACGTACGGTGGTGCTTATACCCGCTGTTTTAAACCTCGTTTGGGAATTGTTTTTTATGACAAGACAACTCCTGTAGCCCATGTAAGCATCTGTTTTGAATGTTCTCAGTTACACGCATCTCCACTGATAAAAGCTTATTCGGAAGCACCAATTGGGCAACATGGTTACAGTGAATTAGGTTTGCGAAAACTGACTAGTTTCTGTCATAAGTTAGGTTTTGGACAATGCAGCGAGTAAGTTATTTCGTACAATTTATTGCGCTTCTAGGAATCAACTTTACAACATTTCATACCGTACTGGGACAAAAAGCGGTATACAAAACTACGATAGAGAGTTTTGCCACAGAATCTGCCACTAATCTCAATTTCATTAATGGCATTCATGTGTATATTGAAGCACCAGAAAGTGATGAAGATGCCTTGTACAAAGGTTTTCGAATTGTCCATAGCGATAGAGAATACAATGGCGGTTGGAAAATTTTATACGCACAAACGATTAATATTGCAACACGACCTCGTGCACAACAATTCAGAGCAGTACTCTATGAACACAAAGGTGTTCAACGCATTGTTTTGTACCGAAAAGAATCCGAAAATCAATACTACTTTAGAATTTTCAACACAACTTACACAGCACATTAGCAGCAGTTGTTACTGTTGAGCCTCTTACTAACGCTATCACTATGCATAAAATTTGGATAGGAATCCTCGCACTTTTCGCCTTGAGTTCATTTTTGATGAGTTATCTATTTGCCTGTTATTCCATGGCGAATATGAACGACTTTACAACTAAATCGGGGCTGCTTAGTCAAGACATACAAGTCAGCATTGATGCCGAAGATGGTCATCATACCATGATGGTGTTTTATCTAGAAGGCGAAGCGCAAGGCTATAGCCTTGGAGGGCACTTGCTACAACAAACAGACAGCACCGTCTACCAACTTCAAGTCGGCGATGCTGTACGTTTTTGGGTGCTCTCTGAAGGTTCTAAAAACGTTTTTGACAAATTTCTAAACCATAATAGCATTTGGGGAATTATGGAAGAAGAAACGGGAACCTTGCTGTTATCCTTGGATGATGCAATCCAACAGCGCAATAGCACGGAATCTAGAATATATATGGTGCTATTTTTATTGATGGGCTTGTATTTCTCTCGCTCAGTTTACAGACAAATCACACAATAATGCACATTCGACCACTAAAAGAAAGCGATTTAGAAGATTTGGTATTCGCCATTTTACTGTCTTTTGAAGGATACTTTGTAACGATGCCAACCGAGCTTTCCTATTGGAAAAACCGTTACCAAGCAGCTCGCGTTGTTTATGAATTGTCATTTGGTTATTTTGCAGAAGGACAAATTGTTGGCTTTATTATCAATGGCATTGACGAATGGATGGGCAAAAAAACAGCGTTCAATACAGGGACAGGTGTTGTACCTAAATATAGAGGACAAGGTATTGTCGATCAATTGTACCAATATGCACACTCCCATTTTGCGCAACATGGAATCCAACAATATGCCTTAGAAGTCGTTCAAGAAAACACTAGAGCGATTCGTGTCTATGAGCGTATTGGTTTTTCTATTATAAAAAGCTATGCTTGCTTTGCAGGAACAATAGATCATTCCAATAAACAAACAACCTTAAAGGCAACGACTTTAGAAGCGATTCAAAATGCTCAGAGCCACTGGTATGCTTGGGACAATTGTGATGCAGCGATTCAAAACGCCGTTTCTAACCGCTACCAAATTTTTGAAGTGTTGTATAATAATCAAGCCATTGGCTTTTTTGTCATTCATCCCGAATCGGGCTATTTAGCGCAATTCGAATGCTATTCGACGCCCTCTGCCTCTTGGGAACGATTGTTTGATGGGATTGGTCAAATTAACACCACACTTAAAATTATCAATATCAATACTCAAAGAACTGAACTTATAACAGCCCTTGAAGGTCTAGGTTTACAAAATTCTATTAATCAATTTGAAATGCTAATGCCAATTTAGATGGAACAATTATTACAAGAAATAAAGAATTGCACCGCCTGCTCAGAAGCGCTTCCTTTAGGTCCCAATCCTGTGGTTGTTGCCCACCCAGAGAGCAAAATTTTGATCGTAGGACAAGCGCCTGGAACAAAGGTGCATAAATCGGGCATTCCTTGGGATGATGCTAGTGGTCGAGAATTGCGGCGATGGATGGATATTGACGAAAGCAACTTTTACGACCCAAGCTTGGTGGCTATTGTTCCTATGGGATTTTGCTATCCTGGCAAGGGTAAATCAGGAGATTTGCCTCCACGCAAAGAATGCGCACCATTATGGCATCAAACTTTATTAGACCAAATGCCCAATATAGAGTTGACCTTACTTATTGGGCTCTATGCCCAAAAACATTACTTAGGAAGCAAGCGCAAAAAGAATCTAACGACAACGGTAGAACATTTTGAACAATATCTTCCTAAATATTTACCACTCCCACATCCTTCTCCTAGAAACCGCTATTGGTTAACTAGAAATCCATGGTTTGAACAAAGCATCATTCCCATTCTACAACAAAAAATAAAAACACTCTTATGACCACTGTCGCCCTAAAATTCTTACTTTTTGGGACACTTTTTTGCTGTCTGTTGTCTTGTTATAATACGCCCTATCCTGACGAAGTTGCTAAAACATCAAAGATAGCAGATACGACTGCTTCTGAGCTATCCCTTCCCTCATTGCCTGTATGGAGACAATTTTTTATAGACTATCCAAACTACCAAAGCGATGGATTTGATTATCCTGTTGGAAAACCGAATGCCAAAGGTTATTACAATGCGCAGCCTTATGGTGAGAATGCTCATTTAGGCGATGATTGGAATGCGGTTACGGGCGGGAACAGCGATTTGGGGCATCCAATGTACAGTATCGCGAACGGCTACGTAACTTTTGCCGAAGATGTAGGCGGTGGTTGGGGCAATGTTGTCCGTATTGTCCACCAACTCAATGATAGCACGTATGTGGAATCCTTATATGCACATTGCGATACCATCATTGTTGATGCTCATCAAGGCGTTAAACGTGGCGATTTGATTGCAACTATTGGAAATGCTAATGGTGCCTATTATGCGCATTTACACTTTGAGATGCGCGATAGTATTGATATGCCAATCGGTGGTGGTTATGGAATGGAAACCGATGGTTATATTGATCCTACGCCATTTATTAAGAACAATCGACCTCAATAAGTCGTATACCGTTATAATTTATACCATACTCAAATCCCTTTCTATATGCAGCGCTCTGATTGGCAAAAAATATTGGATTTATTTTGTTCGAACGATAGTAATGATTGGGAATTGGGTTTTCTCTTATTGCGGTCTTCCTTAGACAATTCTCCCAATAAAGATCAATTATTGTCTTTGCTACTCGGCGTTATTTTATTTGGAACATCAAAAACAGAAACATCCCATCATCAATTTCATCAAAAACTACGTCGCTTCCTTGCTAAGAAAGATGCCTACTTTTTTAGAAAATTCAGTATCCTCCAATACAAGATTTTTAACATAACCAATAAGTATATTGACAGCCCTAATATTCAGTATCAAAAGATGATGGAGCTGTTAAATTTTAGTCGATTTTCTTTCGAAGTTTTATGCCCTATTTTCAATGCTCAATTGGCAACTGTTGCGAATCGCCAACGACCACTCGTTCTATGGCAATTAACTTTTTTATTGATTAACAATCAACTGTCGCCAGCAACCGTCAAACATTGTTTATTGTACAAGCTCCAAGCCAATATTGGCACTACGAGTTCGGCTGTTTCTTCTTATACCTATCTAAATTTATATTGCTATATTCCACAAAGCGCCCCGCAACTTGACCAACTCCTTCAAGAAAACGACCGCATTACTTTTAGTAGAAATAGTTTGCAGGAATTGCCTCAAGCACTCTATAAAAATAAACAATTATTTACCCTAACAATTGACCGCAATCCCATTAAAAGTTTAGGCGATGATCTATCGCATTGGGAAAAATTATGCGAATTAAACATCGACTCTTGCCGTCATTTAAAGCATTTTCCCACTTCAATGGCAACCTTAAACAAGCTGTTGACACTCTCCATCAAACACTGTCGATTGACAACAATTCCTGCGGTATTCTTTCAATTAACCGCATTAAGGCAATTAGAATTAAGCCAAAACAGGCTCCAAAATATCCCCAATAAATTTGATCAACTGCCCTACCTACGTTTTTTAAACTTAACACAAAACGCAACGCTCTACGAGTTGCCGTCTTCTATTTATAAACTGCCCCATTTGGAACGCCTATGGGCGAAGGATTGTGGCTTAAATAAGCTTGACAAGGACATTATTCAATTGACTACGCTACAAGATCTGCGCCTCAGTCAAAACGGCATTAAATACTTACCCAAAAATTTTAGCCATTTAAAAGAATTAACAACACTGCACCTAGACCGTACACTAATTCGTTGCAACGAAACATTTTGGGAAACCATCCTAGCATTGCCTAAGCTAAAATACTTAAAGCTATTGGGCGTCCGTATCCGAGCAGATATTTATACGCAATACAAAGATGCACTCGTTCAAAAACTTAGCCACTTTGAAATTAATGCGTATTATTTGTACTAGTATTAATGCCAATTTTATTCGTATCTTTGCGGCAATTATATTTTAATTGATTTAATTTTTAACACTAAAAATCAACAACTATGTTACGTATATTATTAGTTGCTAGTTTGGCATATATTTTTGCAGCTTGTAGTGGAGAAACCAACACGGCACAGCATCACGACCACGAA
>Ga0163111_10001750_pt1 | contig 13554 bp, 10 predicted proteins | sample CRUFie1St18metaG_FD_109645 | JGI IMG/M metagenome (GOLD analysis project Ga0163111, IMG submission 109645) | Marine microbial communities from the Costa Rica Dome - CRUD Field 142mm St18 metaG | ecosystem: Environmental > Aquatic > Marine > Oceanic > Photic zone | place: Costa Rica: the Eastern...
AATATCTCTGCTCTCTGGGTCATTTGATTTGCATTTGAACATGGATTTGACGGAATTAATAAAATTACGCAGTTTGTCACGAACCTGATCTCGCACAGCATCAACAATAGGCGCAGAAGATTCATCGTGGTTCTTTTCGAATCCATATTGATCATGCTGATGCTGATCACTCGTATCTGGCTGACCCAACTGTCCTAGTGAGCCAGCACTAACAGCACGGCGCATTCCACTACCTCTGTTTGATGCACGATTTTTCTTGAATTTCGATCTTGGCTTAGAGGCAGGTTTTCTCTTTCTAATTCCCTTTTCAAGTAGCTTGATTGTATCAACTAAGCTCTTCAGAGCTCCGCGGGTCTTTTGTAGTTCAATTTTGCTAGAAATAATGCCATCCTCCGCCCAAGATTGGATGATTCCTCCTACTGCATTGACATCCACACTATGAATCGGTCCAAGAGTTTGGTTGATTAGGAACGCACCAAGCTCCCACACTTCTGATACAGCTGTTTGCATCGTAATGTGTTCGCTGATAGGTTTGAAGTATGTTTCATCCGTATAGGAACCAGTCTTTGCGTCTGTGTACTCCTCAGCGGGTCGCTCTAATTCAGATAGCACGTCATCGATAGCTCCAGCAGTTTGGAAAACCGGAAGATATATTGCTTGACTAAAACCGTCAAATTGGCTGAACTTTAAGGTATCCATTTCGGCATTCGAAACAATGTCCTCTTCCCTGAAGTAATCAATAATTTCGTTCCAGGCAGCACTAAACATAACCCACTTCTGAATTCTAACGTCAAGCAACCGATTCACATAGCTCTGTAACCGCTGAGGATTTGACCCGAGAAGTGACGACGATTCATGGCCACGTAGGCTATTTTGAGAAGTTGAACCAAGAATGCTCGCAGACGAACCTCTTCTGCTACCGGCATCAGGCGACAGCATCTTCTTACAAAAAAGTTCTGGTGCGCGGCCAAAATTTTCTCGAATATCATCCAAAGAACGAATGTCACCGAGGTTGTCCGAGAAACCTACAGCTGTTCCTGCAAACGCTTGCCACGCTGCATACCAAATGCTCATATCAATCAAATAAACAATGAATTGTGGAAGCCATCTCATGACTAATAGCAGCATCATTTTCGCAAAGCTCTGATTGGGATAATTGACATAGTCATCGGTCAACTGAAGTGATGGCTTGACCATCGAGTACACTTCAAAAACATATGAAAAGCATAACTTCCAAACCATCAAGGTAATCCAAAACATTAAGTATACGAGAGTATGACCAAATGATTCGTGCACCTCCTTTCCAACATACAGCCTGCTAGATGGATAGAGAATATTGAGAAATGATTGAATGTAGTCGTTTTGACTGGTCAAAATCTTGGTAGCGAGAGGCGGATAAATCTGTGGAATCGTTTCCAAAATGTAAGGAATCATTACTAGAAGGGACAACCATACATATTGCCACCACCAAAATGTGCTGTCTTCTTCAATACCCATGTAGACGCCTTTTTGAGGTGAAAATGCCCACATGAGGTAAAGACTCTGGTAGACAAGGGTCAAAAGTCGTGCAGCCAAGATTAGGACGGATCCACAAACCTCGGTTGCTGACAACTGAATGCCAGGGTAGGTTCCCCAGACCTCTAGCAACTGCCAAAACAAGAAAAGGAAATTGAAAATCCAAAAGACACCACTCGCAAGTTGGACCGAATATACCCATCCCCAGACGAGTTCCCGAGAAAACGCCACAACAGCAAGAAGATAAAAAGTCACTATGTGCCATTCCAAAATACGATTGAGTGCCAATATACCCCGCAACCAGGATCGCTTTTCCAAGAAAGTCTTCGGCGACTTATCCAACCCTTCCGACAAAGGCGTCAGAGATTCGCCGGGTAGGGCGGACACAAAGTTCATTCCTTCTGGATCAGAGGATGAATCGTCATCGGAATAGTGGTATCGCAAGCAGTTTCGAGACCAGAAGAACTCGTTGAAATCATCGTAATTCTTTTTGTTGAAGTGATCCGATTTCGATTTCGAGCTCTGGACAATCATATATTAATATCGGGAATTCAAAGTGAGAGGAATCAAACCAAAAGTATTTCTGCCATCACAATGCAAGAGTATTTAGAATATTTGGGCAGCGAACAGCTCATATGACATACCTTGGACACGACATTGTAAATAGGTTCTACGACATTGTCCAAAAAATGACCCGCGTACAAACTCCTAGTTTGGGTATACCCTTCACTTTTAATATATTCTTCCATCATTTTGTGGTATAGAAACCAAACGCATTCCGCCATGTGACGAAGATTACAACCCTCACCCCAAATGCAGAAGTAAAGGACCAGGTCCACGACACGACTTGCTACCGCCGGAGGGGCCGACATGGAGGTATTCATCTTAGAAAAATGCGGGCGAACCCCCATGGCACGGCACCACTTGACATAATTGGAAAATACCTTCGCATGCAATGCGTGGATCGGGCTCGGGGGCTGCACTGAGGGCGGCAGGATATGGCTACTCATATACCGCCGATTGTTGCTAAGAAGGATCAGCAAATGCTCAGCCTGATTGCGGACCGATGAATCTTGAAACCCAAAAAAGTTACCCAAATCTTCACAGGCGGAGTAAACCATGTTGGCGTACTCCGCTAGACGCGGTGGAAGGTCAGCAGGGTCGAACATATTGAAGGCCTCCGAGACAGGAGGCGATTCTCGGCGAGACAAATAGCTGTCAAGGGCTCTTCCTTTCGAAGAAACATCTTTGCCGTTCGTATTCACTGCCACCCGAATGTAACCATTCATACCATTATGGAAGGCATTCCAAAAGCTAAGACGTTCAAAGTCTCCATCACGGTAGGCAATGACGCCAGCCACCAGTAGGGATCCCGCCAACCAAACAAGCCCGTAGATGATACTGTGAGATATGTCATCTGCTGCAACGGAGACGCCATCAGGGTAGAAGGAATAGCCTCTCGCAACGTCCATGATGAATCTGTGGAGTGATTGAAGAACCAACGATGCCGCAACGGCTCCAATCTCAAGTATTGTCGTGCAGGTGACAACAGAATTGACATTTACACTGTTTCAAACAAGGTAAAATGTCAGAATTTTTTGACTACAAGCGAATCATTATATTTCAAAAAGCAACAAAATCACGTACCGAACAGATACATACGCCCCAGCTAGAGCTAGGACACCACCGGCCACAGGAAAATACAAAACATATTGACTGCTGACAAAACATCCTGACAACAGAGCAAGGTTAACCCCAAGGCAAAGGCCTGGAAAGAGCGTCGGGAGCATGACCCCAAGTGACATTCCCACAAAAGCTGACATAATGGACAGAACCCATAAAGCAACAACTGCGAGATTCAAACCAACGGGAAAGAAGAGAGGCTCGAGAAATACATATATCAGAAATCCGGACAAAATACCAGTCAAAATCCCCGAGAAGTAACGGATATCCCTGGATATTACAATGGCGAAGTTGATGCAAAGAGTGATGAGTAAGATCGGAAAAAATAGCGAGCGAAAAATCATATTCAATAAGAAGTGATGGCACTTCGATAAATTCATTTCAATTTGTAGTACCGTGATCGAGGAGGTACTTTGTAGAGTCCAACCATGATTGACTTGGTCATCATTCCATTGCAAATCAATTGAATTCATTACTAAATCCGATTTCTGTGTCTACTCACTTTGATCCGCCCGCCGAAAACCAAATGGAGAGACCAGCGATGGACAATCTCGCCAGGGGATACGCGAATGTGGAAATGGAATCCATCATTCCATCTTCAGCGAAAGTGGTGCTGTCCTCAACAGCCATACCGACACTTTCAAATGAAGTAAAGGAAAAATAGAACCACGATTGATCCTAGATATCCGACTTTGGAAATGATCTTCAGAAAATTGTCGAGCCACGTTCTTTCTCAAGCCGAGATTCGATGATCCGCCAATCAACTACAGAATTTTGCACCCTGGAAAAGCTTGAACAAATTCCTGTTGCTTGAAACCAGCTTATCTGAGGAGAAATAATCTGCAAAATCACGCAAGGTTGATTATGATTTGGTATAATATTATATGAGAACTTCCTCCGATGATGAGCATAACGTGCTTCGGGAAAAAATCCTGCATCCCGTTTCGATTGATTCATTCACTCATTCGTTCCTTGGATATTCGAACGCAAATGCCTATGACGTGCTGCAACCTCCCTCATGATTTTCGATTTCTCTGATCGCTGATTGGCCAACTCGTTTTCTCAACTACAAGGCGAGAACGGAACGGAAAGAATCCCTTCTGCTAGAGATGCGCCAACGCGCAAACAAAGGGAGCAAGAACACGCATTTCAGTGCGTACGTATGCGAGAAAGTGTGGCCGATTTTGATCATAAAATCGAATGAATCAATTTGAAAACTCTCAAGAAAGTGGATTGGATCATGAATCACTTCAGGAGCTTAGATCGCTGGCTGGTGTGCAGCTTCCAAAGAGCTTTTCTCTCTGTTGGCTTCATTTGAAATAGACTATTTCTTCATGAACGGTTTTATCGGTTCCGCCTTCCTTCTCGGTCTCTTTGCGATTGGTACAGGTTTTTCCATGCAATCCACTACCCCGCACAAGTCCTTTGCGAAAACACCGAAAGCCATCATTTTCGATATTGACGGCACTCTGGCTGATTCGTGGAAGCTTGGATACGAAGCTACGCAGGTGGTATTAAAAAACAACGGCATTTCGCTGATCGATGAGGCCACTTATCATGAATGTACAAAATATTCAACGCCACAGCGCCTGGCCCGGCATGCCGGCCTGGAGCCGATAGAAATCACGCCTTCCAGCGGCGAAGCAGCAATCGAACGCAACAAACTCTTCGAGAGCACAGGAGAAAAACTGGCAGCTGAGTTTGACGAGTTATACGTCGGTCTTGTTACGACCACAACAGCTGGATTCTTTGAAGGAATCTCCGATCTCTTGCAAAGAATCGCATCGTGCCCCTCGACCAAGGTGGGGTGTCTAACCAACGCTTGTGTCGCTTATGCTCACGCCGTCCTGAAGGCCAATGACGATGTTGCGCAACAAAGTCTTCCCAAATTGTGTCAATCTGTTCACGGGGCAGACACTGTTAAAGCTCCTAAGCCGGAACCTGATGGACTTTACCAGGTCTGCGACGAGCTGGGCGTTGCCCCATCCGAAGCGGTCTATATCGGCGACAGCCCTAGCGATGCCTTGGCGGCAAGGGCCTCGGGGATGCCATCGATCGGAGTTACCTGGGGAAGTCACTCGGAGGAATCACTGCAGAAAGCACCATTTGACTATTATGCTACAACCCCGAATGAGCTCAGCAGAATTCTAAAGTTACGGTGAACACGAAAGTGCCAAACTATAGCTCACTTTCTTTCCTCGGACTTCACCCTGTAATGTGTGAAGCACAGTTTGGCAAAACAGCTATTTACTTCGTAACAGGCGCCTTGACTTTCATTTCTGGGAACCAGTACCCAGCTGGACATCAAAACTTGTTCCACTTCCAAGAATACCGAGGTCATCAGACAATGAATTGGCTGGTTCGTAAGAGTGATTTCGATACGACAAACATTCTGTTTCATCCCCAAAAATCATAGTGGTGGTCGTGGTAACGTTTCTGCGGATCTCATTGTCTCCACTATTTCCTATTTTCGAGTCGCAAGAATGGATTGTTCTCTTCACACACATACACTGACCAAGACCATTGACACAATTGAAATCAACAGATGAATCGTCAAAGAATAAAAAACCAGCAACACGCATCATCAATACTGGATTTCACTTCAAAGATTTTTCAAAAAATAAGAGGCGGGTACGCTCAACTGTAGAAAGTAGGAAAAACGGCGTTTTTATTGATGCCTGCAACAATTTTCCAAGCATAGCAATCGATTTGGTCACACCGTTATAAATGATTGTTGCATTAAATCTAGAGTATTAATCTGATTACTTTAATGTTCACATGAAGTCGTATCTAAAAATTGGATGTTGCCGCAGCAAGAACCTGCTCATCAAGATTGCGTTCCGTAATCCAATCATCTAGGCACCGTTTTCCTTCAGGATCTTTCAAAATGATACGGCTCACAGTCACGTCATACTTTTGTCCTTGTCTCATAACGCGTCCAACAGCCTGTTCCTCAACGCTGGCATCAGCCACAGCGTCTGAACCTGAATACACTGGATCGTACAAAATCACGTTCCTACATGCTTCTTGCAAATTATGGCCAGCGGCCTGTGCAAAGGAAAGCAACAAAATTCGCGGGCGCTGGCGATCTTCTTCAGTGGCATCAACGTGGCGGAACCATGAAATAATTTCGTTTTGTTTTCCAACCGAGTCACCTTCGTCGACATTGCAAAATCGTTGGTCCGAATTCTTCAATGCCGTAAGGGCACTTTCGTAACCTCCATAGGATGTGTCTGCAAAAACGATGATTTTCGTTTTAGGATCTTTCGAAAGGATCGACTCAGTGGTGTCAGTCAAAGCCTTGTGTCGAGCTTCTGACGACGCAGTAATTGCGAGGACACTGGGTACCTTCTCGCCCAACTCGTCTACAGACAGGGCAAAACTCTTAAAGCGTTGGAAGTCCGCAGTTTCTTTCAAAAAGGCTTCTGCGTCGCTCTTAGACATGTTGACACAAATCTCTTCTCGAATCAACTTAACCTCGAGTTTTTCACCACGATTGCGCTGACAAGCATCCTTGATATAAGCATGACAAGCTTCCTGAACGGCACAACGGTACTCTCTACTATGAAAACCTTCTTGCTGGTTTAGGAATAGATCACGACCAGATTCACGTTCTTCTTTTCGCCAGTGGTGAGCGGCCCCTGTCAAATAGGTACCGCCCATGAGATTAGCGAGCTCAGTGACGCGGGCTTCAGTTTCGAGAAGAGGGGTCCCAGTTAGACCCCATACTCCTGCAGCAGCTACAATCGGTCGTTTCCGAACATCAGTTTGCGCTAAACCGAGAAATTCTCGTGCTCCCCTTCTAGCCGTTTCCTTGAATTCGGCTTGAGTTTCATACCCTTTGTTCGTAACGAGTGTTTCATGGCACTCATCGATGACGATTCGTTCCCAAGTGAAATACTCGAGTGGTACTCCACGCTCGTGTTTGCTAAACTTTTGCTTTCGAAGTTTAAATATTGCTTCAGCGTAGCAGTGACCGTAGTACGCTTGGGAATCTCGATATTTTTGATTTCCCTTATTTCCAACATAAATCTCAGGACCAGACGACATGTTTCGTACCCATCGTCCCTCAATAGATGGCGCTTCTCTCTGAGAGTGCGACCTTGGTGCTGGTGGGATTGGATTAGCTTTAGCCTTCTTCTGCAAATGCTCTGTGTAAGGTCTAACTTTTCCTTTGCTTTCTTCTATGATTCCAGCAGGAACAATTACAATATCAGCATTACAAATATCCTCAACCGAGGTCTTCTTCAATTTCTCGGTGCAATCGATTATGATACATTTGAGTTTATTTTTCGTGAACTTCTTCCGTTCGTCGTCCCATTGTTTGACGAGCCCAGGTGGGACAACAATTAATGTGGCCCCAGACCTTCCCTCATCTACATTTCGATGAGTACGCGCCGCTTTTGCTCCTTTCAATATAAGAGCTATCGTAACTACCGTTTTTCCACTACCAATTGCGTCTCCTAGAACACCACCACGTAATGGGGATCTTTTCGAAGCTTTACCAATCAAGCACCAACCAACACCCGGTAGGATGTGTTCAGAACGCTCCTCTTCCGAAAACTGGACCGAGCCACTCTCAATGTCCAACATTCGAGTAAGAGCCTTCGCTTGCCTTGGATAAAGCGGTAATTCTAATTCAGGTATTTCAGTAGGAGTATATTCGTCGGAATTGGGAACTTTGAAATCTTTTGTATCTGGTTCTCCCATCGATGAGAGTTCACTAAGACAATAACTGGTATTGATCTCATCTGTTGCTTCTCCTCCAAGGATCGCAGCAGCTCGGTGAACAGCGACGTATGGGTTCATGCTTAACAAAAGCTTCCCATCGTTTTGAGACACTTTGGCCTTGAACGATGTGGGACGCTTTAAGAGCCTATGGTAGTACTCATTTGATTCTTCGGCATTATAAGTTCGTTCAAACATGACGCCATTTTCACCTGATACCTTCTTCCAAGTCTCGATTGGGCGAGGAGGAACATTGATTTTACATTTTCCCAAATTTTTTGAGGTGGGGAGACTGTACCATTCCGATAGCTTGAGAGGGAGTTTTCCTTCCGCGGCACACTTCAACAAAGATGGTGATGCGATAATAGAAAGTCGCTTGGCATTTCGTGTTCCTGATCTACCTACAAGGTCAATTTCAGATCCACATGGAGAAGTACTTTCATTGTATTCAAGAAGAGTTTGAATAACTTCTGGTGACAAACCTCCCATTTCGCATAGAATAGGATAGGCGTCAATGTGGGAGGTGGCACTACCGAGGGACTCCTGAAAAGTACTCTTCTGTTGGATTATTTCCATGCTCGGCCGTGGTACTTCTACCTTCAGCTTCTCCGAAGCATTTTGCCACCCGAAGAATTTTGCCTTGGTTCCGTGCGTTGATTCCTTCAAAGTATTTTCAGGAATCCAATCCTGAAGTTCGCATATTTCCATACCATCCCTGTAATTTGGGCTAGGGCTAAATACGGCCGTATCAAGTTTCGCACGCACAACATCTGGACGTATGAAAAGGTACATCTTTTTATCTTCTCGGCGCCAGAGGGCTGAAAGAACGACGGTTTGTTCACATTTCATTTTGTAGTATATACCGTTCACTCGATCATTAGGATCCCCGTCAACTTGAATCTTTCCGGGCCTTTCGTATCAGAAGTGAAGTTATTGAAGATTAGTAATTGCATTGAGATGGGAACTAAACAAAAATGAAGCATCAATATACGTACCAGGTTTTCCACAACTTGTGGTAATGAGTCAAAGGATTTCGTGAACTTATTGCCGGTAAAAAGCTCTTCATTACTTTGTGGTTTCTTAAGGATCTGGCAGCCTCGTCGTTGAGTCCAATCCGCGACCTCTGTGAAGGAACTGGGTCTGAGCCGACAAGTTTTAGGGTGTGCGTTGTAGGTTTCTTGTCAGGAATTTCCCAATTTATGTTGGGCATACCTCTGTTCAGAATGAGACGCGCAGAATCTTTCAATTCGCCTCGATGAGGTTTCTCATTTCTGATGGCAGGTGCAAAACAACGAATATACGCGACAACTCCAATTAGGTCGATGGTCTTTCCGATTCTGACACGAATCTCGGCAACTTGTCTTCCAGAACCGTGATCTTCCCAGGCTCCATACGTGAGTAACCAGTGCCCCTTCCTTCGATCAACTTGCTGAAGCTGAAAGCTATAAGATTCAAGCCCAGCTCCATTTTGAAGAAGATCTTCACATCCTTCGCCAAGCCTCAATATCGAGGGAACTGCACATCTCAGCGTGCGCTCAAATTCATGTGGGTCAGGTCTTCCATTCTCCGAATCAAATTCAATTTCTTTCAGATCATGCGATGATAATTGATAGCGTCCAGAGAATGCATGGCAAACAGTCATGCCACAGACTGAACACATTAAAAATGTTGTATCTTTGCTTGTTGTCCCAGACGACTCACTTGTGCATAATACCGAGGAGTAGAAGGCATCACGAGCAAGATTTTTTGCGATGTCGGAGAAAACGCCTTCAAAACTTTTTGGGCTACCACGAGGTGCCTTGTGTAAATCGCCTCTTTCGCTTAGAACTGCACCTTTCGCGGCGTCATGTTTCTGGCTAAGGGAGTACTCTGAAATCAGTACCTTCCCTAAAGATCTTCTCTCTTTTCGGAGCTGAGGTGCACAAATGGCAGCAAGCATGGTAGCACTAACTACTGAAACCGACATAGCATTACCAGCTAGGTCCGACAATTGAACTTCAGTCTCGGGTCCAAGAAGAAGTCTTGAAAAAGGGATTCCTTGAAGCAAAAGCTTCTCGTATCCCATGACAGTTCGTCCTCTATGTGGTAGCAATAACTCACCACCAGGTGTGACACACCCACTGACTCCAACAGTTGCCGTGCGGAATGTTGTTCTTGTGACATTCTGTGACAGATCCCATGAGAACGAGTGGTGGAGAGGGTCTCGAGATGTAGCATCACGGACTGAGAATGTGAAAGAAATCATATATTAGAGTTATCAGTGTGTACAGGGAAAAATTGGAGTTCACAAAAGGACTTACTGGCAGAAGCCGCGAAGCAATCAATCATATCCAGTCTTCTCATGTTCCAACAATCGAATAATTCTGGCCATAGACTAGGTGCTAGTTGTTTTCTTCCACGGGTATCCCATCCCGTTAACCATCGTGAACGATCAGCAAGTCCAATCTTCTCGCGATAAACCTTGTGAGCTGACAAGTCCTTCACTCGGGATATTTCCCATTCCCAGAAATCTAGTTCCTTCGCGCGGTCACGTTTGACCATCAATCCAGGTCCTGATCTAAGTGCTTCTCGAAAAGATCGAATTCGATCGTGTGAATCTGGTAGTAGAAATGCTTCCATGCTGTGCAATAGAGGCGTTTTCAAATGTTCAAGAATCTCCGCGAAATATTCACCTAAATCGTCATCTGGATCATCAGAACGCCAAATGAAAAGATACTGGGAAAAAAGTCAATTTAAACATGATTAGAGACGCATAGATTGTAGAGCATTCTCGCTTTAACATTTTGCCAACATACCTTTCGTTGTCTCGTCTGAGGAAGTCCATAGAGTTTTGTATCAATCTTGAACAGGTGTGTGCAGTATCTAGCTTTCTTCTCAAGAATTAACGTATCATTGTTCAGGTTTATTTTGTGCTTCTTTGCAAGTTGCCCCAGACTGACATCGTCTCCGACACATTTCTTGCCTGGTGAGAGAGGGATGATATCTGATGATGAAGCTCCTCCTCTCACGTATCCTTCAACTACATCTCCAGCTTTCATTCCTACTTGAGGAGGTATAGACTTGGCTTCGTATCGACCCTCATTGTTTACTCGAAAAATAAGGTCAGCGTCGGCATCTACAACACAAAGAATAACAGATATTTGGTGAGCAACATTCGCGAGTGATTCGACTAGGCTAGAGACGATAGAACTTACTGTTTTTTCTTTTCGTCGATGTGATCGCTTTGTTATTATTTCTGTTCGCAAGATCAATTCTACCTTGAATGTACTCTTGCATTTTGCCCCATGGAGCGCCATCAACGTTTTCGAAAATAGCAAAAGGAGGCTGATAGAGATCGAGAAATTCTACTGCAGCAAGAAATGTTTCCCCACTTTGTCCCTTGTCGTGAATGTCCTTTCTGCGCGTTGTTTTTAGCATAGAGAAATCCTTGCAAGAAGTACCAGCAACAAAAAGATCGCCTTCTGGTATGGTTTGTGGCCTGCCATATACATCGACAACTTTCTCAACCTCCCCATCGTCGTCGATTGCCGAGAGCTTTGTGATATCTGGAAACAGTGGTACACCAGGGAAATTTCTTGCGATATAAGCTTGTTTAAAAGGTTCTATCTCGCATGACATTTTATGCTCGTAATCAAAATTATGGCTCATATCTCCTTCATTTTTAGAACATAATTTAGAAAGAGATTCTTTTATCAGTCCCAAAGCAATTGATGGAGCATCAGTTCCAGAGCATGCTGTTTGTAATCGAATCGGATATGAAAGCTCACAGTTGATGCCGTCAGATGTTGACTCTCGGTTCTTTTGAAGCTCAACTTTTTGTAGAAGGGCACCAACCTTACGAACCTGATCGGAGACGATTCTTTCTACAATGCCATGTGTCGGGTCGACACCAACGGGATCGACGTACGATCCGGCAGCTGGCAATTTTTGAGGGTTGTTATTGGGTTTAACACGCTTCCGCTCGGTTATCAGTCTTTGTTCAAACTCGTCATCAACCGCATTTGAATCTTCTTTCTCGTCCATTTTTTTAGCTTTCTTTGCTGATACCTTGCTTTTGCTCTTCTTAGATGCCCATGGCTTTGACACTTTTTCGGAGACGTCATTGTAGTCATCAGCGTCCTCGCCGTCGTTCTCATCAACAATCATATCATCAGGCAGATCGGAATCAGATTCGTCGTCTTCTACAGCTTCGAAATCTTCGTCATCTGAATCAACAGTCTTACGCTTCTTTTTTCCCGATGCTCTACTTTTCGAAGATTTAAGGCGTTTTCGCTCCTGACGAACCTCTTCTTCGTCACTTTCGAGATCCATAAAATCGTCATCCTTTTCCACGTAGCTCACCCTGCCCCTGCTACGTCGTCCCCTTCCACCATTGTTTTCCTCGTCCTTTTCAGAAACATTAGTTACATTATCTTCATTGATCTCAGATTGTTTTCGCTTCGAAATTTGCTTTTTCATTTGCTTTTGATGCAACATTAGGCCATCTTGCAATTCAGTTTTATCGAAATCTTCGACATCGCCATCTTCGTATACAATCCTATAAAGCTCGTCATCTTCGTTGCCTTCTCCACTAGTAACATCTACGACTAGGCCACTGAAAATCCCATCTTCACCGAAATCTTTCGAAACCTCGAGCCCGATAGATTTATTAAGAAGAATTCCCCATTCAACCTCAGATTCACTCCACATTGATGTCGTCTTTCCGCCATTCCACTCGATCGTATAGGATTTACTTTCCAAGTTGCCATCATATTTCTTGACTACGCCATCCAAAAATACCGGGCTGGCATCGTTTCCTTTCCCCTTTTTTCCTTTCTGTGTACAAGAAAGCGTAAAAAGCGAGTGAGTTTTGAAAAAATGAGGATTGATGAAGTCTAGACTCGTACTTTATTTCTATAGTCGTTGCGCCTCATTTGAAATAGATTCAAGGAGAATAAACGATACCAGTAGTGGCGTCCGAGAGGAAGAGCAAACACATACCTTTTTGACAGGGGTATTCACTGGAAACTTTGATCCTTTGGAGTTTTCTACAACAGTTTTGCCGAACTCAGATTTTTCTATCTTGATGTTGCTAGGTATGACATCATTTTCCTTTTCAAATGATTGCTTGGCATCGATTTTCTTCGCAATGGCACCTTTTTTATCCTCTCGATTAGAATTCTTTTTCTTTGGCTTGAAAAATGATGTGATCATGATTCACGTCTTCCTACTTGCTGTACCTGATGATTGCGTTGGACAACAGCAATACTTTCATTCCTCTCTTTCAGAATGAAAGATCATAGAAAGTATCTGAAGCCACTCAAAATTTCCGCTGTCTACAAAAGATGTGCGTACTGATACTTCGTATTGTGGCATTGGTGTACACAAGATGGTCTTCTTGGCGCGCCAAAAAATATTTTGGACTCGTCAGACTCAAAGAGCGCCAGGCGAGCATTACCGTTGTGTTGCTGATCGAATCACTTTATTTAAAAATTCGGAGCAGGCAGGGCTTACCGTTGTTGCAGTACAAAATCCTCAAGAAAAACGTTATGTTTTTATGGTCAATCCTGGAAAAGCAAATCTGTCTGATGTACTCCTTTTGTTCTGGGCGAAATAAAACCAAGCCGAACTATTACAGATAAGATAGAA
>Ga0163111_10001751_pt1 | contig 13549 bp, 16 predicted proteins | sample CRUFie1St18metaG_FD_109645 | JGI IMG/M metagenome (GOLD analysis project Ga0163111, IMG submission 109645) | Marine microbial communities from the Costa Rica Dome - CRUD Field 142mm St18 metaG | ecosystem: Environmental > Aquatic > Marine > Oceanic > Photic zone | place: Costa Rica: the Eastern...
GGAGTTGGTATGCCAGTAAAGAAATCTAATCTTTGTGCCTCATTAGTCTTTGATTTTTCATGAAGAACGTTAAAAAGAGCTAATCTTAAGCATGAAAATACAATAAAGACTAAGGCTGCAAAAGCACCAATACTATTTTGATCAAAAATTGCTATATACATTAATAAGCCAGGAGCAATGCCAAAACTTAAAAAATCTGATAAAGAATCTAATTGAAATCCAAGATCTGACTCACTATCTAAGTGTCTGGCAAGCATACCGTCAAGAGCATCGCATACTGCTGCAAATAATATACAAATTATTGCCAGATTAAAATCACCTTCTATTGCAAATCTCATTGAACTTAACCCAAAGCTTAAGCCAGATAGTGTTATTAAGTTTGGTAAAAGTGATTTTAAATTTATTTTTTTCATAGGCTTAGTTCAATTTTGCAAGCACACTTTCTCCAGCTATAACTTTATCACCAACTTTACAATTTACAGTTGCATCCAGAGGCATATAAATGTCGACTCTAGATCCAAACCTAATCAATCCATATCTTTCTCCTTGCTCAAGATACTGATCATCAGAAACAAAACCCAAAATTCTTCTAGCAATTAGCCCAGCAATTTGAACAACTACAAGCTGGATACCTTTAGTATTTGAGATAACCATGCTACTTCTCTCATTCTTTTCACTTGCTTTGTCGAAGCTAGCGTTTAAAAAACTGCCTTCTTTATAAATAATTTTATCTATTCTCCCCTCAACAGGACTTCTGTTTATATGAACGTTAAACACATTCATAAAAACACATATGCGAAGCATATGATTGCTACCAAGCTGAACTTCTTGAGGCGGCATTGCTTGGTCAATCAAGCAGACCCTTCCATCAGCAGAACTAATTACGACATTTGGATTCTTAGGAGTATTTCTTTTTGGATTTCTGAAAAACCATAATGTAAATAATGTTAATAAATAGCCTATAAATGACATTGGCAAATAAATTAATGATACTAATGTAGATAATAGAAAAAAGATTAAAGCGAACTTCCACCCCTCAGGATGAATATAATATCTTGAATTAGAATCTTTTTTTTTCATTTAATTATCCAAAAATCGTTAACTGCTTTATTTTTTATAAATCAGTTAATTAAAAGTGGTAAAGTATAATTTAACTATGAATTTTTTCCAAAATATGATTTCTTCAATTGTGGAGAATGGTCTCAGCTTAAGCAGGTTTCGTGCTCAAGGATTTGGTACTCTTCATAAGGATATCAATCAAGCTACCGAGTCTGTTATGTATACAAGTGGAGAGGTTTCTTCAATTGCATTTGCTGAACATTTGCTAGATTTGATAGAGAATAAAAGTACTGAGGATTTGGTTATATATCTTGAGCATCTGCTTGATAAATATGATGTCAACACAGATGATGTAGTTAAAGCTGCTGAAGAATATTCAACAAACAAAAATCAAAAAAATCTTCAGGGACTCAGCAAAGCCGCTGAACCAAAATGGATAGAATTATTTAGAAGACTAAATGCTGCTCCGAATGGAACACATAGACTTATAGAGCTTAGAGAAAGAATCAGACTTCTTCAAAAACAAAATAATAATCAACTCAAACCTCTTGATGCTGGTTTACTTAAACTATTTAAGTACTGGTTTAATCCATCATTTCTTGTATTAGAAAAAATAGACTGGTCAACGCCAGCAAATATTCTTGAAAAAATAATCGAGTATGAGGCGGTTCATGAAATAAATTCCTGGAAAGACTTAAGATCAAGATTGGCTCCAAATGATAGACAATGTTTTGCTTTTTTTCATCCTTTAGTGCCAGAAGACCCATTGATATTTGTTGAGGTAGCTCTTACAAAAGAAATACCAACTTCAATTCAGGATATTATTAAAATAGATAGAGAAGAAACAAACATAGACGAAATAAATACAGCAGTTTTTTACTCCATATCTAATTGTCAGGATGGTTTATCTGGAATTTCATTTGGCAATTTTTTAATCAAAAAAGTTGCACATAAGCTCAAACAAGAGATTCAAGGCTTAAACACATTTGTTACTCTATCTCCAGTTCCAGGATTGATGAAGTGGATGGAGAATAATGCGCCATTAGTTTATGAAAACTGTTTAAATAATGTTCAAGATGATGAAAGTCTTATTAAGAAAACAGTAAAATATTTAATAGAATCTAATCGAGAAGACCAACTACCGAATGATCCAGTTGCAAGATTTCACCTAGGTAACGGAGCAATTCTTCATAAAATAAACCTAAATGCAGATTTATCTACTAAAGGTATGAAGCAATCTAATGGAATAATGATTAATTATTTATACGATCTAACTATTGTTGAAAAAAATCATGAGCAATTCTTTAAAGATAAGGTGGTTATCCTATCAAATGAAATTAAATCTCTGAAAAAAAAATATAGTTAGTAAGTATGTCTGAAATCTTCACACTCTTCCCACCAATTGAACCATTTAATAGTGGTTTTATGGAAAGAGATGGTCATCAAATTTATTACGAACAATGTGGGAATCCAAATGGAAAGCCAGCAGTTTTTTTACACGGAGGACCTGGAGGCGGAGGCAGTACTGCTGTAAGAAGGTTCTTTAACCCAAAAAAATATAATATTGTGATCTTTGATCAAAGAGGTTGTGGCAGGAGTAAGCCTCATGGCTGTCTTGAGAAAAACACTACATGGCACCTTGTTGAAGATATAGAAGCTCTAAAGAACATGCTGGAGATTGAAAATTGGCTTGTGTTTGGAGGCTCTTGGGGCAGCACCTTATCTCTTGCGTACTCCCAAACCTATCCAAAGTCAGTCAGTGAAATGGTTCTGCGGGGAATCTTTATGCTTAGAAAAAAAGAACTCGATTGGTTCTATCAAGAAGGAGCTAGCAAAATTTTTCCAGAAGCTTGGGAAAAATTCTTAGAACCAATTGATATAGACCAACGAAATAACTTAATGTCTGCATACCATAAAATTTTTAAAAGCGATAATGAAGATAAAAAATTATCTGCAGCAATAGCTTGGTCTAGATGGGAGGGCTCAACCAGTAGTTTGAGTTATAACCCAGATATGGCTAACAGCTTTTCTGACCCAAAATTTGCATTAGCCTTTGCTCTTATTGAGAATCATTATTTTGTAAATAAAGGTTTTTTAGAACATGAAAATCAATTAATTGAAACTGGAATAGACATTATTAGACATATTCCTACCACAATTGTTCAAGGTAGATATGATATTGTTTGTCCGATGACGACCGCATGGGAGCTTTCTAAAAATTGGCCTGAAGCTAAACTAATAATCGCACCCTCCTCTGGACATACTGCTTTTGAAAAAGAAATAACTCATGAGCTCATTAGTGCAACTGAGAGGTTTGCAAGTAATGGATAAGCTATATGGGAATTGTGAATGCAAGAAAGTAACTTTCAATATTACTGATGAAATTACATATTTTTCACATTGCCATTGTTCACAATGCAGAAGGTGTCACGGTTCTGCATTTGGAAGTTATATTGAGGTAGGCAAATCATCCTTTAAATACATATCTGGAGACAATAATTTAAAAACTTACTCTTCCTCAAAGTTATGTAGGCGTGTATTCTGCAAAAATTGTGGATCAAATATTATGTTTGTAAATAAAAATATTCCTGATAAATATTATGTATCGATTGGTCTTATCGATGGAAATCCAATGCTGCCTGAAGCTGAGCATATCTTTGTTGGATCAAAAGCATCGTGGTATAAAATTTGTGATGATTTAAAGCAGTATAAAGAATATCCTAATAACAATAATAATGAATAACATTAGTTTTATTGGTATGGCTGGTTGCGGAAAGTCAACTATTGGAAAGGCATTATCCGAAAATTTGGGAATTAATTTTAACGATACTGACCTATTAATCGAAGAAAGATTTAATGGCTCTCTTGAACAAATAAAAAAAGATAACGGATATAAATTTGTTAGGCATGCTGAAGAAGAAGTAATACTAAGTCTTGATAAACATATAAAAATTATCTCAACAGGAGGCAGCGCAGTCTATTCTGAAAAATCAATGTTTCATTTAAGCTCTTTTTCTAAAATTGTTTATATAAATACGCCTCTTGAAGAAATAAAAAATAGAATTGGTAAGGGCCAACAAAGAGGACTAGCTGCTCCTGAGAGTTTAAGTATTGATGATATTTATCAAGAAAGAGAGCCTCTTTATAAGAAATGGGCAGATATTACATTGGATGGTAAAGACTCGGTAGAAAATTTATTATCAAGTATTCTAAGTTTTATTTGATGAAAAAAATTAGGACATTGATTGTTGGAGCCTCTGGTCTTGTTGGAGGTGAAGTTCTTAAGTGCGTCTCAAAAGAAAATCAGGAGATTTTTTTATTATCAAGAAGAACTCAAGGTATTGTCCAAGAAAACTGTAGTGAAATTATTTCAGATTTTGATGACATAGATAATATAAACTTTCCAAAGGTAGATCATGTTTACATATCGATTGGGAAGAAATTGGGTTCAAGTGAACTTATGTATATTCAGAAATCTGATAGAAATGATTTTATTAAGATAGATTTTAAATATGTTTTAAATATAGCCAGAAAGTCTTTTAAAAATGGTGCAAAATCAATAGCGATAGTGTCTGCAATAGGAGCAGACAAAACTTCAAATAACTTATACCTCAAAACAAAGGGCAATATGGAGAATCTTGTTAATGAAATAGGATTTACAAAAACTATCTTTGCTCAACCCAGTCATTTGCTAGGTCAAAGAGTTAATGAAAAATTTAAACTTGATGTTTCATTAATAGAGTTAGGAGGTAAAATTTTTGATCCATTGATGTTTGGTCCACTATCAGATTTTAGATTCATAGATGCAAAATATGTTGCCAAAGCAATGGTACAAAAAATGAATGATAATTCAGAAGGTTTATCTGTTCTAAAATATAAAGATTTCGTTAATGCCTAGAGAATTTCTCTATTTGTCCTTAGCATTTTACGAATAGCATGTGCAGAGTTTAATAACCAAAAAGCTGAAGCAAAGAAAAAGTAATATAAACCAGCATATAGTTGAACTATCATTGCAAGAATACTCCCCATTGCGACTGCAATAAGCCCCAACAATCTCTTATTAAACTTTTTTGAGACGATGAGAGGCGCAGCTATCAATGTGCCAAAAACTACGCTAATGATTTGAATTATTTCAAGGATAGTCATACTGATAGACAAAAAGAATTATGCCTATGAGTATAAATATCGGAGCATTATGAATATTTTTTTTTAAAAGTAAATATTTTTTTGAACTTTTTTGTAAATAATTTACCCTATTAATATAAATATAATTTTTGGAGAAATATGAAAAAAATAATTACCTTAATAATTGCTTTTTCAATGTTCGGATCTATGTATGCCGATGATCATAAAAAAGAAAAAAGAGAGCATCCTAATAAGCTTATGAGTGCAAAAGAATGTATGGAAACAAAAGATGGTATTGGTTTTCTGCTTGAATCTGCTGATTCTATATTTAATGATATTGAGCAAAATGGAATGACAAAAAATAAATCATGGAACGATGAAAAATGGACTGATGCTATTGCTCTATCTACCTTAGCTTCAAACTATTCCACTGTTTATGATGTATGGTGTAAAGATATGATTAATCATAAAATGAAGATGAGAATGCATGGCTCTCATAAAGATCATATAAAGGAAGAGAAAAAGAAAAAGGATTAGGTCCTAGAATTTTCCTCTTTGAAACCTCATTCTTATTGAAAAAACTCTTACAAGGGCAACTAAAGTAAGAATAGATTGAGTGAATAATGAAATTGTAAGCGGGTTTGACCAATTCCAACTATCAATTGTTAACCACAATAAAAATGTCTGAAGTGGGAAATTAATTACGGCCCCCATTAATACTACGATCACAGCTTCTCTAAAAGCTACCTTTTCTGTCTTATTCATTTTTTTCCTTATTTTTTAATTTTTACACCAGTGCCGTATGCCAATATTTCAGACGCACCCTGGGTTATGGTTGAGGTTTGAAACCTAAAACAGACTACAGCATTTGCACCTTTTGCTTTAGCATCATCTAACATTCTTTGGTAGGCTTGATCTCTAGAAGTTTGTAATAATTTAGAATAGCCAACCAATTCACCTCCAACTAAATTTTTTAAATTAGCGAAAATATCAGACCCCACATTTCTAGATCTAACAGTGCTTCCCTGCACTATGCCTACATAATCAACTATCTCCACTCCATCTATATCATTAGTGGATACTACTAATAAATTTTGTGAAATATGCTCTTGGTTTAAATCTTCTGTCATGACTTTTTTCCTTAAATGGTTTAATTTATAAATATAATGCAGAAATTAGTTGAAGCAAAGTTTTCTATCGGAAATATAGTTAAGCATAAGTTTTTAAACTTTAGGGGTGTTATTTTTGATCTAGATCCAGAATTTAATAATACTGAAGAGTGGTATGATGCAATACCAGAACAAATTAGACCAATAAAGGAACAGCCTTTTTATCATTTATTTGCTGAAAATAAAGAAATCTTTTATATCGCATATGTTTCAGAACAAAACTTATTACTGGATAAATCTAACAAGCCTTGTAATCATCCTGGTATCAAAGAAATATTTGAAAAATTTGATGGTGTAAACTATTACCCATACACTAAAGCAAAAAATTAAATTAGCCTTGGTTATGAGCTATTTGAGCAGCAGTTACAAAAACGTCCATTGCGATTTCTAATTCTTTCTCACTGATAAATGTTGGAGCTATTCTAAGGGTATTATTTTTAGGATCTTTGGCATAGGGATGTGTAGCACCTGCAGGAGTCAAAAGCACTCCAGCCTCTTTACACAACTCAACAATTTTTGATGCAATAGGTTTTTTTGATTTGAAAGTTATAAAATAGCCACCGGTTGGTTGAGAATACTCACCCACATCTTTATCAAGTTTCTCCAATGCTTTATAGGCTAGCTCAAATTTAGGCCTTATTAGGTCAGCATGCTTTTTCATATGATCTTTAATAGCACTTAAATCTTTAAAAAATTTTGTATGTCTTTTTTGATTTACTTTATCAGGACAAATAACCATTGAGCCTCTTATTCGCTTAATTAAATCTAAGTTATCATCTGCCGCTGCCATAAATGATAAACCACCACCACCAAAAGTAACTTTAGAAAAAGATGTTACAACTACTGTTTGATTGGTTGTACTATTTTGTTCTGCTAACTTCCAAACAGCTGTTTGATCTTTTGTGGGAAGGAAATCATGAACTAAGTAGGCATGATCAAAGAGAAAAAGAAAATCTTCAGAATATTGTTTACCAATTTTAAAAAGTCCATTTATATTTTCATCGCTATAAACTTCACCAGATGGGTTTGAGTGTCGAGGTACACAAATTATTCCAAGCACATTTGAGTTGCTTTGAATCACATCTGAGAAGAAATCAAGATCAACGCCATCCTCTACCAAGGGCACTGTTATCATTTCTATTCCAAAATCTTCTAACATTCTAAAATGTCTATCAAATCCAGGGACGGGACAGATAAATTTTGGAGCTTCAATATCCTTCCATGGCACCGGTTTAGCAAATAGATATTTTGAAAGAATCATCTGATAAGTAAGCATTAAACTAGACTGCTCACCTGTAATAACATTATCAACAGGGGCTAACAGAAGATCTGAGCCAAGAATTCTAGCATCTTGGATACCATAAGGTTCTCCATAATTTCTTAGGTCCACATCGCCATCAAAAGGCTCAATATTCATGCTTAACAACTCATTAGCCAAATCCAGCTGATATGAATCGGGTTTTCCTCTTGTTATATCAATTAAAAGACCTCGAGCCTTGATTTGTTCAAAATAAGTTAAAATGTTCTCTGGCATAAAGCATATTTTATAGGATTAAATCATTAGTGGTATATATTATAAGAAGAATTAAAACTTTCATGGGTTAAAAATGAATTTGTGGATTATTACAGTCATATTATTATTAATAATTTCGTTATTAATCACCATTATTTACTTACAGATTCAAAATGGCTTTAATAAAGACAAGGGTCAGGAGTCAATTAAAGATCTAGATAGAGCATTAGTAAAACAAGAAAATACCTTATTAGATTTAACAAAAGACATACAATCATTTCATGATCCTTTAAATAAATTAAGAAGGTATTTATCAGGGGGAACGCTTGCAGGTAAATTTGGTGAATGGTCTCTTGAATCAATAATGCAAGATATCTTCAATCCAAATCAATATATAAAAAATGCAGAAGTTATCAAGGGTTCTGGCAAGAGAGTTGAATTTGTTTTAAAGATGTCAGAAGGGCTTTTGCTCCCTATCGATGCCAAATTTCCATCAGGACTTTACGATACTTATCTTGACTCGATTGATCAGACAGATCAGAGGCTAATAAAAAAATCTTTAGATGATATAAAGAGGCATGTAGTAAAAGATGCATCTGATATTCAAGAAAAATACATTCAATCAGGTATAACTATCGACCTCGGAATTATGTATATACCCAGTGAGTCTTTGATGCAGTTAATTGATTCAATTGATAATATTAGAGAAGAGATATTTAGAGATAACAGGGTCCTTATCATGGGTCCAAATTCTCTTGCTGCATATCTAATCAGCGTTCATATGGGATTTAGAACTCTTGCTCTAGATGCAAGAGCGAGCGAAATTATGAAAGAGTTTGGTAAGCTAAAAAAAGAATTTGAAAATTTTGGAAACTCAACAGAAGAGTTATATAAAAAAGCTGATGCAATGTTAAAAGCAGTTAATGAACATGCAACTAGAGAAAGACAAATGAGCAAAGCAATTAAAAATATGGATCAGATAGAAAATTAAAATATGCCTATCGAATAATAATTTTGTCCTTTCGAAACTCTATTATTCTATCAGAAAAATATCTAGCTTCTTCTTCGTCATGAGTAACTAATAAAACTGACAAATCTTTATCTTTAAAAATTTTTTTGGTTTCGGTGTATAGCTCACTTTTGAGATTTTTATCAAGCGCTCCAAAAGGCTCATCAAGCAAAAGAATGTCAGGATTGGTAATTAATGCTCTGGCAAGTGCAACTCTTTGTTGCTGACCAGCTGAAATTTCGTGAGGATATTTTTTACTAAGTTCAGCAACCTTAAATAGGCTGAGGTATTCTTGCGCCAGAGATTCTCTTTTTTTTATATGACTTATGCCAAACATTACATTTCTTTCAACATTGAGATGGGGGAAAAGTGCTCTATCCTCAACCACAAGTCCTAGATTTCTTTTTTCTGGAGCTAAAAGAAAATTTTTATTTGAAACGATTTTGTCACTTATGGTTACCTCACCATGTGTCACACCCTCTAAACCAGCAATGATTCTTAGTAAAGTTGTTTTCCCTATGCCTGAAGGACCAAGTATTGCGACTATTTCACCTTTTTTTAAAGAAAAGCTAAAATCTTGAATTGTAGGAATGCCTTGATTATAAGCATGAGATAGATTTTTAATTTCAAGTATATCCTTCATTCGCTCTTTTCTATTCTTGATGTCCTAATCATTTTTGAAATAAAGAAAATTGGTATTAATCCAATCAATATGATAGCTGTAGCTGGGGCGGCAGCTTCAACCATTCTTTCCTCAGAAGCATAAATATATGTTGAAACTGCTAAAGTTTCAAAATTAAAAGGTCTCAAAATTAATGTTGCTGGTAATTCCTTTACAACTTCAGATGTTACCAAAAGAATGCTTGTAAAAAAACTTGTTTTTAATAAAGGAAAATGGACTCTTAAAAGAAGGTTTAAGCCCTTTGATTTAAGAACACGGGCACTATCATCAATAGTTTGACTAATTTTTTGATACCCAGCTTCATAAGTTGTGTTAGCCAAAGCATATGATTTGATAATGTATGCAAAGATTAAGCCAAATAAGCTTCCAGTAAGAAAATATCCCTCTAATGAATTCAAGATATTTTTATCTAAAAATACAAACAATTGGACAATTCCAACCGCAAGAATCAAGCCTGGAACTCCATAGCCAATGTTTAGAAAAGGATTTATAGATTTAATTGTAGGGCTATTTTTATATCTAATTGAAAAATTAATGGTCATTGCTATAAAAGTACAGAGAATTGCTGAGAGGATTGACAAGAAAATTGTATTCAATGATATTGAAAAAAATTGTTTATCAAAAAAGCCAGCGTTAAATCTTAAAGACCAATTTAATATCTCAAATAATGGCAAGATAAAACCAATAAATATTGGAACAAAACATGCTAGAAAGCATAGGAAAGATCCAAAAGAGTCTAGTTTTTTAACTAACGTTGGTTTGAAGTTTGATCCAACAGTGGAATAGTTAGCATTTTTTCTAGATGTACGCTCAATAACTAAGCAAAAAGTGATAAATATTAACAATATTGATGCAAGCTGCATTGCGGTTGTTAAATCATACATTCCATACCAGGTTCTAAAAATGCCAGTTGTAAATGTTGATATAGCAAAATGATCCACCGCACCAAAATCATACAAAGTTTCCATGGCTACAATCATTGTGCCTGCTATTAATGAAGGCCTTACCAAAGGAAGAGCAAGTTTTAAAAAGACTGACGCTTGAGATAAGCCCAGCGTTCTTCCAACTTCAAACATAGACCTTGATTGGTTAAGAAAAGCGGTTCGACAAATCAAGTATACATATGGATAGAGGGTGAATGAAAAAACTATAATTGCACCATATATATTTCTAATATTAGGAAAGAGCACCTCATTTTGTTGTAAATTCAATACAGATCTTGCAATTTCATTCATTGTTCCATTTGAATCAAATAATCCAGTGAAGGTGTAAGCTAAAATGTATGGTGGTATTGCCAATGGCAATATAAGGCCCCATTCAAAGAAACGTTTTCCAAAGAATTGATAGTTTGTGACTAACCATGCTGTCAGAGAGCCAATAATTATCACTAGCATCGAAACTCCTGATACTAAAATGAATGAGTTCATAATGTAATCAGCTAGAACATATTCATATATATGATTCCAGTTTTCGGAATAATCAGTAAATACACTAGATAAAATAATTAAAATTGGAGAAAGGAACAATAAAAGAATAAAAAACGGCAAAGAATGCCAAAAAGAAAAGATTTTTGAAAAACGCACTTTATATAACTGAGTTTAGTTAATAAATAAGGTTATCACAGTATTGTTATTTCCAACCAGCCCTGTCCATAAGTTTTATAGCTTCTGAATTAAACTTTCCATATTCTGAAACCTTAATTTTATCCTCTACAAAATCTATGCCTGAACTAGCTATATTAGGATGAGGCAAAACATCAGTTAGAACAGGGTATTCAAATGAGTTATTAACCATGCTTGATTGCATTTCTCTTGAGAGCAAAAACTCAATAAATCTATTGGCATTATCAATATTTTTTGCATGTTTGAGAACGCCCAGACCGCTAATATTTATGTGAACCCCCCTATTACTTTGATTAGGGAAAAACATTTTTACTTTTTTTGCAGCTTCAACCTGCTCATTTCCTGCTTTTCCAGAAAGCATGTATCCGTAATAGTAACTATTTGCAATGGCAAGATCAGCCATACCGTCAGCAACAGCCATGATCTGAGATCTATCATTCCCTTGAGGTTTTCTTGCTAAATTAGCAACAAAACCTTTAGCCCATGCTTCTGTTTTCTCAATGCCGTGAGCTGATATTAATGATGCCACTAGTGATTGGTTGTAAATATTGCCAGAGCTTCTTATTACAACTCTATTATTCCATTCTTCACTTGATAGATCCTCATAACTAAGATCTGCAAGCTCTTCATTTGAAACGGTCTGTGGATTATAAAAAATTACCCTTGCTCTTTTAGCAATTGCTATCCATTCATTATTTGGGCCTCTCAAGTTTTCTGGAACTACTGAAAGAGCTTTTGCCGATGAAATACTTTGAAAATATCCTTCTTTCTGAATTTTCCACAAATTACCAGCATCAACAGTAAAGAAAATATCAGCTGGAGAGTTTTCTCCTTCAGACTTCATTCTTTCGAGCAAGGCACTCCCATTGCCAGATATAACATTGATTTTTATTCCTGTTTCCTTACGAAAGTCTTCATATAACTCATCATCAGAGTCATAATGTCTGGAAGTATATATATTGACCTCACTAGCAAATGATAAAGAGCTAACAAGTATAAAAATAATTGAAAACAAATATTTAAACATTGATGACCTCGTAGATTTTAATTGAGAATGATTCTCATTTAGATTGTAACCAAATTCTTATCTAATAAAAAGCAGTTTTTTTAATATTATTTTATCGCTTTTATTGAATTTTGTTGAGACAATAAATTATGAAAAAAATTGCTGTAATTGGTGCTGGAATCGCTGGTACTACTACGGCATATGCTCTTTTAAAAAAAGGTCATAGCGTAACTATTATTGATTCTCGAAGATACCCTGCAATGGCCACAAGCTATGCTAATGGCGGGCAATTAAGTGCAAGCAACGCTGAAACATGGAACACAACTAAAAATGTTGTGAGTGGAATTAAATGGATGTTTACTCCAGATGCCCCACTATTGTTCAATCCATCACCTGAAGTTCAAAAATATAAATGGATGTTGGGATTTCTATGGGCAACCCTTAAAGGTGAACATAAAAAAAATACTCTTGAAACAATCGATATTGCAAAAAAAGCTAGAGAAATATATTTCAAAATAGCTGATGAAGAAGGAATTGAATTTGAGTTACTAAAGAAAGGTATCTTAAGATTCTATGACAACGAAAAGGAATTTAAATTAGATCAAGAAAAAGTATCTTGGCTGGATCAAGAAGGAATGGAGTGGGATATATTAACCACTGATGAAGTTAAAGAAATAGAACCAGCTTTTGAAAATAATAAAAACTATGAAAAGATCCTTGGTGGAATATATACGAAATCTGATGCGAGCGGCGATATTCATAAGTTTTGCACTCATCTAGAAAAAGTTCTTGTAGAAAGGTATTCAGCAAATCTTCAACTTAAAACAACTGTTGAATATATAACCAGACAAAACGATAAGCTAGTACTAACAATGAGACACGAAAATGAAATAATCAATGATGACTTTGATAATGTTGTTATTTGTGCAGGGGTAAATACACAAAAATTTGCAAATAGGCTGGGTGACAAAATGAATATATATCCAGTTAAAGGTTATAGCATAACAATTGATCTTAAAGACAAAATATCTAAGCAATGTGCCCCAACAGTATCATTAATCGATCAGCCAGTAAAAATTGTTGCTAGTAGACTGGGTGATAGATTTAGAGTTGCTGGGACAGCAGAGCTTGCTGGGGTCAATACTGATATCAGACAAGACAGAATCAAGCCTCTACTAAAATGGGTTGAAAAATATTTTCCAAATGTCAGCACTGAAACTTATACACCATGGGCTGGATTAAGACCTATGACTCCAAACATGATGCCAATTACAAGGGAAAGTAAAATGAAAGGAGTTTATTATCATGCAGGCCATGGTCATCTTGGCTGGACGTTAAGTGCACAAACAGCACAAATTGTTGCA
>Ga0163111_10001755_pt1 | contig 13537 bp, 9 predicted proteins | sample CRUFie1St18metaG_FD_109645 | JGI IMG/M metagenome (GOLD analysis project Ga0163111, IMG submission 109645) | Marine microbial communities from the Costa Rica Dome - CRUD Field 142mm St18 metaG | ecosystem: Environmental > Aquatic > Marine > Oceanic > Photic zone | place: Costa Rica: the Eastern...
AGGTTGAGCGTGTAGTCCCCGCTCTACAGAAGTGTAGAGCCAAGGTTGAGCGTGTAGTCCCCGCTCTACAGAAGTGTAGAGCCAAGGTTGAGCGTGTAGTCCCCGCTCTACAGAAGTGTAGAGCCAAGGTTGAGCGTATAGTGCCCGCTCTACAGAAGTGTAGAGCCAAGGTTGAGCGTATAGTGCCCGCTCTACAGAAATGTAGAGCCAAGGTTGAGCATATAGTGCCCGCTCTACAGAAATGTAGAGCCAAGGTTGAGTATACAGGGCTTCCTCTACCGAAATCAAGACCATCGCATTCTTTATCCAAATAATGGTTCATTTTTTTGAATCTATAGATTTATATTGAGCAACAAGCAAACTATATACAAACTCCTTTTCTCTCGCTATCCTCATCTATACCTAAATTTCGCTCCTTGCAGACCCAAACCATTTTTCCTAACTTCACCAATGCGGAACTATTCACCCACTCATAATGCTTTAGTATGAAAAAACTAATCCCTCTATTACTATTAACTTTCGTCTTCTTTTCTTGTCAAGATACTGTATCAACTGGTGAAGAGGGATATGATATAAACAAACCCATATCATATCCTGTAACCCATAAAGATACAAGCGTAGTGAATACCTATTTTGGTACATACGTTAAAGATCCTTACCGATGGTTAGAAGATGAAAACTCTGCAGAAACTCGTGAATGGATAGGAAAACAAAATGGCGTTACATACGAATACCTAGACGCCATTCCATACCGAAACACCATCAAAAAACGCCTTACAAAACTATGGAATTACACGCGCTATAGTGCCCCTTTTAGAATTGGAGACAACTATTTTTTCTATAAAAATGATGGCCTACAAAACCAAAGCGTCATCTATAAACAAAAAGGGCTAAATGGTACTCCAGAAGTGTTCTTAGATCCTAATACTTTTTCGGAGGATGGAACAACTGCTCTATCAGGGGTTTATCCTTCCCATGATGACAAATACCTCGTATATGGAAAATCAAAGGGCGGGAGCGATTGGGTCGAATTCTCTGTCATGGATGTATCAACAGGAAAACACCTAGACGATGTCCTGAAAAACATCAAATTCTCAGGTGCAGCCTGGTCTGAAGATGGGTTTTTCTATGGGAAATTCCCCAAAGCACCTCAAGGAAAAGAGCTTTCTTCACAAAATTTCTACAAACAAATCTTCTATCACAAACTGGGAACAAACCAAAACGAAGATGTCTTAGTATATGAAGACCCTGAGCATCCCAAAAGAGGCATGTATCCCACAACCACTGAGGATGGACAATACCTCCTCCTCTATCTATCTGAAGGAGCAACAAGCAATAGCGCATTATACTACAAAGATCTTACGAAGAAACGCAGCGAATTTGAGCCCATCGTTGATAATTTCGATAATATTTATGCTGTCGTTGATAATATAGACAAAGATCTGATTGTAATGACAAACAAAGGAGCTCCTAAAAAGAGAGTTGTCTTGATCAATCCCAAAAATCCTAAAGAATCAAAGTGGGAAGAAATCATTCCAGAAAAAGAAGAAACCCTTCAATCAGTCTCCTCTGTAGGAGGAAAACTATTTGCGACTTATCTAAAGGATGCCTCTCATAAAGTATATGTTTATGATTTAACAGGAAAATTCCTCTACGAACTCGAACTTCCAGGCTTAGGAACTGTAAGAGGTTTTGGTGGGAAGCGTACTGATGATATCACCTTCTTCACATTTACATCCTTCCTGCAACCTCCAACCATCTATAAATATGATATCAAGCAAAATAAATCTGAACTATTCAGAGGTTCTGAACTAGATTTTGATTTTGACAGCTATATCACCACACAAGAATTCTGTGAAAGTAAAGATGGAACCAAGGTTCCTATGTTTATCACACGCAGAAAAGATGTCAAAAAGGATGGGAACAACCCTACCCTATTATATGGATACGGTGGGTTCAACATCAATATTCTCCCTCGCTTCTCCATCTCAAATATCGCATTCCTAGAACAAGGCGGAATCTATGTGTCTGCCAATCTAAGAGGAGGAGGCGAATACGGAGAGGTATGGCATGAATCAGGCATGATGTTTAACAAGCAGAATGTATTTGACGACTTTATCTCCGCAGCCGAACACCTCATTGCACAAAATTATACTTCATCAGAAAAGCTTGCCATCTCTGGTCGTTCAAATGGAGGCTTACTTGTAGGAGCAACAATGGCTCAAAGACCTGACCTTTTCAAAGTCGCCCTCCCTGCTGTAGGAGTAATGGATATGTTGAGGTTCCATAAGTTTACGATTGGCCATGCTTGGGTAGTTGAATATGGTTCCAGTGAAAGAGCGAAAAAAGAATTCCAGAACCTATATAATTACTCTCCTATACACAACTTAAAGCCTGAAACTGCCTACCCTGCTACTTTGGTTACTACGGCAGATCATGACGATAGAGTTGTTCCTGCACATTCCTTTAAGTTCGCAGCCACCTTACAAGCCTGCCATAAGGGAGATAATCCCGTCCTGATTCGAATCGAAACAGATGCAGGCCATGGGGCAGGAAAATCCACTGAGAAGCGAATTGAGGAAGCAGCTGATATATGGGCTTTCGTTTTCAGAAACCTAAAGGCTCCGTATAAATAAGATCCTAAAAAAAAAACATTCATATTCCATTCATCAGGGCAATACATACAGATATGTGTTGCCCTGATTTATTGTTGAAACTGCACTTTCTTCCAAACCTCAGCAAAGATTATTACATCACCTTACCTCACAAAACTCACACAACCCATTTAGTGTCTAACATCGAAAAAGAACAAAAGCCTCACTATTGGCGAGGCTTTTGTTTCTAGTATACATACATAATGTTGTGCAATGACCAAACGCTTATTTTCGCTGTATATACACAACATAAAAATAATATTATTATAAATAATTACACAACCTATCTATATCAATTACCGAACTATATTATAGGGTGTGTATAAAAAGAAATATACATATAGATATAATTACATGCTATGCATATAAAAAAAACCGTCGTCTATCTGACTTAAATGGCTTTTTTTCAAAAAAACATTCTATCTAACATCAATATCCATAGCTTTTTTTTCAAAATATTCGTTATTTATGTCGTATAAAAGACATAAGTCAATCAACATACGCTCTCTTGAGGATTAAGTGTAAACTGGATTTTCACTCCCAACATTTACTACTAGCAAACATTATTGTTCACGTCATGCAGAAATTTTGCGTACTTATTTTATCTTGCTTCGTATTATTAACATCCATTGTTGGATGTGGCGGCCCCGAGGAGATCACAAATCAACTAGATACAGATCTTGAAAATGCCCTAAAGGATGCCTCTAACGGTACAGGAAAATCTTACTACGAGTTCCCCAGTTCTGATGATTTTGATAAGATTCCCCAAGACCCTACCAATCCTATTACCCTCGCAAAAGTAGAATTAGGTAAACTTCTATTCCATGAAACAGGTATCGCAGTGAATCCTAGAGAACCTGAAGGAATGAACACCTATTCTTGCGCAAGTTGTCACCACGCACAAGGAGGCTTCCAAGCGTGCAAAAGACAAGGAATTGGTGAAGGAGGGGTCGGATTTGGCGTATCGGGAGAGGGGCGGAGTATCAACCCCAATTATCCCCTTGATTCGCTTGACCTTCAACCTATTCGAACCCCTTCGGCCTTGAATATTGCCTATCAACAGAATGTGTTATGGAATGGCCAATTTGGTGGAACAGGCGTGAATGTCGGCACAGAAAGCCAATGGACAGCTGGCACTCCCAAAGAAGCAAATGCACTTGGATTCGAAGGTACCGAAACCCAAGCAATTGCAGGCTTGAAGGTACATAGACTAGACATAGAGTCTTCTTTCGTCTCAAACAGTTCTTACAAAGCACTGTTCGATGCTGCTTTCCCTGATATTCCTGAAGCAGATCGTTATACCCGTATTACCGCAGGGCTCGCAATTGCTGCATACGAACGAACCCTACTCGCCTCCGAATCTCCCTTCCAAAAGTGGTTATCAGGAGACGATCAAGCAATGACAGATGAGGAGAAACGAGGCGCAATCTTGTTTTTCTCTAAAGCAGGATGTTATAGATGCCATAATGGCCCAGCCTTAAATTCTATGGCTTTTTATGCTTTGGGTATGCCCGACTTAGATGGTGCGGGTGTCTATGGAACGGCTGGAGACGACGTCGAGAAGAAAGGACGAGGAGGATTTACAGGACGCGCACAAGATATGTACAAGTTCAAAGTCCCTCAATTATACAACCTAAAAGACTCTCCTTTCTATGGACATGGCGCAACTTTCTATGACCTCAAAGATGTAGTCGATTACAAAAATCAAGCTGTTTCGGCAAATGCTTCTGTACCCAATGTACAACTAGCTGATGAGTTCAAACCTTTAGGATTGACTTCGCAAGAGGTAGAAGAAATCGCCTCTTTCCTTGAAGAAGGCCTACATGACCCCCAACTCTCACGCTATGTACCCAATGAACTTCCTTCTGGGTACTGTTTCCCTAACAATGATACTCCCGCTCAAATCGACCTAGGATGTAACTAAACCCTAGTCATTTATATACACCAAAAACGCTGATAGGAATAAATCCTATCAGCGTTTTTGATTATTCAATCAACAATCTTACAATAAGCTAAACAATTTCTTACGACGATGTAGTTCACTCCTCAACAACTCCAACTCCCTATTTGATTGTCCTGCCACCGAACTATTCTCCTCTGCTCGCCGAATCAAATAAGGAATGACCGACCTTACAGGCCCATAAGGAGTATACTTAACCACATTATAGCCTTCATGGGCAAGATTATAGGAAATGTGCTCAGCCATCCCCTGTAATTGTGCAACACTTACACAAGGGTGATTGTGTGGAACTCCATATTGATCCATGAGCCGAGTCAGCAGCAAACAACTATCCTCATTATGAGTGGCTGCACATAGTTCTAAATGGGCAATATTCTGCACACACAAAGCCAAGCCTTCATTATAGTCTTTATCTGTCGCTTCTTTAGAAACCTGTAAAGGGTTCTCATATTCCATTTCTTCTGCTCTATGTGTCTCTTTCTCAATGTATGCCCCTCGTACCAACTTCACTCCTAACACATAATTTTGCTCATTGCTATGGGCAATCAATTCCTCTAGATACGTCAAACGATCCTTTCTATACATCTGAATCGTTGTGTATACAATGGCTCGATCTGTATTATACTTGGCCATCATAGATTCTGCTATATCATCAATGACCTCCTGAATCCATGTTTCTTCCGCATCTATATACACAGCAGTATCTGCATCTAAAGCTGCTTGGCAAATCGCGTCTACTCGATTCACAAGGCGTTGATAAGCCCCTTGCTCATCCGCCGAAAGACTTTCCCCAGCCTGTTTTTTCTCCATCAATTCGATACTACCCAAACCCGTAAGCTTTGCTGCTACCCACACGATTTCAGGATGATCTGCCGAATAACGCAAGGAATTAATCGTTTCATTTTTCACGATCTCAAACCCCTCCTCTGTTTTCTCCGCCTCCACTGAATACCCCAAACCTGTCTTCACATGATAAGATGCCCAATGCCTTGCAGTATCCTTTACTTCATCCAATGTACGTCCTCCACAAAACAACTGAAACAAGGTTCGATGAACGATCCCTTCTATAGGAAGTTTGAAACGAAAAGCAGTCTCTAAAAGCCACGGCCCCAACCGCGATAATACAGGCAAGTTGATCAAACGAAACATTGTATATGCTTGTCTGAGTTGGGAATTACTCTTTGCCTGATAAGCACGTTCTGTATTATCAAAACGAATAACCGGCGCAACTTTTTCCATGTATGTAATCGCTAAATGAATGTAGTATTATGGGAAAGTTACAAATTTTTATGCGAATACCTAAGAATATGTTCAAAGACTCTTACTTATTATTCCCTTGATATTCTTTTTGTGTAAGGATCATACTAATCCTATATCAGGATCATAGATCTTTAACACTTTCTTCACCTATAATGTTTGCCTATCTCTCCCTAAAACCTACCTTTGCAGCCGCATTCATTCAAGAATGCTGAATCAAACATAATTAACTATTAATCAAGCATTTAGCAACAAAAATTATTTGTGGAGATGTTGAATTTTCAAGGTATTGTGACCATTACACTAACCCTCTTTGCTGTTATTGATATTTTGGGGGTTTTGCCAGTTGTTATTAGCCTTAGAGAGAAGCATGGAACCATTCACTCTGAGCGCGCAACACTGGTTTCTGGGATGATTATGATTCTTTTTCTATTCATCGGAGAGGAGCTATTAAAAGTCGTGGGCGTAGATCTTTCTTCTTTCGCCCTCGCAGGATCTGTTGTTATATTCTTCATGGCACTTGAGATGGTATTAGGAAGGGAATTCTTCTCCTCTGAAGGAGATCCTCCAGGAGTTGGAAGTATTGTTCCCCTTGCTTTTCCCCTTGTGGCAGGAGCAGGAACCCTCACAACCCTCATATCACTTAGAGCGGCCTACCACTACCTCGACATTGTGATCGGGATTGTTTTGAACCTAATCATTGTATTTGTTGTCCTTAAATCTTCTGGAAGACTATCAAAGATATTAGGTCCAGGAGGAATTGCAATTATCAGGCGAGTGTTTGGAATTATCCTCCTTGCACTTGCGATTAAGTTATTCAAGACCAATTTGATTGTGTAAATCAAAGGCTCATCGTTTGTTATAATTGGCATAAGTCCCAAAAGGGCTTATGCTTTTTTTATTCCACGACCACAGCCTGAGATTGTAAGCCATACACCACAAACTTAACGCGGTCACGTTCTTCCATCCATAAAGTTAGGGGATAAGCAAATCGCTCTGTATCTCGCCAACTGCGCCCCATCCAGAATCCGTCCTTTAGCTGAGATTGGTCATCTGTCGAGAATGCACCACGTCCTTCATCATCCTCCCCATAACATTCAAATAAGGCATTGACCATATTTTGCACATCCTGCAAAAGGAAAATAGGCTTATACGTATTCATAAATCGAAGATTGATACGGCCATCTGAAAAAACATAAATCAGAATCTTATCAAACAATTCGAATAAGCGCCCATTCAATACCCGCTCATATACCTGCACATCTGACCGATGCCCCATTCTCGGGTCATCATATACATTACTTTGGCTATCAGGCAATCCCTTAAGATCTAGGTCAAACAACGTAAAGAAGTCCTTTCCATCCTCTGCACCAGCCTTCGCAAGTAATTTTGCATGAATAAGTGGTCTTTCCCACAAATCTATATGATTGAACGCGCTCCAATTCTCCCCCTCTTCCCTTGGCAATTGATCTAGGTTAATCAATTTGATACATTCTACGACCTGAGGATCGCCTGTTACCTTATCCATACGAGTGAAGTAAACGAAGCCCTTAAAGTCAGTCAATTGTGCGAGGAGATAATGAGAGAGGTCTTCTAATTCGCCCCCCATCAAATAAATCCCTTCCAACTTAGGCATATACTTTAAGAAACGAAGGTCTTTGCCCTGAAAGTCATAGATATACAAACGCGTGATGTTCCGCAAAACCTTGAAGGATGCATTCTTCAGCAAAAGCTCGTTGCTATCTAGATTTGTACGATAGAACTCACGCATTTGCCCAAACTCAAACGACTTCAAGTAATGTTCCCAACAGAGTTCATAAAAGAAGGTCTCGGCCTCTCGAATAAACTGAAAATCATACTCCTCTTCGAAGTCGGGCTTGGTCCACGCTTGTTTGGCAACCAAATAACTCCATAAACCCGAATGAGAAAACTGGTAATATCCATTCGGATGCTGGTGCATAATGCCGCTTCGGTTCAATGCCAAATAAGAGAGACTGATATCACATTTGCGAGCGAAGAACTTTACATCCGCTTCTTCAATCCCCCAATACCCTCGCTCATTTCCATAAATATAGATATCATAAGCCAATCGCTGGAGCAAGCTCCATACATTGAGGCGAAATTGCTTAGGTTTTGCACTCGACATATCCTTCACCAAACTCTCAACCCATTGCGAAATAATCTCTTCATAGATTTGATAGGTGTAGGTAAAAGGCTCGCGCCGCTTCATCAACACATCAATATAGTTGAGGAAAACAGGCGACTTCAATACATAAGGTAATTTATCGACCAAGTATTTGGCATGATTCCGCTTTTGGGATGCGAAAAACGAATACTTTTTATGGATAAATTGGTGGATGTCTTCCTTCTCGAATGGCACAATGAAATGTTTCTCAAACACTTCGTTATGTCGTTCTCCTACAAAACGAATGGGCGCTTCGCTCGTTGCATCTTCCATAGCTGCTGGGAAGAAATACGGACGACACGTAATAACGACTTTAGGGAATATCCCTACTTGATCCAGTACGCTATCTACCTTTTGCCGATAATCGAGCTTTTTAATAGGCAATAACTCTAAGGAATCAAGCAATAGAATTGTATGTGATTTATTCTCGATATTGCGGATATGGGTAAAGGCATCAGGGTGGCGCAAATCAATCAGTGCAATATCAAGCATTGATTCCTTGCGTTTCCGTTTATAGGATTGATAAAGATTAATCAAGAAAGTAGTTTTTCCCATCCCACTTTCGCCCAGCACCACAAAAAACTTCCCGTCTTCCTTCATAGGATCTAACAATCCCTTTAGAAACAAAGTAGGAAGAATCTCCCCTGCTTGTCTATTTTTAGCCTGTGCATCCCATGATTTCAGGGATCGAACAGGGGTATAATTTTTAATCGCTTTCTTGACGGTTACCTTATCATAGAAAGGCGTCAATTCTTTTTGTAGGCGTCTCAACCGACTCACTTTCCGAATCCATCGAAAGAGCATCCACACCATCAGGAGTATAAGAAAACCCATCAGCCCATAAATGGCATAGGTCATATCTGATGCAAGTGAACGACTTACCCCCCAGCTGCCCAAAATTTTTTTCAATCCAAAAACGTCCATAATACGAAGATCAGCAAACTTTCTTCCGATTTCAAAATTAAGGAATGAATTCTAGAATATTAGCGAATAAGTCCACTTTCTTTTCGAATTATTCCTACTCCCTCTGCTCAATATTCAATAGGATAAACGAAGAAATGAACTGTTGTGGCAGCATAAAAGGCCTTATTTTATGAACAGATTTAGGCTAATAACTTACCTCTATCCCTCCAAAATTGTCGAAAAACGCTTGTTTTGTCATCTTCTTACCCGTCGGGGCAAACTCTCCCATATAGACAGTTGCATCAAACGCAGCAGGATTGGTCAAGACACCAAGGATATCATCTGTAACGGACGTACAAGAAGTGATGGCATGGTCAAGATTGGGCTTCGTTAGCATATTACGATACAATAAAATGGCCTCATCCCCTACCAATCCGCTAGGCCACTGTAGGTAGTTCAATCCTGTCGAATGCGCCATCACAGCCGAATCAGATTTGCATATCACCAAATTAATGAAGCCATCCGATGCAATATAAAGTTGCTCATCCGATTGGGTTGCATAGTTAAAAGAGAAGACATCGCTTATGCTCAGAGAATAATATCGAACATCCCGATGAAAGTTTGCAAAATGTCCTGCTACACTGGGGGCTTTCCACCGCAATAGCACCACCTCATTATTCGAAAGCGTTAAGGGGCTAACCAAATAATCATTATCAATATTTGCGTATAGTCCCGATTGATCGGCGGTTGGACGGAAAAATTGGCGGGTAGAATCCAGCTCAACTCCAAAGAGTAAAGTCTTTAAGGATTCGATTCGAGCCAAGATGTCTTCTTGGGAGATGAAGTTCGATAGTTCTAGGGCTTCTGGAGCGATGATTTGCTCGCCTGAAGGTTGGAAGGCGGCAATCTGAGGCAAATTTACCCCACCTAAACTATCCTCACGAGGCAAATAATACCGAATGAAAACAGACAAATTGGTCACTGAGGAATCAAACTCAATAACATTAGAAAATCCCGCCATCTCCAAATGACTGGGCAATAATACCAACTCATATGATTGGTCTGGCATATAATTCCCCTCAACAAAAGGATTAACTGAGCCTGGATAGGGATCTAAGTCTACATCTTTTATCCGCGTAAGGGGATTTCCTGTGGCATTGTCATAGACCGTTATGGACAAATAGCGCGCATGCGGATAGATTCCCTTCAAGCGAACCATAAATGAATCCTGCTTCGTACGTTGGAAGGAATAGGTAAAGTAATTCGAATGCCCATCGGGGAAGAAAGGAATGCTGGAATCGCTCCCTAAATATACCGTCCACTCAGGCGACTCAAAAACAGTCGCTACAGGAATTTCTTCTTGACATGCGGAAAAGAATCCCAAAAACAAGGAAAGGATAAAGAGATGTATGCGTTTCATAATTCACTCTGCTTTCATTCACTGGCCACCATCATAAAGTAAATCTACGAATAAACCCTCAATTCCTTGTAAAACAACAGACATTCCTCCGTTAAGTCGGCACACTCCGCATCATCTCCTCCAAAATTTGGAAGCTCGCAGGGCAATATTGGGCGTTGGGCGCATGATAGGACAGCTTTTGCGAAAATTGTCGGCCGTCTGTATGCGGATACTCTCGACAGGCCTTAGGACGTACCTCATAAATCTGGCATCGATTGTCCTGTTCCAAAAAGGGGCAAGGCGATTGGTTCATCACTACGTCTTCATCCTCATCAATGGTCAAGTACTTACGTTCGAACTCCCCTATCTTCATCCCCAAATACTTTGCAATCCGATTTGCATCTGTCTTATTTACAATGGGCGGAATACTTGAACAGCAATTGGCACAATCCAAACAATCTAGCTTCTCAAACACCCGTTCATGAATGTCCTCCGCCAATCGATCCAGATGCTTCCCTCTATGTCTCTTAAGCTTCTGGATAAACTTCCGATGTTGCTTTTTCTGCCGCCCTTTACGGCTTTTCCAATCTTCAATCAGGTTTTTCATGTATCCGCTCTCTATTCCGTGAGATCAATTACCCGAAAGAATTCGCGGTCAAACATATAGAAGTACAACCAATGTGGGTATCGATCAAAATAGGGAACAAATTTACGAACATTTCGCTGCTCATGCCCCCCTAGGCCTCTATAGTATGCCATCTTTTCCTCAGAAGCCTCATAGATATTGACCTCAACATCTGGGAGAGGCATCCCGCCCTTGCTCTCATACACCTCCGAAGCATGCTCAAAGATATTGAAGGTATTCCACATATTCATATGGTCTACCAAAATCGCTTGCTCCATAGAAGGCGGATATACCGATTGGTAAATCCGCTTCACAGAGAATCCATCTTGGCCTTTACGGGCTTGGCAATATATACGGGTCAATTGGCTGAGGAATACATGGTCAGGATGGCCATAGCCCCCAATGCTATCATCCAGCGAAAAGATTACCGAAGGCTTATATTCCCTAATCTTCCGATCTATTTCTTGCAAGACAGTATCGGGATTGAACACCTTATCAAAATCGGCCAAGGCAATTGGTAAATATGCCCGTTGGTTCGTATCCAAATCATTTCGATAAATATCACTGCCAATCTCTATAAACTCAACAGCCGAACAAACCGTTTTACTGGCCTGTACCAACCGCTCATTTCGAGGCTCATCCTCATCCCGAAAAGAGAATTGATATACCTTCCATCCCTCTTTCACCAGTTTGGCCGTTGTTCCTACCAAAATGGCATTGTCATCATCATGTGCCACAATGATAGCCGCAACCTTATTCTCCTCCTCAGCCAAAAAGGTATCCACTGGGTACGATTCCACTGCCATCATCGAATTAACAAAATAAATATGCCACGCAATAAAGCCAACAACCAAGAATAACACCACATATAAGAAGCGTTTCAACAGCTTTTTCATATCCTAATTCTCATATTATTATGTCTATATACTATCTACGATTAATTCTCGCACATAGTACATTGCTTTTATCCGAAATACAAGAATTTCTTTTGTCTGTTTATATCACAGAACGACTTCCTCCCTCTGCTTTTGCCCCGACAAAGTGGGTTCAGTAAAGCTGAAGAAGGCATACTGTCCCTACAGAGGGTACTCAGCAAAATGCCAGATAGGTGCTGCCCCGACAAAGTGGGTTCAGTAAATCTGCCAAAGGCGTTTTGTCGCTGCAAAGCGGACTCGGTAAAATGCCAGATAAGTTCTGCACCAACAAAATGGGTTCGGTAAGGCTACCGCAGGCGTTTTGTTCCTGCAATAGGGATTCGGCAAAATGCCAGATAGGTAGCGCACCGACAAGATGGATTCGACAGGGCTGCCGAAGACGTTTTGTTCCTGTAATAGGGACTCGGCAAAATGCCAGATAGGTAGCGTATCGACAAGTCTAGCTGCGCACTGTTATATAAGGTAGTCCAGATATGAAAACTTGCTCACTTTTCATGGATATTGCTTATCCTACACCAGCATGAAAGAACCCTACTCTACCCAATGATTTTTTATGGGGAAAAATCGTCGGGTAGAGTAGCATAGGTCTTAAATTGTTTGGCAGCTTTCTATTAATCAGGCAAGAGAAAAACTGGATAGACATTATTAAAAAGTTACTGTTTATAACAGTAAAAGAAGATTAAGCTCACTCATTACTTCAATCACACTCTACTAATTAATACAGAGATAAAATTTTCTAACCTCCTACTTTTAAACTTAATGCTCCCTGGATGATCAGTCCAATATAATGTGGTTCGATATCCTTCAAATCTATACTTTGCAATTCTGAATCCTGAACCATCTACCCCTTCAGATTCAATTATTTGCAAGCCTTCTAGATATGGTTCTTCTTCTGCGTCCCAATTGAAAATAAATATTAGCTCAGGATTGAATACTTCTAAAATATGTTTGAGCTTATCTAGTATCTTTGACCGCTCTTTTGTAAAGTTATATTTTTGAGTATCAAGCTGCCTCCATATGTCTCGCTTTTCTAAGCTTTTTTTAGTTTCAATCGAGTGAATATTTCCCCATCCAAAGTCACTTAATAGGTGTTTAAATTTTTGATCTAAGTTCTTGGATATGGGAACAGTCTCCTCGATTCCTTTTAGTCGGAGATGTAACCTACATACAAGTGTCCAAAATCCGTAGGGGTTATTTTTATTATAGTCAAGGAACCCAAACCCTCGTAGACAATCCGAAGAATCAGCTGGATATTCCCAAAGATTATCTTTATAAGTCTGGAATAAATGACTTAGGTTCCCCCACCCATTCGTATCTCTTCCAAGATAAAATATCTGTCGGTCAGCTGTCTCATAGTTCGCCATGGTATGAGGTAAAAATACATTTGGAATGTTTACATCCAACATATTATACCAATTCTTGTTGATATTTGAGATTATATTGGATGACACTTGACCTTGGAATACCCAGCTGGGTATTCCAAGGTCAAGCACTTAAGTACCTGTCCCGTCCTGAAAAAGGTTGACTCTTGGATTATTGAGCGGAATTTGTATAATCCTCATAAATTGAGCAATTGCTTATTTTATGATCACTTTGCTTGTTTCTCTGTAGAGCGTCAT
>Ga0163111_10001756_pt1 | contig 13533 bp, 10 predicted proteins | sample CRUFie1St18metaG_FD_109645 | JGI IMG/M metagenome (GOLD analysis project Ga0163111, IMG submission 109645) | Marine microbial communities from the Costa Rica Dome - CRUD Field 142mm St18 metaG | ecosystem: Environmental > Aquatic > Marine > Oceanic > Photic zone | place: Costa Rica: the Eastern...
CCTGTCGCACATTTAGGTTTTTTTAATAATGAGTTAGTTGTTAGAAGGAAATGGTTAGACAATCGGTTATTCTCTGAATTAATCGCATTATGTCAATTCTTACCTGGACCATCTTCGAGTCAAGTAGGACTGAGCATTGGTTTTATTAAAAAAGGATATCTGGGTGCTTTAGCTGCTTGGATTGGCTTCACGTCGCCTTCAGCAATAATTATAATTCTATTTGGTTATAGTTACGTTACCTACGAGCAATATATCCCTTTTGGTGTTACACACGGATTAAAGATATTTGCAGTCTCAGTGGTTGGTCACGCAATTTGGACGATGTCCAAAAGCTTTTGTAGAGAATACAGGTCGATATTTATAACTATTGTAAGTGCGGTACTGATTATCGTTTGGCCTACCCCTCTAAACCAATTTTTTGCTATCATTATTAGTGGAATATTAGGCGTGTTTATTTTCGCAGATAATAAAGATGATAATGAAAATAAATCTGAATTGTTAATTAAAACAAGATTTTCCCTTATTATGTTGTTAATATTTTTCACAATCTTATTTTCTTTGCCTATCTTAGTTACTTTTTTTAATGACCCTATCTTAAGAACGATTGATAGCTTTTTTAGAACAGGGTCATTAGTTTTTGGTGGAGGCCATGTAGTGTTGCCTTTGTTGCAAACAGAAATTGTCTCAGCTGATATAGTTTCAAATGAAAAATTTCTAGCTGGATATGGGGCGGCTCAGGCCTTGCCAGGGCCTCTCTTTACTTTCGCCGCGTATTTAGGAGTAGTTTCAGATACTTATCCTAACGGTTTATTAGGAGGTTTAATAGCTCTTGTTGCTATTTTTGCACCTTCGTTTTTCTTGATTTTTGGAATTTTACCATTTTGGAGTAAAATTAGAGATATTATGATTTTTAAAAAAGCAATCATTGGCATAAATGCTGCTGTCGTGGGTATCTTAATCGCTGCTTTTTATTCTCCGGTAGTGACAAATGGAATTTTATCTTATCATGACTTGTTTGTTGCTTCGTTTTTATTTTTATTATTGTGCTTCACGAAAATTCGAATTTGGACCTTGGTACTTCTGGCATTATTTGAGGGTGGCATATATTATGCCATGTTTTAATCTCGTATAAAAAATAATTTAGAAAATATATATTTCAATCTTGATAAAGTGGTTACATTGTTTTTAAAAAAATGTTACCAGGTTATCCTATTACCTATATTTAAATTTTGTTTACGTACATAAATTGAGAGCTGTAATGAAAAATTCTAAAACTGTATTAATTGATCGCAATCCAGGAAGAAACTCACAAACCTATGGGATAGCCAGAGAACTAAACACAGAATTAGACCTAATTCATGAGCCTTCAATTGGAGTCGTGGGTAACAAGGGAGATTCACAGTGCTACATTGGTGTTGAGGAAAAGGTCCAAACTATTCATGAGCGCTTAAGGCAACGTATTGGTTTTGGATCAGATCAAATGAAAATGCGTCTTGTTCAACCAGAATATACTGTAGCTACCTCTGACGGTATTCGTAATGGAACTAAGGAGATGCGTTATTCATTAATCGGTCGTGAGGTCACGAACGACTCTATTTGTGAGCACTTGAGTGCAAGTGGTCTTGAGGGGCTAATAGCAGTAGTCGCTTGTGACAAACCTCCGGTAGGAACATTAGCAGCTATACTAGAACATAATAGACCAGCTATTATGATGTCTGATGGATCAATACGTCCAGGAGTTGATTCTGTGACCAAGGAGCCCATTGATTTAATAACAAGTTATCAAATGGCTGGAAGTAATGATGAAGCATTAAAGAAACGTATTGCGTGTGAAGCTTGTCCTGGATACGGAAGTTGTGGCGGTATGTTTACCTATAATACCATGCAAACCTTTATTGGTGTATTAGGAATGCAGCCTTTACATATGGTTTCTCCTGCATCGCAAGATATTCGTAGAGTAAATGAATTTCCTGATCAGTTAATAAGTTACCTAGCTCAGATGATCGAAAAAAATATAACTCCTAGAGACATCGTGACCAGTGATTCAATTAGAAATGCCATTATTGTATCAATGGCTGTAGGAGGATCAACTAATGTAATGTTGCACGCGCCTGAATTGGCTCGCGCGTCCGGTTATCAGAATTTTACAAAAGATATTATGAGTGCTTCAGAATTTAATCATTTGTCGGAAAATGTAATACCTGTTGTGATAAATGCTCGTCCGTTTGGTAAATATTCTATGGTTGATATTGATGATAAAGGTGGTGTGCAGGTTATTGTAAAGGATTTACTTGAAGCAGGCCTACTAAATGGAGACACTTTAACGTGTACTGGTGAATCTCTTGCTGAACAGTTATCAAGACTTGACCCTCCTGTGCCTGATGGAGATGTCATATATTCTGTAAAAGATCCATTTAAGGATACGGGCGGGTTAAGAGTTTTAGGTGGTAATTTATCTCCAGAATATAGTTCTGTATTAAAATTAGCTGGTGTAGAAGGTGGGCTTGAAAATAATGTATTTAAAGGACAGGCAAAGGTATTCAATGGCGAACAAGCCCTTTTGGATGCCTTAGAAAAAAGCCCTAATACGTTTGAGAATTTTGATATGATTATTGTTAGATATGAGGGCCCAGTTGGTGGTCCTGGTATGCCAGAAATGCTAGATTCCACATCTAGGATTACGGCTTTGTGCCGGCAAAAGAATATCGTTGTTGGCTTAATGACAGATGGTAGATTTTCTGGGGGATCTGTCGGCCTAGTAATTGGACACGTTGGCCCAGAAGCTGCTGTGGGGGGACCTATTGGATTACTGATCGATGGCGATCAAATTACTGTTGATTTGAATAAAAATGAATTAAATTGCACTGAGTTAGCAGATCCAAAAATTGTAAAAGCAAGAAAGACTAAGTGGAGTGAAGAGGTCAATAACAATGGTGGAGCTCACCCTAATGTTGGCAATGCAGACACTAGATTACTAAATCGTATGCGATGTTCAGCCGTTTCTGCAGTTTTTGGTGCTGGAATGCATCCAAATCGTGAGATATGGGTACATGAACCAAGACAACCTCTTACAACTAATTTCAAACCTGAAAATAAGCATCGGAATTAAACTTATTATTTAATGGTAAATGAAAATTTATATAAGCATTTTGAAAAAAATTTTTCTAAATATCCAGAACGTGAATTTTTAAGATCTGACCATGGTTCATTAAGGTTTGATGATATTGATGAGGTAACAGGCTTATATATTACCTTGTTCTCTAAAATAGGCATATCAAAGGGAGATCGGATAGTTGTTCAAGTAGAAAAATCTATTGATTCAGTTATCTTATACTTAGCTTGTATTAGATATGGAGCTATTTATATTCCTTTAAATACTGCTTACACTGAAGAAGAAATTAGATACTTCTTGTCAGACTCCATGCCAGAATTATTTGTTTGTGATCCATTTAATGAAGAGAGCATGACGCAGCTAGCTAATGAATTACAAATAAATAACATTATGAGTATGAACCGGAAAAAAGAAGGTACGTTATTTGAAGAAATTTCCGAACTCCAATCATCAAATTTTGTAGAAGAATGTAATGGCGATGATTTGGCGGCAATATTATACACATCAGGCACAACAGGACGCTCAAAGGGTGCCATGATAACACATAATAATTTATTATCGAACGCGAAGGTCTTACTAAATTATTGGGGTTGGGAAGAAAATGATGTGCTATTACACGCTTTACCGATTTTTCATGTTCATGGACTATTTGTTGCTTTAAATTGTGCGTTATTAAATTCTTCAAAAGTGATATTTTTAGATTACTTTGAAACTAAAAGGGTGATTTTAGAACTTCCCAATGCTACTGTGATGATGGGCGTGCCAACTTTTTATGTTAGGCTTTTAGCTGATCAAGGCTTTAACAAGGAAGTTTGCCATAAAATGAGATTATTTATATCAGGCTCTGCCCCCTTGCTATCTGATACTTTTAACTCTTTTGAAAAAAGAACGGGTATGCGTATTTTAGAACGCTATGGAATGAGCGAAACGAGTATGATTACTTCCAACCCTTATTTTGGGGATAGAATTGCGGGAACAGTTGGTTTTTTTCTTCCTTCAATACAAGGCAGGATAGTGAATGAGGAAGGAGCAAAGGTAAGCATTGGTGAGGTTGGCATTTTAGAAACTAAAGGGCCAAATGTGTTTAAGGGTTATTGGAAGATGCCTGAAAAAACTCATTCAGAATTTACAAATGATGGTTTTTTTATAACAGGTGATTTAGCGTCTGTGGATGCTGAAGGTCGAGTTACAATTGTTGGTAGAGAAAAAGATCTAATTATTTCAGGGGGTTATAACGTATATCCTAAAGAGGTTGAAATTCTCTTAGATACAATAGACTTTGTACAAGAAAGTTGTGTTATTGGTCTTCCACATACCGATTTTGGTGAGGCTGTGACAGCAATAATTGTATTGAAAGACACTAATGTGAATATAGAGGATGATATTAAGTACCTGCTCGATAAAAAATTAGCTAAATTTAAGCATCCAAAAAAAATTATTTATTTGGAAGAGATTCCACGAAATACTATGGGTAAGGTGCAAAAAAATATGTTAAGAGACAAATACAGAACTTTATATTTAAACTAGTTTAAAACCAACATTTTAAGTTCTGGATCTTTTGCATCTCTCGGAGCAATATTTAACATTTTTCCAATCTTTTGCCCATTTTTTTCTCCAATTAAACGGTTTTTTACAAATTGGGCAGATTTTAAAGGGTAAATTTTTTTTATTCATTATGAGAAAATAACTTATCGAAAACGTATATTTGATCGGTTTAATTGATCAATTGACGTACAGCCCATCAATTTAAGATCTCTTTGTAACTCTTCTTCTATTTTTGCGAGTGAGCGCTCTACTCCAGCTTGTCCAGAGGCTCCTAATGCATATAAGTAAAATCTACCACCTGAACATGCTTTTGCTCCTACTGACAGGGCTTTCAAAATATGAGTTCCTCTCTGAATTCCTCCTTCGCAAATTACATCAATTTTATCCCCTACTGCATCGACTATTTCAGCAAGCTGATCAAATGGCGCTCTTGAACCGTCCAATTGTCTACCACCATGATTAGAAACCATAATTCCAGTAGCTCCAATATCTACTGCTTTCTTAGCATCTTCTACGCTCATAATACCTTTTAGAGCAAAATGTCCGTTCCACTTAGAACATAATTGCTCTGCATCTTTCCAATTCATTGACTGATCCAACATGGTTGAGAAATATTCTCCAATAGATGTAGTGACCTTTGTGCCAGCGCCAACATAATCCTGCAAGTGAGGTAATTCAAATTTTGACTGAGTAATAAAATTTATACCCCACCTAGGTTTACTAACAAAACTGAGCAAGCTTTTTGGTGTTAATTTGGGGGGAATTGTAAAACCAGTTTTTAGATCTCTCTCACGATTTCCTCCTGTAATAGTATCGACTGTTAGTGCTAATACATCAAAATTAGCCTCTTTTGCACGGTGTAGAAGATTATCATTCAATCCTCTATCCTTGTGAAAGTAAAATTGAAACATTTTGGGACCAGAGGTAATCTTAGCTATTTCTTCTACGCTCACAGTGCTCAATGATGAAACACCAAACATTGTGCCATATTTTTTTGCTGCGAGTGCAACAGCACGCTCACCTTCATGATGAAATAGTCTCTGAATGGCAGTCGGAGCACAATAGAAAGGTATATTTAGTTTTTTATCGAAAATTGTGGTTGATAAATCAACTTGATCAACGCCAGCGAGCACATTTGGAACTAAATCAACATCATCGAAAGCAGATGTGTTTCTTTTATATGTCTTCTCATCATCAGCAGCACCATCAATGTAGTTAAAAATTGGTGATGGAAGACGCTTTTTCGCCAATTTTCTAAAGTCTTGAAAGTTGTGACAATGTTTTAGCTTCATATTTTTCTCAATATAAATATAATGTTAAATAGGCTGATACTTGCAGTTTATATAAAAAGCAAAAAAAAACATAGTATAATTGGAATTGATGTGACTTCTGATGAAAGAAAAAGAACAAGAAAAAATAATTTTAATCGAATTAATTAAGAAATTAAAAGATCACTATAAACGTCATGGGTATTCTAAAAGAAAACAAAGAGGTACTAATCCGATGTGGGGTGTAGATCCAAAACGAATAAAAGAAACCAAATAAGCCTTAATGATTTTGAAAAAATATATGAAAAATCAGATTAAATATTTTCCAAAAGCATATGGCCTAAAAACTCAAGCAGATATAGATCAACTTTATAATGATTGGGCAGAAACTTACGATATTGAGGTGAAAGAGAATGGATACGTTTCGCCTACCCGACTGGCTTTAGCATTAAGATCATTTCTCCCTACTGATGCGATAATTTACGATATAGGTTGCGGGACAGGTTTATCGGGTATCGCATTGAAAGAGCTGGGTTTTTCAAATATACATGGGTCAGAAATTAATCCAAATATGCTCAAGAAAGCATATTTAACTGGAGCTTATCAGTCCTTAAGAAAAGGTGATATTAATAATCCATTTCCTGAAGAAGTAGGAAAGTATAATGCGATAGTCGCAGTTGGTGTCATCGGGGCTGGTGCAGCGCCGGCAAAATTAATGATTGATGCTTTGAATGCGTTGTTATCGGGTGATATATTTGCATTTTCTTTAAATGATGCTGCAATGGCCCAAGAAAGCTGCCAAAAAACACTAAAGCATATTTATGATAACAAGATAGCCACGGAGGTATTTTCTGAATATGGACCTCATCTTTCTTCAATAGGAGTTGGATCTACTATTTATATTTTAAAACGTATATAAAAAGAGAAAGGAAATTTAATGGCAAAATTATCTTTAGATGAGCTAAAAAAACTAGCAAATAAGACTGAACTTAATGATAAGAAATTACAAGACTTTTTAGATATGGGAGAAGGCCTAGGGGGTGACAAAAGAGAACAAGTAACACCTTATACAGGTATTTCGACTTTTCTTAGGGCACCTTTAGTTGAAGATTTTTCTTTAATTGATATCGGATTGATAGGCGTTCCATATGATCTAGGTGTTACAAATAGACCTGGTGCTCGTTTTGGGCCTCAGCAAGTCCGTGAGTTGTCAGTGATGACAAATGGACCCAAAAATCATGCAAACAATATAATACCTGCGGCTTTAGCTAAAATTGCGGATTGCGGTGATGTACCGATTAAAAGTACATATGATATTATTGAAGCGAACAATGAGATTGAAATTTTTTTTAAAAATATTTTCGCAGCGAAAGTTATTCCAATAAGTATTGGGGGTGATCATTCAATTAGCTATCCAATAATTAAAGCTTTGGGAAAGCAAAAACCTGTTGGTATGATTCATATAGACGCCCATGCAGATACTGGCGGCGCATTTAATGGTTCCAAATTTCATCATGGTGGTCCTTTTCGTAATGCTGTTTTAGCGGGGGCTCTTGATCCATCTAGAACCGTTCAGATTGGGATTAGAGGCCGAGCTGAGCCACATTGGGATTTTTCATATGATAGTGGCATGCGTGTGATACATATTGAGGAATTTTATGAGATGGGGATTGAGAATGTTATAAAAGAGGCCCGAGAGATTGTCGGAATGGATGAAACATATATTTCATTTGATGTTGATAGTATTGACCCTGCATTTACACCGGGAACGGGCACACCAGAAGTTGGTGGTTTTCTCCCAAGAGAGGTTCAAAAGTTAATAAGAGGTTTTAGAGGCCTAAATCTAATTGGAGCTGATGTCGTTGAAGTTTCACCACCATTTGATCAATCTGGCAACACTGCATTGGTTGCTGCAACAATGCTATGGGAATTATTATGTATAATTGCAGATACACTTAAGAAATAAAATGTTTTTTGTTATTATTATTCAATCTTTTGAGTAAACAATTTTTCCATCAACAATCGTTTTTATAACTTTAATACGTGAGAGCTCACTTACTGGTATGAGATCGATACGTTCAGAGAGTATAATAACATCTGCGAGATAACCCTCTTTTAACATACCTTTACTATTTTCTTTAAACTCAGCATAAGAGCCATTTATTGTGTAGGCTTTCAGAGTATCAATTAAACTTAATCGTTGATCAATATTGTCCTCACACCATTTTTTTCGATTTAGTGCATTATGGATGGCGTTAATCGGATCAACATTTGATACCGGCCAATCTGTTGAAAAGGTAATAGTTCCACCAGCCTTTTTAATTGAGGCCCAAGCATAAGCCTCATTAAAACGGGATTTTCCAATCTTTGAAATAGTTGGCTCTAGCGGCAACCCATCACAACCAGGAGGGTGAACAGGTTGCATTGAAGCAATCACACCTAATTCCTTAAACCTTTCTATATCTTCCTTTTGAATTAACTCGATGTGCTCTACTCTATGGCGACTATCTCTTATACAATTATTTTTTTGAGCATTTTCATAGGCATCTAATACCCTTTTAACCGCACCATCCCCTATTGAATGCACAGCAACTTGTAATTTTCGCTTATCACAATTTAGTACTAAATTATTAAATTCTTCTTCTTCAAATAATGCCTCACCTTTTTTTCCAGGTTGATCTGCATAATCCTCAATTAGATAAGCAGTACTAGAGTCTAAAACGCCATCCATAAAAAACTTAACAAATCCAGAACTAAGGAAATTACTATCCCATCTTTTATTCATCTGAGATGCTAATTCTAATTTTTCGATTCCCATATCATTTTTGAAATGAAATGGTACCTTAACGCGACATGTAAGTTCTCCTAAATTTTGGATTTCTTCCAAAAGCTCCAAAGTATAAAAATTTCCATCCATATTGTGAATACTTGTAACTCCCAATTTCGCAAGATGTGAAAGACCAGACTTAATTGTTGAAATATCAGATAGTTTTTCCTCAACTGAAGGACTTGGGTTGGGCTCACCACCTGTATCAAGTCCCAATCTTGAACGATCTGATCCACCTAAGGCCAAAACTAACTTTATTGCCTCATTTTCTTTCAACATTCCTTCAGCAAGCCCATCTTTTGACATTACTACCTCATTACCGATCGGTAGTTTTATACCATTTAAAATATTTGCGCGCTCCAGAGCTATTGTATTGGCCCATGCGGTATGTCCATCTGGTGCTTGGAGCAAAATTGGATTTTCAATTGAGATTTGATCCAGTTGTTTTCGAGTATCGATATTAGATTCACTGAATAGTTGATAATTTGCACCTCGACCAAAAACAAAACAACCTTTTTGATTATTCTCAATGTAAAGAGAAATTAAGTCATTTAACTCTTTAAAGGTTTTTAATTTCATTAAATTGAGTTTGTTTAAATATGATGACCCTGGAAATAAATGTACATGGCTGTCAATAAAGCCAGGCAACACAGTTCCCCCGCTTGCAGAGATCACTTTTGTGTTATTGTCTTTATTTTTTAATATCTCTTTATTGGAACCAAGGCTATGAATTTTATTATTTTTTATGAATATTGCTTCAAATGACGTATTTCGTTCGTCCATAGTAAGAATATTACCATCTATAATAATTATTGAGGTCATAGTCACAGACGCCCTTTTCAAAAAAAACAACTATGACCAATTATAAGAGAAAATAAATAAAATAAAATGGCAATTTCTTATAAATAACTGCCAAACCTAAGAGGAACTTGGGCTATGTTATTATAGCCCAAGATAATCGTTATAATAATTTAAATGTGTTCTTAATGCTTTTCTTCACATTCAGAGGAATAAGTCTTTAAACAAAATACTGTTTCCCATCCAGCATCTCTCGCTAATCCAAGTTCATTTGCATATCTTACACTCATAATTCGTGCAGAAGCTAAGTTTATAGCTACACCCAAGTATTTTTCTTGATCTTCTGGAGTGTAGAAATAAACATTGTATTGAGCCCGATCTAACTGATCACAGGTATATTTAGTACCAATTTTGCATGGCTCAGCACCGAATAAAAAATCAAAAAAATCAGCACTAGCGGGAGCTGAACTTCCAAAAGTCATAGTGATAATAGTTAATAATCCTACGATTGCTGATTTTATATTTACTAGTCTTTTAATCATATTTCACCTATTATGTTTTCTATTGAGATATACGGTTGCTGTGTGAATTTGGATCAATTAATCTCATTTTACAAAATTACCTAATGTAATTCTTGTTAAGCAATTTCAGATTCAATAGTGGCTTATTCTGATACATAATGTAATGAACGGTGCTTACATGACTACCTTAAAAGATTTTGGATTTGGGACACAAATCAGAAAATCCCCTTTTTTTGACGCAACTATTAGATGGGGAGCAACTAATTTTTCAGTATACAATCACATGTATATACCGAGAGACTTTGGAGATCCTGAGCAAAATTTTTGGAATTTAATCAATAGTGCAATCTTATGCGATGTTGCAGTAGAACGGCAAGTAGAGATAACTGGCAATGACGCTAGTAAATTTGTTCAGTTGATAACTCCTCGTAATCTAACAAATTTTAAGATTGGTCAATGCAAATACATTCTGATTACAAATGAGGAAGGTGGAATATTAAACGATCCAATTCTTTTAAGGTTAGAAGAAAATCGTTATTGGATTTCGTTAGCTGATAGTGACATTTTGCTTTGGGCTCAAGGAGTTGCTGTTAACTCTGGTTTAAAAGTAAAAATTACGGAACCTGATGTATCTCCTTTACAGTTACAAGGTCCAAATTCAGGAAAAATTATGGAAGCATTATTTGGTCGCGACATTCTTGATCTAAAATATTATTGGCTTCGTGAAGAGATATTAGATGATATACCACTTTTAGTATCAAGAACCGGTTGGTCGAGTGAATTAGGGTATGAGATATTCTTAAAAGATCATACAAAAGGGGATGATTTGTGGGAAATAATTATGAAGGTTGGAGCTAAGTATGGTTTGAAACCTGGTCATACATCATCAATTCGTCGGATAGAGGGAGGAATGCTCTCATATCATGCAGATATGGACATTAACACTAATCCCTTTGAGCTAGGTTTAGATCGTTTAGTTCATTTGGAAGGATCAGATGAGTTTATCGGAAAATCTGCCCTGAAGGCTATCAAAGAAAAAGGAATATCTCGCATTCAAGTTGGACTTATAATTGATACATTGCCTTTGTCTGGACCCAATACTAGATTTTGGGAGATAACAGTTGAGAAAAATACTATAGGAAAAGTAACATCGGCTGTATATTCTCCTAGGTTGAAACAAAATATTGCTCTAGCGATGATCGATATAAATTTTAGCAAAATAGGTACGCAGGTCAAAATAAATATTGGTGACAAATCCGTAGAAGCTAAAGTAGTGGAAAAGCCATTTTTTGATCCAAAGAAACTTATTACGTCATCTTAATTTTATTCTTGTTGATATAATCTTATACAAACATAAGATGTAAAAGAAAAATAAAGAGTTAAGTTATGTCTGAGTCTAGATCTATTTTACCTGATAGCGATTTAAATCTCCTTCGTGAGAAATATACGCCGTCGATATCCTTATCAGAAGCAAATCTGAATTATGCTTATGACATAGAAAAATTTTTGAAATATGCAAGCGTTACTAATATTAACAGTGATCCTGTCGCTTTAGAAGCGATTTTAACCCATGCGTATCACGCCCTTGAGAAGGGCTTGACAATGGAAACACCACGTCCCGGTTTTGGGGTTGATGCGATCATTCTTACCATGGCTACAATTTCTAAATTAGAAAAAATAGGTTATTTTGGAGTGGCAACCAGAGGTGGTCGTGGAATGCTGCAGTCTTATGTCGATTTCCATTATAAGCATGGCTTTGAGATTGATGAAAAAATCAGGGATGATTTAATTGAGTTTGTGCATGAGATGGATAATCAAAATAATCTTGGCGGATCTTATTCTCTTACTATCGAAAGATTAAGAAAAGCTACTAATTTCGATTATGAAGATTTTATACAAAGTCGCTCAAGCGTAAGGCATTTTACTGGAGAGGCAGTTGATGCAGATAAAATCAAAACAGCGGTTAGGCAATCGCTTAAGGCTCCCAGAAGCTGTAATCGTGAAACTCGGAGAGTTTATGTTGCATTTGAAAACAGTTTAAAAGAAAAATTACTTTCCTATCAAAATGGCAATCGAGGCTTTGGTCATAAACTTGGTGCTGTTTTAATGGTTACTGTAGATTTACGATATTTTGATCTTATTGGTGAACGAAATCAAGGTTGGATAGATGGTGGCTTATTCGCTATGTCACTCGTATTGAGTCTACACGCAGCAAGGTTGGGTACGTGTATGTTAAATTGGTCCGAGGATTATAAAAGTGATAAGAATATTCGCAAAGCATTTAAAATTCCTGATCATGAAATAATTATCACGATGATTGGAGCAGGACATGTGCCTGAAAAATTTGAGGTTACTGCTTCGCCTGCCCCAGATGTTAATGAGGTTTTATCGATTATTGAACCGCGATAATTATGTTAAAATATTACCTAGGGTCTACTAAAAGTTTATTTCCAAATATTTTCAGCCACTCTTTGAAAGTTTTTACCTAATATACCCTCTATTTCACAAGCTTTTAAGCCTTCAGAAATTAAAATTTCTACTATTTCTGGGATTTGCGAAGGTTCTACACATTTTAGAGCGCCCCCTGGATATTGTTTTGGTGGCCAGAAATTTGGATTCTCCGCTAAAGTAGCGTCAAAAGTTTCAAAATTTTCATCTTCACTGATAACGTTATTTAACTCATAATCAATTCCAATACCAACATGCGCAGCGCCAATTAAGTTAACGTAATACAAAATATGTTTTGCCATATTTAAGCTACTGATATCATCTTGACCCAGAAAAACCCCTACTCCATTTACACCAATTACCCCACCTTTAGCAGCACAGGCTTTAGCTTGATCGTCCCAAATATTTCGCTCATGATCAGTTACCGCCCGAGCATTTGAGTGTGAAAATATCACTGGTCCGTTTGAGAGATCTATTGCCTCCATTGTGGTCGTATAACTAGAATGAGAGCAATCGATAAGCATACCGACTTTATTCATTTCTTTAATTATAGATTTCCCAAAATCTGTTAAACCAATATCCTTATCATGACAGCCACCACCAGCGGCATTATTTAAATTATAAGCAAACAACATTTGCCTAACACCTAAATCATAGTAAAGTTGTACCATCTCTATCGAATTATCCAAAGCGCACATGCCTTCTATATCAAATGTGACAGCTAAATTTTTCTTTTCAATTGCTTCATTAATATCTGAAACATTATCAACAAGACTTACATCTGAGCGATTATCTATCCACCGTCTCGCAATACTAAGATTTTTGATGGTAGTGCGCCAATCTCGAACATCGTATCCTACATTCACGGAAAGATAATTTACACCTGCATCCTTCCAAATTGACAAACTTTCCATGTCCTGCTCTTTTGTTAATTCAAAACCAGCGTGAGCATCCCAAATTAAACTATTGTTATAAAACTCTTTCGTTTTTTGAGAAATTTTACTCAAGTAACTA
>Ga0163111_10001759_pt1 | contig 13519 bp, 18 predicted proteins | sample CRUFie1St18metaG_FD_109645 | JGI IMG/M metagenome (GOLD analysis project Ga0163111, IMG submission 109645) | Marine microbial communities from the Costa Rica Dome - CRUD Field 142mm St18 metaG | ecosystem: Environmental > Aquatic > Marine > Oceanic > Photic zone | place: Costa Rica: the Eastern...
TAGGACGGGCGGCCCGCACAAAGGTGACAGTATGACGACGTATTACGATGTACCAGCTGATTTACTAATTGGTAGCCTTTCTGCAGAGTTACAAAATTTTGAGCAAATTATCCCTCCAGAATGGGCAGAATACGCTAAAACAGGGACTCACAGAGAGAGGCCACCAACTCAAGATAATTGGTGGTTTATCCGTTCTGCTGCCGTATTAAGGAAAGTGGGGATGAAGGGGCCAATTGGTACAAATCATATGGCTCAATTATTTGGAGGACCAAAAGATCGCGGAGTAAAACCTACACGTGCTGCTGCAGGATCAAGAAATGTAGCTAGAACTGTTCTTCAACAATTAACTGAGGCCGGCTTAATTACTAGTGAGTGGAATGCTGCTAATACTGTCAACTTCGGTAAGATTTTAACTCCAGAAGGTCATGCTCTACTTGATAAGATAGCTCATTCAGTACGCGATGCTGCTGAGGAGAGATACCCTGGTCTTTCAAAATATTAAGGTGATAAAATGGCACGTGTAAAACCACTAGCAAAGAAATTGAGACTGAACAAGGTCACTAAGCAAAATCGTCGTGTACCAGTTTGGGTAATGCTGCGTACTAACAGAAATGTTACCAGCCACCCCAAAAGACATATGTGGCGTCGTTCGAAGTTACAGAGGTGAATTAAATGGCAGAAGTTAGAGAAATGACAATCCCGTTAAGGGCTGCATGGTCAGTCCCTAGAACTCGTAGAGCCAATAGAGCCATGGCCCAAATTAAGAAGCATGTTTCTCAACACATGAAAAAGACTGATGATGAGGAAATCTGGATTGATGAATCTGTAAATCATGTTATTTGGTCTAGAGGTATGCAAAACCCACCTAGGAAGATTAGGGTACAAGTGACTAGAGAAGAGGGATTTCCCCTAGAAGTTAAATTATTGGAGGATTAAGTATGGGTAATATTAGGCCATCATTCATTAAAATTAGAGCATTAAGGCTAGTTGAACTATACCCAGATGTTTTCAATAATGATTTTGAGAATAACAAACATTTCGTTTCTGAGTATACTGATGTATCGAATAAGCGAATGAGAAACTGGATTGCTGGATATATTACCAGGTACCAGCAGCGCAGAGTCGATTAGAGAAATATTATTCATTCTCTTAACTAAGGATGTCTGATTCAAATGGGCGAGATGCTAGATGTCCCTGCTCCTGAATATTCAAACAGAGTCTCAATTGTACTAGTCAGACCTCAATTTGATGGAAATATTGGTGCAGTCGCTCGTTCAATGATGAATTTTGGGTTCTTAGATTTGAGGATTGTTGGCAGAGATCCAAACTGGTCTGATGAAGTAAGAAATAGAGCTAAGCATGCTCAATCGGTATTAGATAACGCTAAGTTCTTCAACGATATTGAGACATCAGTGAGGGACTCGAGTCTTGTCATAGGCACCTCTGGTAAAAGAGAGAAGGGTAGTAAAATTTCTTTCCGTCATTTTTTGAATCCGGATGATCTTCCAAACATGCTTGAAAATTTAGACGGTAATATATCAATAGTGTTTGGTCCTGAGGGTAAAGGGCTACTAAATAGTGAGTTGAGACTCTGTGACTTATTATTGACAATACCTACTTGGCCTGGTTACCCAATAATGAATTTGAGCCATGCAGTGACGATAGTTTGCTTCGCTTGGTACAGACATAAATATTCAAATGATAATATTGATAATGAAAAATTATTATCGCCCGAACTCAAGAATGTACTAAGAAAAGAGATTAATAGGCTTTCAGAAAATATCCCTACAATTGATTTTAGAAGGAATGGAATTGAGGAAACATTACATAGAGTAATTATGAGAGGATTGCCCAAAGAAGATGAAATCCATAGACTATTGGGTGTTTTAAATACAGCAAATATTGCTTTTGATTACTTCTCGAATAATCCTGATATTTGGGAAGAGATAATTTCTGACAAAAGCTAATCTTTTGTCCATGATGCCCACGACTTAGGCGTCTCTCTAACATTCATGGCGACTAATTGAATTTTTTGTTCATATTTTGATTTGATTCTAGGCTCCACTTGTTCAAAAGCCCATTTGGCTAGATTTTCCGCTGTAGGGATGAATGGAACTATCAACGTTCGATGGTCATCCCCGAGAAGTTTGAGGGCATTTATTGCCATTTCATCTTTCTCATAAACTATGAATGCATGATCGACTACATCATGAATATATTCAGTTAGAATTTGTGAGATGTCTGAAAAATCCATTAACATTCCTTCGTCGGAAACCCCACTTTCTTGAACTATATCTCCTTCTATAACAGCCTCCCACCTATATCTGTGACCGTGCATGTGTTTACATTTGCTCTTGTGATTTGGTACTCTGTGTCCTGTGTCTGTTTCAACAAATCTTTTAATTACCGTAGTCATATTACTCCTCCTTAAAATGCATAGATGCTGAGTTAATACAGTATCTTTTACCACCTTTTTGTATTGGTCCATCGTCGAAAATATGTCCTAAATGTGAATCGCATTTTGAGCATTTGACTTCTATTCTATACATTCCATGACTTCTATCTTCAATCTGTAAAATATCAGCATCAACTGATTCTGCAAAGAATGACGGCCATCCACACCCTGAATTATATTTCATATCAGATGTGAATAACTTATGCCCACAACAGATGCAGAAGTAATCTCCATCTCTTTTTTCATCCCAATATTCTCCAGTAAATGGTCTCTCTGTAGCACTTTTTCGAGTTACATTGTATTGGATATCTGTTAAATTTTCTTTGTATAAATTATCTTTAAATTCATTTTCTACTTTGATTGCGTGATGTAAAACGGTTTCCCAAGGTTCCGTATATTCTATTGGATCCCTCCTTCCTATCTTATTGAATGCTAGAATTCTTTCTATATCAGAACCAGTTTTCCCTGAACTTCTACCTTCGGAGTCTGGATTATAAGAAGTAATTGTATTTGAAAATACTTCATCGAAACTAATATTGATTTTTTCACATGACTCTATTGCATCCTTAAGAATAGAAATTTTATCACCATTTATATAAGGTAGATAAAAATCAATTCTTTCAGAATCCCAGTTTCCCAGCTTAAATGATTCATCTAAACTCTGATAGAAGTCCGGTCTACAGTCCGGATAAATTTCGTGATCACCACTATGAACTCCTAGTGCGACCTTAACATTAACATCTTCTTTGGCAACTATTGATAGAGCATATCCATAGATTATAGAAGAAAAGATTGCATTTCTGTTAGGAACTACTGTACTCTTCATTTGCCCTTCTTCATAATGTCCTTCTGGAACCGTCAAATCATCTCTTATCAATGATGAATGAAAAATCGACATTGCAGAAGTTAAGTCTACAATTTTATGTTCTATGTCATAACCATTATTTCTCAAATATGAAATATTCAAACTCGCTCTATCGATTTCAATTTTATGTTTTTGACCATAATTAAACGATATACAATCTATTTTGTATCCTTCATTGATTAACCTTAGTAATAAACTGGTGGAATCCATACCACCACTAAATGACATTACAGCCCTAATTATTCCACCCCCATCCATTTGTGAGTTTGTAACGAAAGTCTCCATTCAGGATTTGAACGTACTTTCTCAAATGTACTGTGAAAGTTCATACCATTCCATTCAGTACTTTGCCCCTCGTCATATAGTGGTTGTAAAAATAAGTGATTAAAACCCTCTTTCAATTCATCATACATAGCTAAATCCTGGCCCAAATAAACGACTTTTAATTCATCACCTTCTCTTTGTCTAATCTTAATATTTCCATATTCTTGATCTTTAGGACTAACACATATCCAGTCTATTGTATCTCTTGGAATTTCTATTGTGCCATTAGTTTCTATACTCAAAAAATACCCTAAAGGTTTCAAGAATCCTGATAATGTAACTAAATCTTGTAAAGCAGGCTCCCCACCTGTAAATATTATCCTGTCACAGTCATATTTTGAAAGATCATTAACAATCTCTGCGATACTCATATCTGTCCAAATATCAAAATCAGTATCGCACCATGGGCATCTGAGATTACATCCACCAAATCTAACAAAAATTGATGCGATTCCTGCATGATAACCCTCTCCCTGAACGCTATGAAATATTTCTACAATAGGAAATAATTGTTCAACATTATTATTTTGATTGAGAATTACCATATCTTCACCTAAATATTTCTCGGATTATTAATTAATTGTAATAATTCAGTTCTCGCTTCAGAATTATCAAAGAATACACCTTTCATCGTACTAGTCGACATAACAGAATTCTGTTTTTTAACCCCTCTACATTGCATACAACCATGTCTCGCTTCAATTATAACAGCACATCCGAGTGGCTTCAAAACTCGTTCTAAATCATCCGCAATTGATTTAGTAATTCTTTCTTGGTTCTGTAATCTCTTAGAATGTAAATCTACTAGCCTTGATAACTTGCTGATTCCAACTATTTTTTCTATTGGGATATATGCTACATGTGCTGTTCCTGCAAATGGTAACATATGGTGCTCGCATGTAGAATGAAATTCAATATCTCTAAGTAGCACAATTCCATCATAACCTTCAGCATTAAATGTAGCATCTAGTAAAGTATCAGCATCCATTGTATAACCATTGTATAGTTCGTCAAATGCATCAATAACTCTTTTCGGTGTATCTACTAGCCCTTCTCTTAAATCGCCCTCTATTTTTTCGATATATCTAACTAAAGTCTCAACTGCAACCATTGCTTCATCTTTTTCTGGTATTTTTTCCATATATCATTTCCTCCCATGAAATACATCTATTGAATCAAGTTGATCTAGCATTTTTCTACAAGCAGTTCTGATTGCATCAGCTAAGGAAATAAACTTCTTATCGTCGCCAACATGAGTTTTTAAATCGCTCATCAACTCTGAAGGCATGTCGAGACTTATTTTCGGCATGTACATTCTGGGTTGCAATTAGATATAAATATTCGTCTAGTAATACTATACGAATATTATACTTTATGTAAATTTAAAGATTCGCTTAAACCTGGATATTTTTCCTCTAAAACTTCCGATCTTGATAATAACGTTGCCATTAGTGCATTGATTTCATCGTCTGAGATATTTTGCTCTATCAAACTAGATATCACAGTTAAGCCACCCTGAATTGAACCTGAATCAAGATATGCATCATTAGAAATTTTCCGAGCATCTCTCATCAATTCTAAAGACTTGGAAATATGTTCTATTTCTTGATTAAGCATTTCGCTTGTTATCTCAATTCCAGAGGCTTTTTTTTCAATCAATGTTTCTATACAATTTAGCATATAATCACCTTTGTTACCTTTCAACCAATTCCACTAGTACTCCACCAGTTGATTCGGGATGTACGAACGCAATCTTAGTTCCACCTGCTCCAATTGTGGGTTTAGGTGTTATCATTCTAACTCCATTATCGATTAGTTCTGTAACCATATGCTCAATATCATTTACTGAAATTGCTAATTGTTGAATGCCCTCTCCTCTTTTTGCAATGAATTTTGCTATCGTGGACTTTTCTGATAATGCTTCTATTAACTCTACTTTTGAATGTGTTTTAGAGCCATTTTCGCCATTTCCATGGAACATTCTAATCTTGACATCCTGTTCTAAATTTACATGATCTTCGCCCTGCTGTAATCCTATCATTAACCAGAATTCTGATGCTTTAGATATATCGTTTGTCGCAATTCCAATATGATCGATACGACTCATTCTAAACACCACTTGGTGAAACCCATGTTCCAAAAACTTCTCTCATTACCCCATTAACTTCGCCAACAGTGGCACCTGATTTTAATGCATCAATCAATGACGGCATCACATTATCATTTCCTTCGCATACTTTTCTTAATTTTTCTAATTCTTGTATAATCTTCCCATGATCCCTATTTTTTTTGTAATTATTCAACTTATTTACCTGTCTTAATTCATTTTCATTATCAATTTTCATGGCAGGAGGAATTTCCTCATTTTCTTCGATATTACAATTGACACCTACGACAAAAAGATTATTTTCTTCTATGTCGTTGATCTCTTTCCAGGCACTTTCGTGTATCATTTTTTGCTGGATACCCATTTTCAAACATTCCAATACTCCTCCCTTACTCTCTATTTCGACAATTAGTTGCTTGGCTTTTTCTTTGATAATAGATGTTAATTCTTCAACATGGTAGGAACCGGCAAGAGGGTCTACAACATCTGCAACACCTGTTTCACTAGCAATTATCTGCTGAGTCCTCAAGGCTATTTTAACAGACTCTTTCGTTGGTAATCCTAATGCTTCATCATAACTATTTGTGTGTAAAGACTGAGTTCCGCCGAGTACTGCTGATAGCGCTTGATAAGAAACTCTTACAGCGTTATTAATTGGTTGCTGTGCAGTTAATGTTACTCCAGCAGTTTGTGTGTGAAATCTCAATTGAGATGATTTAGGATTTTTTGGATTAAATCTTTCATTTACTAGTTCATACCAAAGTTCTCTTGCTGCTCTAAATTTTGATATCTCTTCAAAGAAATCGTTGTGGCAACCGAAAAAGAATGACATTCTTGGTGCAAAGTCATCTATATCTAGGCCCGATTTGACTGCTTCCTCAGCATAGAATATGCCATTGGCTAGAGTCAATGCTACTTCTTCAACTGCAGTTGAACCAGCTTCTCTAATATGGTATCCACTGATTGAAATTGTATTCCATTTTGGTGTATTCTCATTACACCATTGGAATAAATCCGTAGTTAGGCGAATAGATTGTTTCGGTGGATAAACGTATAGTCCTCTAGCAATGTACTCCTTCAAAATATCATTTTGAACTGTACCTCTAAGTTCTTCTCTGGAAATGCCTTGATTATCTGCTGTCGCTACATATAATGCCAATAGTGTTGTTGCAGGAGCATTTATTGTCATAGAAGTTGATACCTTTCCTAAGTCTATATCTGAAAAAAGTTCTTCCATATCTTCTAAAGTATCAATTGGGACTCCAACCTTGCCAACTTCACCCAAAGAATCTTCATGATCTGAATCTAGTCCTAATTGAGTTGGTAAATCAAATGCGACAGAAAGCCCTGTTTGGCCGGACTTTAGCAGTAGTTTGAATCTATCATTAGTTTCGTTAGCAGTGGAAAAACCAGCATACTGCCTCATTGTCCATAAACGATCTTTGTACATATTAGTGTGTATACCTCTTGTATAAGGAGGTTGACCCGGTAGTTGATGGCCATTTTTTGGATGTTTTGTTTCACCAAGGGTTTCCGATGTAGGTATATCGTTTCTAGGTAATCCACTGCGCGTTGAGGATCTGCCTGAACGCTTGGTCATAAGACTCCGTGGAGACACAAGCAAATGAATATATGTAAATTATCAACTAAATTTTATTGATTACTACTGCAGCCAGGGTCACTACAGCATTGTGAATCTTCTGCAGCTTCTGTAATATCCATTACCTCTACTTCGAATGTTAACGCTTTCCCAGCCATAGGATGATTAAAGTCACAAGTAACTGTGCCAGTATCACCTGATTCACTATTAATACTGATAATCTCAAACGGCATCGGCATACCTTGAACTTCTGCTTGGAATTTCATGCCCACCTCTATACTTTCAGGGAAATCAGGCAAGGGCATCTCAATTATTTTAGTTTCATCTCTATGCCCATATGCTCTTTCAGGATCCAGAGTGAATGTTCTCTTTTCTGCAAGTTTTGAGCCAAGTAATTCTGCTTCAAAACCTGGTATCATTTGCCCTCTACCAACTGTGAAAGATAATGGTTCCCTTTCGAGAGAACTATCAAACACCTCCTTTGAATCTGGGAAATATCCGTGGTAATGTACTTTTACTGTTTTATTATTTTCAACTATCATTTTTTTCACCTTCTTATAGTATAATCATCAATTACTTCTTCAAGCCTTGACTTTTGCTCCTCATTTATAGCGCCCTCATCTAATTTTTCATGTAAAAATTCTTTAGCATCAGTTGCGGTTTTTCTTTCACCTTTAGCCCAAATTGTACCTAGTAGATTTGATCTATGTTCTTCAGGGACGTTTATGTCTTGTAGTAACTTCCTCATTTCATATTTATATTCCATGTGTCTACTACGATTAAGCCTCTTTGCCCGGGCTGCTGGTTGATAACTAGATTTTGGGCTCTTACGTTTTTTTACTACTACTTGCTGAGGTATTTTTTTCTCTTGTATTTTTTCATTAACTTCTGGTTGCATTGCTCTTTGCCGACTTTGCTCTATCAAGGCAGCGGCTCTATCACTCTGAACATTTACATTTTTTCCTTTCTCTTCTGTTTTCTTAATCTGTTTCAAGCCCCTAGTTTTCTTGGGCTTATTACCAAAGATTTGTTCAGAAATAATCTCTTTAGTGGAACTTTTTTCCTCCTCAACTACAATTTTTTCCGGCTCTAAGATTTTTTCTTCCTCAGGAGCTTCAGGAACCTCAATTTTGATAGTCTTCTCCACAGTTTTTTCCTTCTTATCGCTTCCTGCAACTTTTGGCGGAGCGACAGTTTTTGGAGGAGAAATAGGGTATTTTTTTGGTGGCACTGAGGGGCTTTTTGTTTGTTCCTTTTTCGCACCGGGACTGAAGATATTCTTTGGTGCCCTTTTAGGCGGCCCTCTACGTCTTTGTCCTCTCAAGATACTCAGTCCTAATACATGGCCACCAAGTGCCTTAGATAAGCCTTCTTAATAGATGAATTAGTCCCATACCACTTCAGCATGATCGGTTCTCATTGATGGATCGATAGCACTATCCTCTAATTTAGTATACAAATTACACTTAATCATCTTCCTACCTAGTTCTGCAATCATAGTACCATTGTCTATGCAATACTGCTTTTCAGGCCAAAATGCTCTAGCTCCTCTGTCAATACACATTAACTCAGACATTTCCCTGATTCTTTGATTACAGGCTACTCCTCCGCCTAATAATAATTCATTTTTACCAGTATGTGCGAGTGCCCTCTCAGCTACTTCTATGCATGTTGAAAATGAATGTTCTTGCAGAGACCAACATACTTCTTCTAGTGAATGACCATCTGCAACCTTTTGTACAGCAGCAGTTAAGACTCCTGAAAATGATAGATCCATACCCTGTACTCCATATGGCAAAGTAATTTTGTCTAAAGATGCATTTGGATTATTATTTAACCACTCTAAAGCTAATTCTTCTATTTTTGGTCCACCAGGGAATGGAATTCCTTGAGTCCTTGCAAATTTATCTAGCATATTCCCGATACCAATGTCTAAGGTTTCACCAATAACTCTGTATCGTCCTCCATTTCTTGCTATTACTTGAGTATTACCACCACTGACATATAACAAAACTGGATCTTCACATCCAGTCTGTAGCCGACCTATTTCTATATGAGCTACACAGTGATTTACACCGATCAAAGGTTTACTAATTTTTTCGGATAAAGATCTAGCCACAGATGCTCCAACTCTCAAACAAGGGCCTAAACCTGGACCTTGACTGAAAGCAATCGCATCTATTTGACTCACCGGAATTTCATTTTTAGTAATGAATTCTTTGAATAAATTTCCTGAAAGTAAGGAATGATGATCTGCAGCTTCTCTAGGGTGTATTCCACCCTCTTCTGGTCTGAATAATGCAGATGTGGAGGAAATTGTTTCGCCATTGCTGTAAACACCTCCGAATGAGAATGTATGGGCTGTACTTTCTATGCCTAAAATAACCCCCATGCTAGCTCGGAAGAAGGGAGGGCTTTCAAGTATCACTCCTGTCCGGTGTCATGGACATACTCCTTTACAACATTGGAGAACTCGCAAGTCTGTCGTCAGGAGACGTCTCTAAACCACTATCTGGAGCAGATATGTCTGACTATGAAAATCTAGTTTCTGAGCCAGGTCAAGGGATACTTATTTCAGACGGTTTAATAGTGAAAATTTCTCCTGAAGAAGAATTGTTAGAAGAATTTGCTCCAGATTCGGACAATAATAAATCCTCACATGTTGAGTTAATGAATATAGAAGGCAGGGCAATTATTCCAGGCCTTGTAGATTGTCACACACATTTACTTTGGTCTGGTGATAGATCAAATGAAATTAGAATGAGACAAAATGGTCTTTCTTATCAAGAAATTTCCGAACAAGGAGGAGGGATAGCGAAAACTGTTGAATCCACAAGAAAATCTTCACGTGATGATTTGAAAAGAATAGGTCGAAAAAATCTTACAAAGTCCTCTACCTATGGTACTACAACATTAGAAGCTAAAAGTGGTTATGGGTTGTCTGTTGATTCTGAAATAAAGTTACTCGAAGTGTCAAATCGTTTACATGGTGAAAATCAGAACGTAATGTCAACATGGCTTGGTGCACATGATTTTCCTAAAGATAAGACACATAGTGAATATATGGATGAATTAATTCACGAACAGTTGCCATTAATCTCTGAGAATAAATTATCTAATTGGATTGATGTATTTTGTGAACCAGGCTGGTTTAATTTAGAACAAACTGAATTATTAGTTAAGAGTGCTAGTGAATATGGAATGAAGAGCCGCCTACATGTAGATGAGTTTGTGGATTCCGGAGGATTATCTTTGGCTGCAGAACTTAAAAGTTGTAGTGCTGATCATGTTGGATACAGCAACGTAGACTCCAGAGATAAAGCCCATAATTCAGGTACAATGCAAGTATTCCTCCCGGGAACTCCTTATGTGCTAGGGAAGGACTTGGGAAATGGTATTAATGAATGTTTAGAGAATAATTGGAATTTTTCCCTTGCAACGGACTTTAACCCTAATTGCCAAACACTTTCGCTACCATTCGTAGCAAGCTTAGCGACACATAGGATAGGTATCAATCCATTAACCGCATTAATCGCCTGCACCAGGAATCCGGCATCTTCATTAAATTCCGAATTACCCAAATGTGTAGGTTCGCTATACGAAGGTGGCCCAGCCGATTTCAATATACTAAATAGCCAATATATTGACTATTGGTGTCAGACCCCCGGAGATAATCCAATTTACAAAACATATTTTTCTGGCTCTATTGTAAAATTGTAAATATAGTTTTAAAACCTTTATAATTTTAAAGATGTATAAATATGGCTTTTAGTGTATTTCAGTATATGGAAAAAAGTCCAACTCATGTAATAATTATTTATCAAGTAGTAATTAACAGAAAATATCATGTTTTAATCGAACCCTATGTGGCCGATAATGATAGTTATCAGAACTTAATTTAGGCTAGGACTGTACAACAGGCTCTCAGTGTAACGTTTTTCAATAATAAGTCAATTATACATAAATAATAGGGGTTAGGAAGGTTTAGTTGTAAGCACGATTTCGAAAGTTCATGGTTTTAATGGAAGCTTACTGTATGAAATGTAAAAATACCGTTGTAGTCCAATCACCTAAAAAAATAGTTATGGAAAATGGTCGTACTAGAATTTCTGGATTATGCTCAAGAGATGGCTGTGGTGGTCGACTTTCTAAGATCATATCATAATGCTAATTCACAGAGAGAATCATTCATCAGGGGTTGTCATTCCCGTACAATACGGGGCTCGTGGTCTAGGGGTTATGACGCCACCTTGACATGGTGGAGATCGCAGGTTCAATTCCTGCCGAGCCCACCAATAACCATATATTGATAAATTACATAATTAGATTTTATTCTAATTAAAATATAAATAAAAAACAAACAAGTGTTAACGATTATTCAATGAATACGAAATTCTCAATTTTCCTGCCCCTTTAGATTTAGTATTTGTAATCGTCATTTCATTCAACATTGAAGTATTATCTACATGAGTTCCACCACAAGGGCAGAGATCTACATCTACTATCTCCACTACTCTCAAGTTAGTAATACTGGAAGGGATTCTATCCATAAATTTTGTATGCCTCATTTGGTCATGTTCAAGAATTCTTTTTCTTTCCCAATTATGTATCCTAACAGGCACTTTGGAATTGATTATTTCATTAACAGCCACTTCTAAGTCATCTGAATTAAATTTATCTCTATCGGGGAACTTTAAGTCAATTCTAGTATAATCTTCACTAATTTGATTCCCTACAGTTTCTGCGGAATACATCTCATTAGCTATTGCAGATACTATGTGCTGAACTGTGTGCATAGTTGTATTCTTATTTCTTCTATCTTGATTAATAGTGCATAATACCTCATCACCTACATTGAAACCTTCTGTAGAAACTACGGGATGGATGATTGATTGACCTGGTAATGTCTCTAATAATTCTGTTTGTAAAGTTGATTTTGATATAATACCGGTATCTCCTTGCTGACCTCCACCCCGAGGATAACAGTATGATTCAGATAAAAATATCATATTTTCAGAAATATCCGTAATTGTACTTTCGAATGGGGGTGGGTTTATTCCAGGATGTTGTTTCATATGTAATTTTTCTTGCAAAAAATCACTTCCTAAATATACCACTAAACTCTGTAGTTAGAATCTTCTCTGCAATGATTTCAGTGTCTTCTGTAGTACTACGGTCACTGTCAAGTTTCGAGACATACTTTCTGACCCATTCATGTATTTTGCTTACAGAATCAGAAGGTCTTTCCGATATGTTATCTAATGCTTGACATGAGCATATTAATTCGCTGGATATTACAGACGATAGTAATTTACTAGCCTTCAATGTTCTAAACGCTGCTGTAGCACCCATTGAAACATGGTCTTCTTTACCCATGCTAACAGGAACATTTGTTGTAGATACTGGATTTGATAGTAGAGATAATTCTGCAATCACTGCTGCAGCTACATATTGAACAATCATTAAACCACTCTCCAAACCTTCATCATTAGCTAAAAATGCTTTCTGGCCACTCCATTGTGGGTCGAGAACTTGGTTAATTCTCCTCTCTGAAATACTGGCAATTTCATGTGTACATACTGCTAAATTATCGCTAATTATTGAAAGAATCTGCCCATGGAAATTACCCCCACTGATTACTTCAGGCATACCATTAGCGTTAGAGAACACTAATGGATTATCCGTAGCTGAATTAATTTCAATCGTTAATACTCTTCTAGCTTCACGTAACGCATCAATCATAGGGCCATGTACTTGAGGTGCACATCTGAATGAGTATGAATCTTGTACACGATCACAATCGGCATGAGATTCATTAATCTCGGAATTATTCAAAAATCCTCTAATTCTAGTAGCGGAGATTGATTGCCCCACTTGCGGCCTCACATCATGAATTCTTTTATCAAAAGCTACATATGAGCCTTTGATGGCTTCAATAGATGTAGATAAAGCAGCATCGGCTGCGAAAATTAGCATCTCAAGATTTACAATACTTTGGCATAAATATGAGCACATTTGGCTTGTTCCATTAATTAGTGAGAGTCCTTCTTTAGCCTGTAAAATAATAGGAGATAAACCAAATTTTTCAAGTGCTTTAGAAGAGTCTAACTCCACCCATTGGCCATTGTTAGATTGGATTAAGGAAGTACTTTCACCCATCATCCCCAA
>Ga0163111_10001760_pt1 | contig 13508 bp, 12 predicted proteins | sample CRUFie1St18metaG_FD_109645 | JGI IMG/M metagenome (GOLD analysis project Ga0163111, IMG submission 109645) | Marine microbial communities from the Costa Rica Dome - CRUD Field 142mm St18 metaG | ecosystem: Environmental > Aquatic > Marine > Oceanic > Photic zone | place: Costa Rica: the Eastern...
AATATCTCTTAGTAAATACAAATATGGTGTTGATTTAATATTGTACATATTTAATTTTTTCAAAGAATCTAGATTTACATTACAATTCTTTCTATTCTTAAGAGAGTCAATAAAATATCCCCTCATTTTTAATGAATCAATATTTTCAAAGGTTAATACTTTCATTTATAAAATATAAAAACTCTTTTATTTTTAATAAATAACACACAAAAAATATTAGTAAATAATATATGTACGATTATATAAATGTTAAAATATTAGTAAACAATACTAATTTATTTTTTGGAGAATGAGATTAATCTTAGTTTTATAAACGATACTCTAACCTGTTACAAAAAAAGATAATTACTTGATCTATGACAGAACAAATATTTATATAATTATTTGTTTTTGATATTAAAGTAAAATATTAACTAGAAGTAATTTTAGAATTAAATATTTTAATGTTTTTTTTGTTTGTTTGTAAAATTTTTACGATCTTACATAAATAGAAATGAATATTTAGAAGTTCTATTTAAGATTAAGAAGAATCATTATGATAATGATCAACTAATGCTTTTTGCATACTTTTATTGTCCTTTTTGACAGTTATCCCGCATTTCTCTATCAATACCAGTAAATCTTTTTTTTTCATCTTTAAAATATCTTCTTCCGAAGGAACAGGTGGTTCAACAGGATAATAATAACTAACAATCAATTCTTTCATATCTTTTAAATTGACTCTAGAAGGAATTACAATATCATCTTTATTGATTAACTTAGTTAATTCTACTTTTTTCATTAGTCTAATAGATTCTGCACTAGGTTTGACTTCTTTTTCTTGCATTTTTAAATCCCATGCCGCCTTAGATTTTTTTGTAATCTCCTCCGCTTTCGAAATCCAAGGTTTTTTCTCTTTTTCGGTCATACTTTTCCATTTAGCACCAGCTTCTCTGGTAATATCTGGAATTTTACCTTCTATTTTTCCATCGGAACCTCTTTTAGATTCACGAAAAGACCCACAAAAAGCTAAATAGGGAGATGTTTTCCGGAAACGTACAACTTTCTTTTTACGCTTTTTATCTGCAATTTGAGGCATTTCAATAGACATATATTTCTCTTGAGCGTGTTTTTCAAAATTCTTTAGAAACGCAAACGCATCTTTAGCGTTTACAGATTGACAATCGTTTGCAATACGATTGAGAAGTGTTAGCCGATCAGCTAAAATATAAGATTTCAACGTTTCCTGTGAAATATTCATGTTATTCATTGGTATATATTCTTTAGTTTATAAGACTTACTTAAGTACTTTTTTTCTTAGAGTATACTTATGATTATATTTGTTTATTACTGATATTCTTACACATCTACAGTATTGTAAAATTTGCAATCATTTTTATAAATTCTAAAATTATAAATATAAAAAATAATAAAAACGTAACTTTACCCTGACCTGATCTATTCCGGACCCGATCGGATATTAAAAGGACTGAAATCTTTTATATTCAAAAATTAAACTTTTCCAATTTAATATGTATACAATAAATAACCTAATACACATAATAACTTAACACACATAATATAATAAAAAAATTCTCTCTGCAGCTTTAATATTCCGAACTTGAGACTCGGCAAAGTATTATTATTATAATATAATATACGATGGTGGCATTACTTTTTTAAGTTTTTTTTAATTTTTCTTTTAGTTTTATTTTTGTTTTTTAAGTTTTATTTTTTCTTTGGTTTTGTGTTTTGTGTTTTGTTTTATTTAGTCGATACTTATTCAAATACTTATAATTTCGTTACTTTACAACCACTAATTTGCTCTAATAATTTTATTCCCACAGGCATAAGAACGGGTGTTCGATAACCTAATTTCCAATTATCTAGAGATTGATTGAATTTATTTGCCTTTTCAAACATCCATTGCATATCATCCACATTAGATACATCCCAATTGTCTAGAGGTTGATTAAAAGATCTTGCTTTATGAAACATTCTTCTCATATTTTTCACATTTGAAACATTCCAATTGTTGAGTGGTTGATTGAATGATTTTGCGTTATAAAACAAAGCAAACATACTATTCACATTAGATACGTCCCAATTATTTAAAGGTTGATTGAAAGATGTTGCTAGATCAAACAAATGAAGTATATGTTTCACATTGGATACATTCCAATCGTTTAAAGGTTGATTAAAAGATACTGCATACATAAACATACATTTCATATTTTTTACATTTGATACATTCCAATTATTAATAGGTTGATTGAATGATTCTGCTCTATAAAACATAGAATTCATATCTGTCACATTAGATACATTCCAGTTATTGAGTGATTGATTGAAAGATTCTGCAGCATAAAACATATTGTCCATATTTGTGACATTTGATACATTCCAATTATTAAGAGGTTGATTAAATCTAGTTGCACCTCTAAACATAGACGTCATATCCGTCACATTGGATACATCCCAATCTGAAATATTTTCATTAAAAACATATGCTCCATCAAACAATTTAGACATATCTGTTATATTAGATACATCCCAAGTATTTATCTTGCCATACTTTTCTATAATTTTTTGTTTATTTAATAAATTCATTGATGAATACTTATGAGTTGTTGTCATTAGATAAGTTTTTATACTTCGTCTAAAAATTTTATTAGTCATTGGTTTCGGAAAATATGATATTATATCGGATATAAGATCATCAGGTATTGATTGATTATTAATACTTGTTGGAAATACATTAGAAAACTTAGAGCATCTAGATTGAACATGATAGAAGTAAATTATTCTGTCTCTTAAAACATTACAATTTCCAGATTCGTTTAAATTATTATCTTTTAATATTTGTTTTAACTTATTTTTTTTGAACTTTCTTATTTCAGATTTTGTAGGAATATTATTTGCAAAATTATGATTCATTATAATTTTGTCAATGTGTACTTTATATATACATAAATATAAACATTATTTAAAGAATAAAATAATCATTTTTTTTAATAAAATAATTGTTTTTTATTAATATTATAAAGTATCATTTATCCCAATATAAGTGATTTTTTTGTTAATAATATTTAGTTGATTTTTACTTTGTAATTGTGATTTAATTTTAGTTAACCAATTATTAATATATTTTTTTTTATCATTGATATCAGATTCATTATTCAGATCGTCTTGTAAAATTTGGACATAATTAGTCATTTTTTGAAGAAATAAAACTAAATCATCAAATTCGTCATCACATTCTGATAAGAATTCCGTAAAATCTTTATTTTCAAAAGATTGTATTAAATTCAAATTATTTTCAGTTTTGGTTGATAAATTGGAGACAGTTTTTAAAAGCCAATTGTCTACTGATAATTTCCATGTTACAGTTATATATACTTTAGTATTGTCAATTATTGAAATCTCATTTAATTCAAATATATCCGGCGATTCTAAAGAAATTTCTATATTTTCTTTAATATTTTTTTCTGTAATGAATTCCCAAAATCTAATTTTGGATTCTGTAATGAATAGAGGTCTAACTACATGAAAAAAAGAGTTTACTGATTCATTATATTCATAATGCCATTCATAATTTTTATTAGAATTACTTGATATATTAAAGTAGCCTCTCATATTATATTATATATCTATAAAAAATGAGGTCATTTCTAATTAAATTTGATCTAAAATACGTTGAGGGATTTGATTACTGGAAGAATTATTTATTTCTCTCAATAAATTTTTATCATTTTCGTCTAATAAAGAATCCATCCAATCATTAATATCAATTGTCTGTTTTGGGGCTTTAATAGGAGCTTTTTTTGCTGTTCTTGTGTGAATCGCTTTTTTTTCAGCATCACTATGTTTTTGTTCAGGCCCATATTTCATCGTTAATTGTCTGAACAATTCTTTCTCTCTTGAAGCATATTTTGTAATTAATTTGTCAACATCTTCAAGCTTTTTTGGAGCATTTACTTGGTAATACCTGATCAATCTACTTTTGAAATCCATTTATAAATATTAATTAATTTTTATGTTAAATTATTTTTTAAATTAGTTAAAATATTTGCTAATTCAAATTCGGAATTTATCGGTTCAACCGAAGAATAGTGAATCTCCGGTTTGAATATTAGTGTTATTAATTTTGGTTGTATGCGATTAATAGATTGTATTGGGTTTATAAACAAAATGCTTTGAGTTTCATAAGATGTAATTAATCTAATATTTACATGATAAGCATCCGCAACTGCTTGTAAAGTTAAATTATCCCCCCAAACAGAATCCTTTGTCATATCGTCTACCCAAGTGTAATAATCAGTATTATCGTTGCAACAAAATTCTTTATAACAATCCGCCTTTTCTAAAAGTTGAGCACATACTTTATGTCTGATTTCTGCGTGTCGTTCCTGATTCGAGAACAATTGATGGGCAACAGCTCGAAATTGACAGTTTCCGTCTGGCACAATTTCAAATTCTTTCAATCCAAATTTCAACATTTTTTCTGTTAATTTATTTGTATTCTGAATTTGTTCATTAATAATTTTTCTAATATTTTGTTTATTATTGCTATTTAGACTTGTATAACAATTCATTGAGCTAATATCAAAATCACTATCATAATCTATATCTGAATCTGTTTCCGGATTATATTCTGAATCAATATCTAGATCAGAATCCGTCAAAGATTCCGAATCAATTTCTGAATTAAAATATGTATTAGTTTCTAACTCATCAGTTAGTAACTCATCAGTTAGTAAATCAATTGTTTTTTTTGTATCAAGATTTATCAATTCATTTGATATAAAAGTATGATTGATATCCCATTTCAAATCTGATATATTATAATTTGTATTATCATCTTTTTTAATATCATTAAATTTTATTTTATTGTTCTTAATTTGAATTATATCTTCAATTGGGATTGAAGTTATTTTGTTTACTCTATAACTGATATTTTCTTTTTGTGCTTTCCCGATATTATTCCCTCTTTGAAATGAAAAGTTTTTAATTTTATCAAAATTTTCAATTAAAGACGGAATAATTTTATCAGATTTTTCCATATTTATTTCATTTGCGCGAAAATTTGTAATTTCTCTTACATTTAATTTATTTTGAATAATTTTATGTTTAAATTTAATAAAAAATCTTTCAATTTGATTATCATTCATTTTATACAATTCTTTACGAGAATCGTCTGCAACAGATAAAGTTGATACATTATCTTCTGTTGCTATTTCATTAACAATATGTTTCATAAGTAATTCAACTTTAACAGATTCATTAGTTTGAAAAATAAAAACTTCACCATCTTGAAGTACAGATTTTAGAGATAATGTTTGTTTCAATTCATTCTTAATTCGTTTGAATACATCACTAGATCTCCCTAATTTAATATAGTTAGTTAATATTCCTTTTTGAACAAAATAGAAATAAACACCTTCGTCATGCATAACATCATATATAATTTTTGTTCTTAAATAATATTATTAAATAATTCCCATTTTTTGCATATTTGCTCTAAAATAAACGTATTTTCCCAATTTTATTTTACTATTTTTAGAAAATAACATTTCTTTTCTATATTTAGAGCAATTATACATTTTTGACAAAACTTTAATTATCTCTGTATAACTACGAAATTCTGTATATAATAGATGTAAACATTTGTAAACTTTTCTTTTACATCCCAATAATAGAATTTCTTTATACAAATTTTCTTTTAAATCTTTTATTTCAATTACATTTGTATGTGGTGCATATTGCCATATTTTTCTAAAAACTATATTTGGACAATTTTTATAATATAAATATTTTGTAATATTTGATTCTAAATATCCCATTATTGTATCATTTCAACTTAACTTTTAAATATTAATTATATGGATATTTTATTGACAATCTGACTCAACCATATATTTTACAAGTTCATCAAATGATGTGGAAGGCTTCCAATTTAATAATTCTCTCGCTTTATTAGAATTTCCTAATAATTCATTGACTTCTGCCGGTCTAAAATATTTTTCAGAAATAAATATAAGTTCTCTTCCGGTATTTGTATCGTAACCAATTTCATTTAATCCAGTTCCTTTCCATTTGATATTAAACCCTTTTAATTCAAATGCTTTTTCTACAAATTCTCTAACCGTGTGATATTCGTTTGTGGATAAAACAAAATCTTTTGGATCAGGATGTTGGAGAATTTTCCACATACCTTCAACATAATCTTTAGCGTATCCCCAATCTCTTTTGGCGTCTATATTTCCTAAAATTAAACGGTCTGTTTGTCCTTTTAAAATTTTCCCTAATGTCTTCGTAATTTTTCTAGTGACAAAGGTCTCGCCTCTTCTTGGCGATTCGTGATTAAATAAAATACCATTGCACGCATACATATTATACGATTCTCTATAATTAACCGTAATCCAATAACCATATAATTTAGCTACGCCATAAGGAGATCTTGGATAAAATTTTGTATTTTCGTTTTGTGGAATCTCTTGAACTTTACCGTATAATTCGGAGGTCGATGCTTGGTAAAATCTTGTAATATCCTGCATATTTGTTTGTCTAATTGCTTCTAATATATTAAGAACACTTGTACCGGATGCATCTGCTGTAAATCCAGGTATTTCAAAACTTACTTTAACGTGAGACATAGCTGCTAAATTATATATTTCTAAAATACTTGGTTTCTCTTTTTTAATATTTTTAAGAATATGCATTAAACCAGATATATCTGTTACGTCGCCATAATGCAAAGATAACTTATCAAAAATATGGTCAATTCTTTGTGTATTAATTTGCGAACAGCGTCTTATTAAACCATGTACAATATAATTTTTTTCTAATAATAATTCTGCCAGGTATGAACCATCTTGTCCGTTAATACCTGTTATAAATGCATACTTCATAATATAATAGATATATTATATTTTACGTATTTTTGACATTATATTTGGTGTGTTTTGTACATCGGAATCTCCTTGAAATGCTGTACAAATAAAAGTTTTTTTAATATCTGATGTATTATTTGTAAAAATGACATGATTGTTATTATTTCCTGTATTTTCACACATAAAATGATCAACTGCATGTAAATTCATATTTGTTTCTTCAACAATTTTGCATAATTTACTTGCGATTTTAGGATATATAATATAACAATATGGATACAAACATTGCTTATAGTCTAAGTGAATTTTATGAAAATATTTTGTAAAATCTTTAATTTTTGGATATATGTCTCTATGTTGTTTTGATGGCTGATAAGTTCCCACCCAAATAATTTCTGTGTCATTCGAAATATTTTCCTTATATTTTAAAGCGGAATTAAGAATATAGAAATTATCAGAAACTATACAATCATCCTCAAATATTAAAATTTCCTCATTCCTCTTAATACATTCTTTCCATAATAAATAATGCGATAAAAAACAGCCTACTTCACCGATTGTTCCTTTAAATTTCTTGATAATTGAATTATCAAATTGATAATTTTTGCAGATTGTTTTATCCTTATTTTCTATAAAATTATGTGGATCAATAGCTTCAAATACATGTATATTCATATCTTTTAAATTTTTATAATTTAACATAAATTTTTTTAATCTATCTTTTCTTTTTTCTAAATTAATAACAAAAGCTTGCTTAATCATTATAATAATGTACGAATAAACTTAAATTGTAAATTTAAATTTACAATTTAAATTATTTATTAATGTTAAATTGTCACTATACCCCCCACATAAGCCTCATGATCATATTAGAATCAGTGTATTTTGTTACTGCAAAAAGATTATTTTCATTTTGTAAAAATATAATATCTATACTTTCAAGATATTCTAAAAAATTATAAATTTGTTTTTAGATACATTCCATTAATGTAAAAATACGTTGTTAAATTTTGTTATAACTTTTTCTGGAGTATATTCAGAATATCCATTCCAATCTTGTTTTTTTGCTTCTTCACGATTAAAACTATTTAATATTTCATCGAAGTTACGAGGCGTGTTTGGTAATTGTTTATCTAATTCTTTATCTCCCCATCCATTTGGATAGTATATACCTTTTTTACCTAAAATACTTACATGGGCATTATGTCTTCTTGATAGATTAGTTATTATTGGTTTATTAAAAATATTAAATTCACCTATTGCTATACCAAAAGCTTCACCACATTGTCTGGCATGTATCATAGCATCGCAGGTATTAATAAATTTAACTTTATTATACTGAGGAAATTCATCTTTGATAGTAGGTAAAAATATAATATTTTTAAAATTTATTGTTTTTGTATCTAAAAATTTATTTGTGTTTACGAATAAAAAGTATATATCAGATCTTGCCTTTGCGACTCTTATAACACTGTGTTGTACAGCTGTTAGATTAAACTCTGTTTTTCCTCCGTATCTCCCAAATACTGTAGCATTATCTGGTATGTTTAATTCTTTTCTCATGTTGTCATTATGTTTTGGTAAATTAATCATATGTGGAACAACTGGTATATCTTTATGCCAATTATGAACATCTCTACTTATTGTAGCCATTTTATGAAAATGTGGGTTTGCATTTTTACAATCAAATATTGTATGAATTACATTTTTACAAATTTTACTACGTACATTACAGTTAGTTGTAAGAGATAATTGATATAATATATGACAATTTTCATTTTTAATAATATTGTCTATATCATTTACATTATCAATTGAATATAACTTAAAGTGTTTATTAAATTTATCAATAACATCTGGAATATTTTTAAACTCATTGTCTTGATCTTGAGTATTTAAATAGATGATAATAGATTCATTATCAAGTATTTTTTCATTATAATATGCATAATCAAATACCGCAACCGTTGTACCTCTTTCCATCAATTGTCGTTCAAAAAATGCAACTTTCATTATAATATAATGATATATTATTATTTTATAATTTTTAGTAAATAAAAAATTATAGTACAGTTCATTTTATAAATTGGAATTCCGAATTTACAAAAATAAATAAAGATAATTATGATTAATAAAAAAACCTCTGCAACTTTGATATTTCAGGACTTAGAACCCAGCATATATGACATAATATATGATGGATTTTTAAGTACAATTGTTATTCAAAAATTTGCATCTGATTCGTTTATTATCTGCTTTTTGTTTATTTTTTGATTGTTCAAAAATACGTATCATATTAATAATAATTTCTTGCTCATGAGACTCGAGATCTATAAGACGTTTAACTAAATTAATATATTCTTGTTTTTTTAAATTTTCGGGCATTGTTTAAAAACATGAATAAGTTTTATTTATGGAAATTATGGAAATAAAATAAAATATAAATCATTTTTATGTATTAATTTTCATATATGTATATTTTTTATTTCTAACTAACTAAGGCACGCAAGTAATCCGAAATATATAAGAGACTGCATTTCGGATTATTGCTGTTAACAAGGTTTTTAATAAGGTCTACTTTAAACCCAAGTATTACTTCATTGAAAATCCGAAAGTTGGCGAAACTCGGCGAAGATACGTAACGTCGCAGCACGGACTGCCTCGAGATTCTCTTGTAACTAATATCCAACGACTATTTTCTTCCATCAGTTTTTCTTAATATTTTTTTCCCTTGTTATTCGGTTACGCAATGATCTCAAACGCTTTTTAATGTCACAATTGATTAATTTAGCATTTGCCTCTTCACAATCTTCTACTAATTTAAGAGCAGCAACAAGATCCCTTTTAACTGCAACATGTTCAAAAACAAGTGACAAATTCCATTTCGCAGGATAATTATTAGAATCGAGTTCAATACATCGGACATATGGAGTGTAACATTCTTCTACAAATGTTTTATTCTTCTGGTATAAAGCATCTCCTAATGCGAACCATGCATCTTTGTGTTCTTGATCTAAGAATACACAATTGCGTAAAGAATTTATACATTTTTGCCATTCTTTGTTGTCTCTGTATACAACAGCTTCTTCGTACCATTCCTCAGATGTTTTTTGATATACTTCACTTAATTCCCACTCGCAAAACTTGCGACCAGGTTGTAGTGTTACACTAATAGATACTCGATTATTCTTGACACTAAGTATTTCTTTCGAAAACATTGAAAGTGGAAATTTTACATCATTAGTTTTATATGGATACTCATTATTTGTATTATCAAATATATAGAACTCCTTTTTATTTTTGTTTAGTTTAGTTAAAGGTAATGGAAATATAAATGAATTATCTGGTTGACCCAAAAATTTAACAGAAATATGAGTATATGGAGATTGATCTGTATTTTTAAGAAGCTCTGTAATTTCTTTCTTAGACTTATTTGATTTTCTCAAAAAATGTCTGCTTGTGTCTTCAAAAATGGTTTTGGCTGAGAAACACACATTATTTTGTAGGCTGGTATCAGATCCATAATTTTGGATTCTACAAGTAAACATGAATAAAGCATGAGAACCAAATTGCAAAAGTGTTGTTCTCATAGAATTGTCTTCGGGTAATTCTAGCTCAAATATAACTATTGGATACTTGTCACACACAAATTCCTTTCTGAAATGATATATTTTTGGTAAAGGAAGAAGTTTATGCACATGCATGTTAATTAAGTGTGTCATCATATAATTCGGTGAAACAGTACAGTTACACTCTTTTTCAGGACATACCATAATCATGTTATCGCATTCTTTTTCATGTTTTATAAGATCCGCTTTAACACCAATAAATTTACATCCGTTTGTTGAAAAAGAGCAAGGTCTTGCGACTGTTTCAAGTAAATCTTCTAATGCACGATTTCTTATATTAGATATATCTATTCTGCATGTTGGACATTTATTATTTGTTAAACTTTCTTTGCATTCACTGCATATAAGATGGCCTTTGTCACACTGAAATATTTCTTTTCTATACCAATCCATACACACTGGACAATGTGTTAGGTTATTACTAATTGTACCAGTCATTTCGCCAGCTGTTTTGCTTTTTTTACTTTGTCTTTCTTCATTTGTATCCTCCGTTATATTGTCATGTGTAGCCTCATTTGTGTTATTTGTAGCGTCCGTTGTAGTGTTTGTAACGTCTGGTATAGCGCCGATGTTGTTTGGCACGTCTGGTATACCTGTAGGTTCTATCCACATGCCATTTTGGAAATCCCAAACAGCTTTTACACGTTGATAGGGAGGATGTGTACCCTCCGGTTGTTTGACATAAACAACCGGTGTATTTCCTCTTGGTCTCCGCCAAGAACCAGAAGCATCTTTCGTTAGCTTGCTTTTATCTGGCTGTCGTATTGGCATCGTGTGTTGTGTGTACGCTGCTTTATTATCCACCGCGTATTCGTTGTTTTTGTATGTATTCCTTATATATTGTACAGTAAAAACAAATAGCGAATCACTTTTTTTAGTTCTAATAACGTGTGTTAGTAATATTGAGTGCTTTGGATATTATACTTATATACCATACTACATTATAGTTAAGTATGTAATGTATCTTATTATGTATCTTACTAGATATCTTCTATATTACGAAAACTAACTAAGCAAAAAAGAGATACAGTCTCTTCTTAATTTCGATCGTCATATTTAATTTATTTATTTAAATTTATTTATGACTGTTTTTTTCACTTGTTATTTTTTTATGCAATGATCTCAAACGCTTTTTAATATCGGAATTGGGTATTTCAACATTTGCCTTGTCAAGTTCTTCTACTAATTTAAAAGCGGTAACCAGATCCTTTTTAACTGTAACATGTTCTAAAACAAGTGACAAATTCCACTTTGCAGAATAATCATTAGAATCCAGTTCAACACATCGAACATATGGAGTGTAACATTCTTCTACAAATGTTTTATTCTTTTGATATAAAGTGTCTCCTAATGTGAACCATGCATCTTTGTTATCTTGATCTAAGAATAAGCAATTATGCAAAGAATTTATACTTTTTTGCCATTCATTTTCGCCTTTGTGTACAAGAGCTTCTTCGTACCATTCCTCAGATGTTTTTTGATATATCTCATTTAATTCCCAATCGCAAAATGTGCGACTTGGTTGTAGTTTTACAACAATAACTACTCTATTGTTTCTGATATTTAAAATTTTTTTTGAAAACATTGAAAATGGAACTTTTACATCATCACTTGGATATGTTGGTATAGCATTATTTTCGATATTGAATATGATATGTTCCTTTTTATTTTCGTTCAATTTAGTTAAAGGTAATGGAAATATCATTAAATTTCTATCTAAACTGAAATTTATACCGAGCCCCTCAATTTGAACAGAAATATGAGTATATGGAGATTGATCTGAAATTTTAATAAGTTCAGTAATTTCTTTCTTGAGCTTATTTGATTTTCTCAAAAACTGTCTGCTTGTGTCTTCAAAAATGGTTTTTGCTGATAAATACACATCTTTCTGAGCCTTTTTAATAGTTAACATGATTAGTACATGAGAACCAAATTGCAGAAGTACGTTTTTTACCAGATAGATTCTATCTTTGATTTCTAATTCAAATTCCACTTTTGGACATTTCGAAGGAAGCATAGAATTGTCATATTTAAAATGGTACATTTCCGGTCTATTTTCCGGTAGAAGTTCATGCACATGCATGTTAATTAAGTGTGTCATCATATGAATCGGTTTAACTTTACAGTTACACCCTTTTTCAGGACATACCATAAGCATATTATCACATTCTGTTTCATGTTTTATAAGATCCGCTTTAACACCAATAAATTTACATCCGTTTGTTGAAAAAGAGCAAGGTCTTACGACTGTTTCAAGTAAATCTTCTAATGCACGATTTCTTATATTTGATATATCTATTCTGCATGCAGGACATTTATTATTTGTTAAACTTTCTTTGCATTCACTGCATATAAGATGGCCTTTATCACACTGAAATATTTCTTTTCTATACCAATCCATACACACTGGACAATGTGTGAGTTTATTACTAATTGTACCAGTCATTTCGCCAGCTGTTTTGCTTTTTTTACAGTGTCTTTCTTCATTTGTATCCTCGGTTATATCGTCGTTTGTAGTGTTTTTAGTAGTGTTGTTCTTTGACCGGATAATGGTATTTGTCTCATTCGGTTTCATCCACATGCCATTTTTAACATCCCAAACTGCTTTCACAAGTTGTGCACCATCGTTTATATAAACGTGTGGTGCTGCACCTCTTGGTCTTGTCCATCCGGAATCATCGTGTAGTCTATGTAGCTTGGTTTTATCCGGTTGTAGAATTGGCATATTTTATATCAGCAGCGCGTATTGTACGTATGTGCTTGCTTTATTATTTCCCTTGTATTCGTTGTTTACGTATAGCAAAAACAGTTCTAGAATCACTTTTTTGAGTGACTATGAAGTGAGTTAGCAATATTGAATGCTTTGGATATTATACTTGTTATCATATTACTTTATAGTATCTTGTCATATATCTTCGTCATATATCTTATACCATATATCTTACCATGTATCTTACAATGTGTCTTACTATGTATCGTACTATGTAGATATAATAAAAATGATTTA
>Ga0163111_10001761_pt1 | contig 13505 bp, 10 predicted proteins | sample CRUFie1St18metaG_FD_109645 | JGI IMG/M metagenome (GOLD analysis project Ga0163111, IMG submission 109645) | Marine microbial communities from the Costa Rica Dome - CRUD Field 142mm St18 metaG | ecosystem: Environmental > Aquatic > Marine > Oceanic > Photic zone | place: Costa Rica: the Eastern...
GGCGCAAAAGCATATTTTTTTTCAATATCAGAACTGATCTGATAAACACCTTCAATATCAAGCTTTATCGAATTAAAGGGAGAGAAGCTAAATATAGATCTGGAGTTGTTTTTTACAGCTGTAGCTGTTAAAGAGAAGTCATCACTCATTACCACCTCAAGAGAAGAAGCTAAATCAGCACCCAAAAACAGGGTGTTTTTTTTTGATGGTGAGAATGCGCCAATCAAAGACAGAGAGTCTAAAGAATTGTTTAAATAATAGTCAGGCAAAACCCCCTTTAAGAGAACACCTCCAGAGTTCAATTCATTTGACAAAACCACTTTTTCTTCAATAACAGGAGATGCATTTTCTATAAATTCCAATTGATTTATTTCTTTGATTTTTTCTTCACTTACATTTAAACTTTTACCCAAGGCAGGCATAACCTTTATTTCGGGGTCAAAAGAGCTAGTGTATGATAATCCAAAATCTTTAAGCCCGCTAAAAGCGCTTAAAACTATTAGTAAAACAGATGAAGAAGCAACGATCATAAAAAAAGCAAAGCCATTTATTCTATTAACAATAGTTTTAGAGTCTTTTGAAAAAAAATAACGAACAGCAATTTTATATATGTAAGAATTAAACATTGTTATTTAATTGGATTGTCAGGGTTTTTAATTGAATCTTCTACCGAATCTATATAGTCTAGCGAATCATCTACGAAAAATGCAAGCTCTGGAATTTTCCTTAAATGGTTTTTAAGCACTACCGACAAATCATGCTTAATTTTCGCTGCATTATCTGAAATTAAAGCTAGATGGGTCTTTGCCAAATCGCTTGGGAAGATACTTAGATACACCTTACATAAGGAAAGGTCTGGAGAGACCCTTACCTTTGTAACAGAGATTAAAAGGTTTTTAATCCCACCTTGTCTTAGGTCTGAGTTGATTAACATTGCAACTTCTTTTTGAATTAAAGAAGAAATTTTTTTTTGTCTCTGACTTTCCATTCTTCAAAAGTACTAGAAATAAAAAACAATATTTCAATTTTAGTTTTATAAAAACAGTGTGAAATTGTATATTTGACGTCTAAACTGGTCCTATAGCTCAGTTGGTTAGAGTAGATGACTCATAATCATTTGGTCCCTGGTTCGAGTCCAGGTGGGACCACCCTTAAACCCTTTAAATCATTGATTTAGAGGGTTTTTTTATTTAATACCCCCTCTTGTTTTCTCCATATCCAATTTTTCTCATTCGCAATGAGGTGGGCGTAACTTCTAAATATTCATCAACTTGAATAAATTCCATGCTTTCCTCTAGAGAAAAATCTATTTTTGGTTCAATTTGAACAGCAGCATCTGTACTCTGAGTCCGCATATTAGTTAGTTTCTTGCCCTTAATAACATTAATACTTAAATCATCGTTTCTAGTATTCTCGCCTATAACCTGCCCTTTGTATATTTCTGCTCCCGGAGAGATAAAAAACCTACCTCTGTCTTGAAGTTTGTTAATAGAAAAGGCTGTTGCAACTCCTGCCTCCATTGAAATTAAAGATCCTTTCATCCTCTCAGGAATATCACCCTTAATAGGGGCATACTCCCTAAACCTGTGAGTCATCACAGCATTACCAGCGGTAGCCGTTAAAATATTGTTTCTTAATCCGATTAATCCTCTTGAGGGTATATCAAACTCCAGATGTTGTAATGAGCCTTTAGGTTCCATTACAAGCATATCTCCTTTTCGTTGACTAACAAGCTCAATAGCTTTTCCAGAATATTCATCAGGAACATCAATTACAAGCGTTTCCATTGGCTCACACTTTACACCGTCGATTACTTTGAATATTACTTGTGGTTTTCCAACCTGAAGTTCAAACCCCTCTCTTCTCATGGTCTCTATTAAAACAGATAAATGAAGGATCCCTCTTCCGTATACATTAAATTTATCTTCACTTGGCCCATCTTCAACTTTTAAAGCAAGGTTTCTTTCTAATTCAGCGTATAACCTATCTCGAATATGTCTTGAAGTAACATACCTTCCTTCTTTTCCAAAAAAAGGAGAGTTGTTGATGGTAAACAACATGCTCATTGTTGGCTTGTCAATAGCAATTCTAGGAAGCTCTTCAGGGGATTCTAAATCTGCGATTGTATCACCAATTTCAAAATCTTCAATTCCAACAATAGAACAAATGTCTCCAGACCTTGCTTTTTTAACTTGAACTTTTCCCATACCCTCAAAAACATGAAGTTCTTTAATTCGAACTTTCTTTTTAATCCCTCCAGCTTTACAAAGAATATAATCTTTTCCTTCAAGAAGATCTCCTCTAAAGATTCTCCCCACAGCAATTTTACCGACAAATTTTGAATAATCTAGTGAAGTAATTTGCATTTGGGGGAACCCTTCATTGTAGGGGGCCTCAGGGATGACTTCCACAACAGTGTCTAGAAGTGGCTGAATACTCTTTGTTTTTTCTCTCCAGTCAAGACTCATCCAACCTTCTTTAGAAGAGCCAAAAACAGTTACAAAATCTAACTGATCTTCGCTAGCATCCAAACTAAACATCAAATCAAATATTGCTTCTTGAACGATATCAGGAGTACAATTTTCTTTATCAACTTTGTTTACAACAACTATTGGTTTTAATCCCAGTTCAATTGCTTTACCAAGAACAAACCTTGTTTGTGGCATTGCTCCTTCAAAAGCATCAACTAATAATAAAACTCCATCAGCCATCTTTAATACTCTTTCTACTTCACCTCCAAAATCAGAATGCCCAGGAGTATCAATTACATTAATCTTTACGTCTTTATATACGACTGATACGTTTTTTGAAAGAATAGTGATTCCTCTTTCTCGCTCTAAGTCATTATTGTCTAGCAATAACTCGGCCCTTTCTTTTCTTGAATCTAAAACCTTACAGTGATCGATAATCTTATCAACTAAAGTTGTCTTACCATGATCAACATGTGCAATAATTGCAATATTTCGTATAGAGCCCATACAGTTATATCTTAAAGCAGGCAAAAGTACTCTAATTTATTTCTTACTAAAATGAAAAAGAAAAGAACCTTAAGGATTACACAAAATCATCAGCCATTTGATAGGCTTTTATCACCTTTAATTCTCCTTCTTTACCCTCGAGGGAATTACCGTGTTCCATTCCAAGAATTCCTTTGAATCCTTTTTCATAAATGTATTTGAAGACGTTTTTGTAGTTGATTTCACCAGAGTAGGGCTCATTACGCCCAGGATTATCACCAATTTGAAAATAAGCGATCTCATCCCAACAGTTTTCAATGTTAGGAATGAGGTTGCCTTCCTGAATTTGTTGATGATAAATATCAAATAAAATTTTACAAGAAGGAGATCCTACTGCTTTACAAATAGTATTGGCTTGTGGGCTTTCGCTTAAGAATAAACCAGGGTGGTTTCTGAAATTAAGAGGTTCAAGAACCATCACCAGTCCATGTGGTTCCAATATTTCACAGGCACGTTTCAAGGTGTCTATGACATTAACTGTTTGATATCCGATGTTTTTTTTGAAATCTTTGAGCCCTGGAACAACTGTCATCCATTTCGCATTGACCCGTTTTGCAACCTCTACACTTGATTTAATTTCTGATAGAAAAGCGTTGCGCTCATCTACATTTCCAGAGGCCAGGTTTGGTCTTTTCCAAGCAATGTTATGAGCGACAAAAACACCCATTCTTATATTTCGCTTTTGCATGGTTTGCGACATTTTTTCTTGAAGATTTACAGAACGTGTTCTCATGTCGTTGTCTTCAAATGATCGAAATCCTTGGTCAGCCATAAAATGCAACTGGTCAAGAGGGTCATTTCCAGCATGCGCCCGAAACATATCCAAGTGTGGAGCATAATTTAAATTGTATTGATAAGCATCTTTAAGCGGATTAAAGTTCGCATTTACGTTGAGTACGCCTAATGATGATATTCCTGCTAAAGCATTGAATTTTCTTCTATCCATTATGTTGAGAATTTAGTTACACCTGGTGTTGGGATTTCATATAAACCATTTTCATCTGGAAGACTTGGGGGGGTTGTGCTCCAATCAACTTCTGCAGGCATTAATTGATGATTTGAGTTTAAAGCTTCTTCCCATGTCACGGTTTTACCTGAATAAGTAGCCATACGCCCCATAATCGCAGAAAGGGTACTTTTTGCTCCATTTTCAGCATCACCAATCACACCATTGCTTCGGATTGATTTAAACAATTCGTCATGTTCTACTTGATATGGATTTGCTTCTTCTCCTAACTTATATGGATATCTATAGAGTTCACCTCCATTGATATCCGACATTAATCCACTACCCATTTCTACTTTCCCTGCTGTTCCTTGAAGTACTTCATCTACTTTAGAGTCACATCCTTTTTGGTGTCTGCATTGCGAGGATATTACAGCCCCATTGTTGTAATTGAATTCAACGTAATGGTGGTCAAAAATTTCTCCATATTCTTTTCCAGTTCTAGTCTGACGACCACCCATACCTTGAGCGCTTTTAGGGTATGAGCCAATAAACCAATTAGCTACATCGATATTATGAATGTGTTGTTCTAAAATATGATCACCACAAATCCAATTGAAATAATACCAGTTTCGCATTTGGTATTCTAATTCGCTTTGACCTGCCTGTCTTTGTTTAACCCAAACACCACCATCATTCCAGTAAACTTGCCCGGATGTAATTTTTCCTATAGCTCCTTCAGCAACCTTATTATATAAAGTTGTGTATTTCTTTTCGTAATGTCGCTGTAGGCCCACAACTACATTGAGTCTTTTTTCTTTGGCTATTTTAGCCATGTCTAACACTTTTCTTACTCCCACAGGATCTGTAGCCACAGGCTTTTCCATAAAGACATGTTTATTCTGGTTAATTGCATATTCAAAGTGATAAGGCCTGAATCCTGGAGGAGTTGTGAGAATGACCACATCCGCTTCATCTATTGCTTTTTTGTAGCCATTAAACCCATCAAATTTATTTTTGTCTTTGACTTTTATCTTTTTTTTACCATCAAAGTGCTCGGTAATTGCTCTTAAACTTGAATCAATACGGTCTTTAAACACATCTGCCATAGCAACTAGCTCTACTTGATCATCTGCTGTTAAGGCGTTAACAGCTGCTCCTGACCCTCTGCCGCCACATCCCACCAATGCAAGTTTGAGTTTTTTATTATCTAAAACATTAGCAAAAGACCTTACGGGCAAGGTCGCTGACAATATACCTGTGGTAGCAAGAGTCGTTTGTTTTATAAAAGTCCTTCTCTTTTTTTGTAATATTGAATTTTTCATAATTTATTATTTAGTTGTCCAAAATATTTCTTGTTCTTTTTGCGAGGGGGTTTCATAAGGCCTAATAATTCTAAACCCTACAAATGGAGCGTCTGTATGCCACCATTCACTTTTTGGTAGCTGCGGATCTCTCATCTTCCATTGTGGATTGGAGCCTCTTCTTGCAGCAGATCTAAGCTCTAATTCATTATCCATCCAGGATCCTCCACGAACAGATTTTGGATAGGTTTTACTAGGCTTATTCCATTTAAGTTTATTTAATTTTTTATAAATACCAGGCTCATATTGATCCAAAGTCCATTCTGCAACATTTCCGTGCATATCATATAAACCCCATGAATTTGGTCTCATTTGACCCACTTTTTGGTATTTGCCTTGGCTATTGTTTTCATACCAAGCGTATTGATCTAAATCAGAAGAGTCATCACCATGACTGTATGCAGTCTGGGTTCCTGCACGGCAGGCATATTCCCATTCTGCTTCAGTTGGAAGCCTATAAAAATTTCCTGTAAGCGCGGATAGCCATTTAGTAAATTGAACAGCAGCTTTTTGTGTCATTCCTATAGCAGGGAAGTCGTCGGTTCCCATCCCAAAACTCATATCAACATAGGGAGTCGTTGCACCACTTATGGCATCGATATCCAAAGAAATCAATGCGTTATCTTGTTTTTCGAGATAATTCTCATCAATATCACGATCAACAAAGTGTTGATAAAGATTCCAAGTTGTCTCTGTGCTTGCCATCCAAAACGATTTCACTTTAATCAATTTTTGTGGTGACTCATCCTCTTGTCGACCTTTTTCAAATGAAGGGCTCCCGATTGTAAAAGTTCCCCCCTCAATGAAAATCATTTCTAAACCTTGGGTTGTGCCAGGTAATTCTATTTGGTAGGACTTCTCTTGAGTAAACCCAAATTCTAGACCGGAGAACAAAAAGAGTATAAAAAAAATGTACTTTTTAGAAGACATAATTAAAGGCTTGCCGACTGTGCAATTTAAAGAATACTCTTGATATTTAAAAGTTATTATATTCGTGTAAATGAAAAAATCATATCTTCTATTAGCTTTGTTTATAATTTTCTCTTGCGAGAATATTTTAAAAAAAAAGACAGCAGTGCCTTTAGTAACAATTGAAAAAACAGATTTTGGAAAAACTAAACAAGGTCTTATTGTGGACATGTTTACACTAAAAAACCAAAATGGTATGGAATTTAGTGCTATTAATTTTGGAGGTATAATAACCTCGTGGAAAGCCGCAGACAGATACGGAAATTATGAAGATGTCGTTTTAGGTTTTAACAATATTTCACAGTATGAAGAGGAGAGCCCATATTTTGGAGCCATAATAGGTAGATACGCTAATAGGATTGCAAAAGGAAAATTTAGCCTAAATCAAGAAGATTTCGCGCTTGCAACAAACAATGGTGAGAACCACCTTCATGGTGGGCTAAAGGGTTTTGATAAAGTGATTTGGGATGTTACAGAGGTTGTCTCCGATTCTACCTCTTCATTAGTGTTTACTTACACAAGTAAAGATATGGAAGAGGGGTATCCAGGAAATCTTAATGCTCAAGTAACATATACTTTAGACAACGATGATAAATTAACAGTTAAATACGAGGCCACAACAGACAAAACAACAATCATTAATTTAACTCAGCATTCATATTTTAATCTTTCATCAGCACTAAACAAGAATATTTTAGATCATGAAATTGTTATAAACTCAGATTCATTTTTACCAGTAGACTCAACATTAATTCCAACTGGAGAAATAAAAAGTGTAAATCAAACTCCTTTTGATTTTAGACAACCAAGAAAAATTGGAGATCAAATTAGTGATCAAAATATTCAATTAAGTTATGGAAATGGCTATGATCACTCTTGGGTTATAAATAACCAGAATCAGGGAATCAGATTTGTTGCTTCAGCCTATGAACCAGAATCAGGGAGAGTCCTTGAAATCTTTTCTGACCAACCAGGTCTTCAGTTTTACTCAGGAAACTTTCTAGATGGAACTATAAAATCTAAATCAGGACACGTTTATGAATTTAGGTCAGGGTTTTGTTTAGAAACTCAACACTATCCTAACTCTCCAAATGAGAAAAGTTTCCCATCAGTTATTTTAAAACCGGGAGAAAAGTATTCAACAACAACAGAGTTTAAGTTTTCAAATAAATAACTCTATTCAATCAACATTTTTTTTAAAAAAGTAATTTCTTTTTGATCGAATGGTGTCTTGTCTGGCAGGTATATATCGTGATGCCAAACCTTAGGTAACGAGTCAAATTCTATGTCCCATGAAGACCAAGGAAAAGTGGTGTTTGTCTTTCCCGCTACAAACCCCCAGTTAACAGCAGCTATATTTTTTTCTTTAAACAATGGCAGGATATTTTGGAAAGTATTTCCTTGGCCTCTAGCTAAATACTCTGTACACAATAACGGCCTATTATATATTTCTAAATCTTCTATTTTTTTTCTAGTTTCGTTTATGTCGCCATACGCATGAAAAGAAATAACATCTGAATTAGATAGCGCAAATTTATCAATTGGTGATAAGTTATCTAAGGAGCCCCATGTTTCAGGGTCTTTCCATAAACCTACAGTTAGTGGTTGTGAGGGGTTAATTTCCCTGGACCAATAAATGACTTTTTTCAGAAGGGATAAACTATAAACCTTTTTGTCTTTAATGTCAATTGGTCTATCTGGAAATCTTGGATATGCCGGAGCAACATTATCAGGTTCATTATAAAGATCCCAACCAATAACGCGATTATCGTTCGCAAAATGTGAGACGACACCCTTTATATAATTTTTAAGTTCATTATGACGAAGACTATCTCCTAAAATTTCTGAACCTGGTGCTTGTACCCAACCTGAGTTGTGAACATAAGGAATTGGCTCAGGCTGCTTTCCTAACTTTGGAATAGGATGCCAAACATCGTCTAATAAAACCAGTAAAGTTTTAATGTTATATGAATCCGATATTTTTAAATAGTTTTCTATTCGGTCTAAAAAACCTAATGAATCCTGATCCCAAAGAAGATTGTGTAAGTAGACACGATGTAAGTTCATCCCAAGTTCAGAACTCCATTTAAGCTCTCTATCTATCGTTATAGAATCATAAGTGTCTTCTTGCCAAAATTCAAGCTGATTAATTGAAGTGCTTGGATTAAAATTGGTTCCGACCATCCACCCATTTTTTTCTTGCCACTCCCAAGCTCTTTCCTCACCCCATCTATTATCCAAAACTGAAGACTGCTGCTTTTGACATTTTGTGAAAAGTAATAAGACTATAATGGTTATAATAAAGTAAAAATGTTTCATAGATTATATAAAATTTGTTTTAGCCCTTTTGACCTTTTAAAGTATAAAATTTTTGTAATTTTTAAAAATGATTGATCCCAATATTTTCTTATTAGCAAAACTTGAGTGCGATCAAATTATGCTTAGGCAAACCGCATTAGAAGATTTAGAAGACCTTTATAAATTAGGAGGATTTAAAGAAATTTGGGAACAACATTCAGAAAAAGATCGATATAAAAAAGAAGAATTCAAACAATATTTTTTGAATGGATTAAAAAATGACCTCGGATGTTTTACCGTTGTTCAAAGACCGGATAATAAAACTGTGGGATGGACGAGGTATTACGATCTAAACCATGACAATCTAACTGTTAGAATTGGTTATACTTTTATAGGCAAGGATTATTGGGGAACAACACTAAACTTTAATATGAAAAAACTCATGATAGACTTTGCGTTCAAACATTTAAAAAATGTTTCTTTTAAGATATATAATAAAAATTTACGCTCTCAAAAAGCTGTCCTTAAACTCGGCGCAGTTTTTTCTGGCACAATAGAAGACAGAAATGAATACATACTTTCAAAAAAAGATTGGCAAAAGACTGCCAATTCTGTGCTTTAATTTTTATAATTTTATAAAATGAACAAGAATAATAAAGGCATAACAATTTTTCTTTTTGTTGTAGTGCTTTGCTTTTATCCTGAGTCACTCTTTGCTCAATCTCAACCATTCAATTCATTAAGAGGAAATGTGTCGGGGTTATCAATAACTAATATAAATAGCACTTCAGGTGCGCCTTCAAACATAAATATCAGGGGGATGTCATCACTTGTACTGTCAAACCAGCCACTAATAATTGTCGACGGAGTAGAGTTTAATTCTTCTACATCTAATGAGTCAGGAAATTATTGGGACGGCATAACATCAACAAGCAGGTTGTTAGATATAGACCCAAATACAATCTTAAAAATAGAAGTTTTGAAAAGCCTAAATCAAACTGTAATATACGGTAATAGAGGGAGAAATGGTGTTATCTTGGTCACCACAAAAAATGGAGTAAAGTCAAGCTCAAGAAAACCATAATTACATAATCAAAAGTTATAGCAGCTAAGTAATAACTATTTTTATAGCTGGTAATGTCTTGTAACATATTTCAAAAAAGTTTAATTTAACGAATTATTAATATTGATTTATGGAAAACTATAAGAGCAATGGCTCAACTAGTGGAAAATGCCCATTTGTACATGGAAGTTCTACATCACCGGATACATCACCATTAAAATGGTGGCCAAAAAGACTTAATCTGGATATTCTTCATCAGCATGATGAAAAGACAAATCCATACTCTAAAGACTTTGACTATAGAGAGGAAGTTAAAACACTAGACTTCGAATCTCTCGAAAAAGACATGCATGAATTAATGACAACACCACAGCCTTGGTGGCCTGCAGATTGGGGTCACTATGGAGGGCTCATGATTAGAATGGCTTGGCATGCTGCTGGAACCTATCGAGTTGCTGATGGAAGAGGGGGTGCGGGAACAGGGAATCTTCGGTTTGCACCTTTAAATTCATGGCCAGATAATGGGAACCTTGATAAAGCAAGAAGACTATTATGGCCAATTAAAAAGAAATATGGAAATAAAATCAGTTGGGCAGATTTATTTATTCTAGCGGGCAATATTGCATATGAAAGTATGGGGCTAAAAACATTTGGTTTTTCATATGGAAGACCAGATATTTGGCACCCTGAAATCGATATATATTGGGGCCCTGAAAATGAAATTATGGCTCCAAGCGAGAACAGGTATGCAGATCTAGATGATACTTCAACCCTGGAAACTCCTTTAGGCGCAACTCACATGGGATTAATATACGTTAACCCTGAGGGAGTTAATGGTAAGCCGGATCCAATTAAAACAGCACTTCAGGTTAGAGAAACTTTTGCTAGAATGGCTATGAATGACGAAGAGACAGCGGCTTTAACAGCGGGGGGACATACTGTTGGTAAAGCTCATGGTAATGGAGATTCTTCTAAATTGGGCAGGGAACCAGAAGCAGCTAATATTGAAGATCAGGGCTTTGGATGGATAAACCCTACACTTAGTGAAAAAGGTGCTATAACAAGTGGTTTAGAAGGAGCTTGGACTACAAATCCTACCACATGGGATAATGGATATTTTGAAATGCTTTTCAATCACAGCTGGGAATTACAAAAAAGTCCTGCTGGCGCCTGGCAATGGGAGCCAACTGACATAGCTCAAGAGGACATGCCTATTGATGCGTCTAACCCATCAAAAAGAAATAACCCTATTATGACTGACGCAGACATGGCTATGAAAATGGATCCAATTTATAAGGAGATATGTCTTAGGTTTAAAGAGGACCAAGAATATTTTTCAGATACATTTGCAAGGGCCTGGTTTAAACTTACCCATAGAGATATGGGACCAAAAACAAGGTATATTGGGCCAAATTTTCCTCATGAAGATTTAATTTGGCAAGATCCTATTCCAGCTGGAAACAAAAATTATAATGAAGATAGTGTCAAAGAAATGATTTCCAATTCTGGATTGTCTATTGCTGACCGTGTTACAATTGCATGGGATAGCGCTAAAACATTTAGAAAATCTGATTTAAGAGGGGGCGCAAATGGAGCAAGGATATCCTTATCTCCTCAGAAAGATTGGGATGCAAATGAACCTGAAAGACTTTCTAAAACTCTATCAGTTTTGAAAAGTATTTCTTCAGAAAACGGCATAAGTCTAGCAGACACAATTGTCTTGGCGGGAAACCTTGCAATTGAAGAGGCAGCTGCATCAGCCGGACACAATTTGTCTATTCCTTTCAAAAAAGGTAGGGGTGATGCAACACAAGAAATGACTGAAGTAAATTCATTTTCAAACCTTGAACCCGCAGCGGATGCTTTTAGAAATTGGTTTGACGGAACGTCAAAATCAAGCCCGGAAGAATTAATGGTTGACCAAGCACAGCTTTTAGGTTTAACAGCTCCTGAAATGACGGTTCTAATTGGGGGCATGAGAGTGTTAGGCGCTAATCATATTAATGATAAATCTGGGGTTTTCTCAGATAATGAGGGTGTTTTAACAAATGATTTTTTTGTTAATCTTACTGATATGAACAATAGATGGATTATTGTTGAAGAAAATAAGTACGAATTAAGGGACAGATATTCAGGAGATTTAAAATGGAGCGCATCATCTGTAGATTTAGTTTTTGGATCAAACTCAATTTTAAGATCCTATGCAGAGCTTTACGCTCAAGACGACAATAAGTTAAAGTTTGTCAACGACTTCATTGAAGCATGGTCAAAAGTCATGAATTCAGATTTAACGAATGCTTAATAAATAATCTTTATATATTTAAAAAATTTAATAAAACATGAATAAACTTACACTAAAACTCACAGCTATTCTTTTTACCATATCTTTTAATTTGGTTTCTCAAGAATATACATTAAAGTCAAATCTTGATGGCCTCTCACTTGAAGTAGGAGAGATCTTTGAGCCATCAACATATGTTGTAGATAAAAACGGGTCTAAAATAGATTGTCCAAATATCATCTACTATAACAAGAACGGAGCTTTAAATTGGGATGAAGGAATTAGCGTGAATAGGAGAAGGGGAACAATTAAAGGAGAGGCGCCAGGAGACCATAAGGTCATAGCTTTATGTATTGGGCTTACGTCTGAAAGACTGAGTAGAGATTTTGATATTACAGTTAATTATGCAAAATCAAAAGAGGTTTCTGTAGCCCTTAATTCAGATGTTGTTTATGTAGGATCATATGTTCCTCTACAATATAAAATTGTTGATGCTTTTGGTTTCTCGAGATATGATGCTAATCTCAATATAACCTCAGAAAACAGTTTGGTTGAAATAGACAACCTAAATAACGTAAGAGCAATAAAGCCTGGTAAAGCAAAGCTTAAAATCAGGGTTGATGAAGTTGAAACTTCGATAAGTTTTAATATTAAGGAAAATCCAATAACAAAACTATCTATTGACTCAAACATGGAAGTTGCCAGAACAGGCGATGTTGTTAAATTTGAGACTGCAGCTTATGATAAAAAAGGGAACATTGTTGATAGCGCACCTATTGTTTACTCGTTTTCGGGAGTTTCTTTTGACAAAAGTACCACTGCTGCAGGTTTGATAAAAGATGATGGTAGGTTTGTTGCTGAGACTGCCGGAAAATATTTAATAACGGCTAGTGCTGGTGAGAAATCAATGTCCAAACCTCTAGTTGTATATGACAGGGGTATCAAAAAAGAGATTGTCACAGTTGGAACAGGAACTGTCCAAGATAAGCACACCTCTGATTTTTGGGTTTTTGAGGGTCAGGATGGAAGGGATTATGCTGTCTCTGGAACCTGGGGGGCAGACGGTACAACATTCTTCTGGGATGTAACAGACCCGGGTAATCTTAAAAAAATTGATAGTGTTAAGGTCGACGCAAGAACAGTTAATGATGTTAAGGTTTCATCCGATGGAAAGATATCTATTATTAGTAGAGAGGGAGCTTCAAACAGAAGAAATGGGATTGTAATTCTTGACACTACTAACCCTTATGATGTAAAGATTCTTTCAGAGTATACCCAAAATTTAACGGGTGGAGTTCACAATGTTTTTATATATGAAGATCATGTTTACGCGCTGAGTAATGGAGAAAGATTTTATATAATTAATATTGAGGACCCTAAAACTCCTTATGAAGTAGGCATGTTTGAAATTGGAGAGAAAGGCCAATCAATTCATGATGTATGGGTTGAAGACGGAATTGCTTATTCTTCAAATTGGAAACATGGTGTCTATATGATTGATGTTGGAAATGGAGTTGCGGGCGGATCTCCTTCAAATCCTGTGGCAATTGCAAATTATAGCTACGAA
>Ga0163111_10001762_pt1 | contig 13503 bp, 12 predicted proteins | sample CRUFie1St18metaG_FD_109645 | JGI IMG/M metagenome (GOLD analysis project Ga0163111, IMG submission 109645) | Marine microbial communities from the Costa Rica Dome - CRUD Field 142mm St18 metaG | ecosystem: Environmental > Aquatic > Marine > Oceanic > Photic zone | place: Costa Rica: the Eastern...
GGGGTAGTGACGGGGTGAGGATCCGACCCTACTGGGGAGGTGCACGGCACACACGGACGTTCACGCGATGGGCCCCGTTCGCGGCGGCCGCGCCGCGGTCCGCTCCAAGGTGGAGGCAAGGAAGCGCCGCAAGAAGGAGAAGAAGGCCAAGGTTCCGACGCCGGCAGCACGCGCGTCAACCGTCTCCGACAGCGACGACAGCGATGACGACGCGCCGAAGGCAAAGAAGAAGAAGAAGGCCAAGGTCGACGCCGGCGATTTGCGGGCGGGTGCAGGCGGCGCCGCGCAGAAATTGCAGCACCTGCCGCCGCGGCTGTGGGCACCGCACGAGCTGCAGCCGGCCGCCGTGCGTGTGCTCGTACCGGCGAGCGAGCTTGGCGACGAGGGCTCGGCCGCGGTCGCCGCGCTGCGCCGGCGGCTCGGCGTGCGCGTGCCCGACGTCCGCAGCCGCGTGTGCTCCTTCTGGCTCAAGGGCACCTGCAAGCGCGGCGAGGCGTGTGCGTTCGCGCACTCCGATTCGGAGGTCAACCTTGCGGGCACCGCGGCGCCATGCCCGCCGCCGATTGACGGCCTCGGCCACCCGGCGCTGCCTCGCCTCATCGGCCGCGCGATGCTGCATCTTGGGCACCGCGAGCCGTCGGCGGTGCAGGCGCAGGCGTGGTCGGTCGCGCTGAGCGGCCGCGACCTGCTGTGCCGCGCGCCGACGGGCTCGGGCAAGACGCTTGCGTACGTGCTGCCGGCGTTTTGTCACGTCCTCGCACAGAAGAAGCCGCCGACGCCGAATGCCGGGCCGTACGTGCTCGTGCTCGTGCCGACGCGCGAGTTGGCGATGCAGGTGCACGGCGTGTGCCGCGGGCTGCGCAAGCTGGCGGGCGTCGAGAGCGCCGCGCTTTACGGCGGCGCGCCGCGCGAGGAGCAGGTGAGCGCGGTGGAGGCGGCGGTGGGGCTGGTGGTGGCGACGACGGGGCGGCTGCTCGACATGTTGTTCACCAAGCATGTGGCGGTGGGCCGCGTCTCGCTCGTCGTCTTCGACGAGGCCGACGCCATGGTCTCGCTCGGCTTCGCGCCGCAGGTGTCGCAGGTCTGCGGCCAGCTGCGCCCCGACCGCCAGACGATTCTCTTCTCCGCCACATTCCCCGACGCCCTCGAGCAAGCTGCCGCCGGCTGGCTCCGCGCGCCGCTCCGCGTGTACGTCGACGCCGCGGGCGGCGACGAGGAGTCGGCGGCGGCGGCGGCGCCCGTGAAGGCAGTGGCGGCGCTGCCCGCGACGGTGACGCAGAGCTTCCTCATCTGCGACGACGGGCGGCGGCGTGAGTCGCTCCGCGCGTTCTTGGAGTCACTGCCGCGCGGGCGCAACCCGGCGCGCGTGATGGTGTTCGTCAACCAGATCAAGACGATCAAGGCGCTCGCCGCCTCGCTGCGCAAGTTCGGCCTCGCGTGCGCCGCCCTCCACGGCGACCTCGCGCAGTGGGAGCGTGAGGAGTCCCTCCAGCGATTCCGCGCGGGCGCCGCACCCGTCCTCGTCACCACCGACGTCGGCGCCCGCGGCCTCGACATCCGCCAACTCCCCGCCGTCGTCTCCTTCGACGTCCCCGCCTCGATTGAGCAGTACGTCCACCGCGCCGGCCGGACGGGGCGGCAGGGCGCGGCGGGCGTCGCGCTCACGCTGCTGCGGAGGGACGCCGCCTCCGCCGCCTTTGCGCGCGGCGCGGTCGCACTGCTCCAGGCGGGTGGCGTCGACGTGCCCGACGAGCTCGCGGCGCTCGCCAGTTGATGAAACGTTTGCGCATTATAAATACCCCTACTCGCGATGCTCACGTCACATGGCTGCCCACCGTAGGCCGCGCCATGCATCCACCACTTCACACATCCTCGCTGTCCCCTCTCACTTTCGCCGCGCTCAAGAACTTCAAAACGGCCGTCTCCTCGCATCACACGAGCAGCAGGGCGGCGCTGTAGGCGCCCGCCCGCTCCTCATAGCCCGAGCAGCACGTCCCATCGGCACGCGAGGAGGAGGCGGAGCGGCGACTCCCCTCGATCGCGCACGTTTGGCGAGCCGAGCGGCGAGTGGTTCGGGCTTGGCTCGCGCGAGCCCGGCTCGCCCCAGCCGCCGGCGTCGTCGTCGTCGGCCTCGTTGCGCGCCTTCGCGAGCGCCGACGCCTTGCCGAGCACCTGCATGGGCAGCGGCTTCGTCTTCGTGATCGACGAGACCCACAGCGGCTGCATCTCGGCGGACCACCAGTAAGGCAGCTCGCGGCACACCGAGCCCCGGAGCATCGCCGTCCCGTGGACGAACTTTGAGAACTTGGGCACGTCGCGGAGGCAGCCCGAGCGGAGGAGCTCGTCGACCCAGCTCGGCATCGCCGCGCCGCTCGCGAGCTGCAGCTTCACCTCCAACACGGCGTGCGGGAAGAGCGTGAGCTGCGACGCCGAGCTCAGCGGCGCCGACCGCTTCCACTCGTAATGCTCGCACGGCTCTAGCGCCATGCAGAGCTCGGTGTCGAGCGAGCAGCGCACCGTAGCGTCGCCGTCCTTCTGGAATGCGGTGCGCATGTAGTGGGTGCGCACCGCCGGCCGCAGCCGCTTCGCCAACACGACGGCCTGCACCTCCGCCGCCAGCTTCACCGCGCCGGCGATGTCGCCCTTGAAGTTGGTCATCGCCAGCAGGTCGCCCACCGCCGCCGGCGAGAGCGCGCCCTGCAGGTACGGAGCGACGCACTCGGCGGGGAGCGGGAATCGCTCCTTGGCGGAGGCGTTGCCGTCGCCGTACCAATCCTCCTGGTGGGTCTTCCGCTCGACGTACACGAGGCGGATCGCGTCCTCGGCGCCGTACCACCGGATGCGGATCGCGAGCGCTCCGTTGGTCTTCTTGAGTCGTCCTTCGTACATCTCGAGCCGCTCGTTGTCGAGGTACACCGATGAGACGAGGTCGGCGTCGGAGGCGCCGGGCGTGAACTTGTAGATCGGGCGGTTGCGCAGGATGAACATCTTGACGCGGAGCACGTCCTTCGTCTGGACCCAATACTTGGTCGTCTTGCGCACGAAGGCGGTGCCGCCCGCCTGGTTGGGGTCGAAGCCGCCCTCCTCGGTGCGCGCCGCCTCCTCGCCCGACAGGATCGCCGCGCGCGTGTCGGAGAGCGACTTGATGATGTCGCTCATCTTGTCGCGCACGAAGGTCTGGGACTGGATCTTGAGCAGGTACGGCAGCCGGAACGGGCAGGTGCTCAGCTTGTCGTGCTTCTTCAGGATCTTCGAGAAGGCAATGTAGTTGAGGTTGACGTAGTCCTCAAACCGCTGCATCGCCGCCGCCGCCGCGTCGACGGTGGTGATCAGCTGCCCCGCCTGGGCGCGCGGGCTCCCCGCGCGCAGCCACTTCTCCTTCTGCTTCCGCACCGCCGCCACCTGGTTGCTCAGGTCCTCCTTCAGCTTGAGCGTGAACGAGTTCACCTTCTCGATCTCCGCGTCGACCTCCGCCATGAACTCGAGCTCGCCCGGCCCCGGCGGCGCCAGCACCACCTCGGTCGTCGCCACGCTGATCGGCGAGTACACCGTGTTCTCGTTGAACTTCTGGATCGAGCCCGACGCGATCATCGACGCGAGCGTCTTCTTCAAACCCTTGTAGTCGACGTACCCCGACGCCCACTCGGGGACGCGCTGCTCCTCGAGGGTTTTGCCGAAGCGCACCATCGCAAAAGGGAGCGGCGGCGGTCTACCGCCGCAAATAAAGGGCGCTGGCCGCGTCCGCTGCGACCAGCACCACCTCGGCAAGGGGGAGCGAGCCGAGCTGTCGTCGGCTTTTTCCGGCGAGCTCAGCGAGATAAAGAGCCGACCGCGCGCGCCTCGTGTACCATGGGCGGGCGGTCGCTCGCCGCGGCGCAAATGCCGATTCGATCGAAGATTTCTAATCGGTCTCACTCACACAGGTCCGCGCGTCACGATCCATCCCTCTCTCTCGCTTCCCTCCCGGTTCCGTCCCCCTCTGCAGCGCCGCGGCGTTCGCCTTGGGTCTCCTCCGCCGCTCACGCCTGCTTGCGGATGAGCTGGTCGTCGTCGTGGGGGGCGTAGATGAGGTCGCCGCTCTCGAGCTCGACCTGGTACGGCGCGACCATGCCGGGCGGCATCCCGGGGCCGCGCCACATGAGCTGCACCACCGTGCCCTTCGACCAGCCGGCGCCCGTCTTGCACTGCACCTTGTCGCCGATGCCGAAGCGGAGCGACTTGAGCTTCTTCTCCTTCATCTCCGCCGTGATCAGGCACGCGGCGAATGCCGCCTTGAGGGCGTCGTGGTCGAGGTTCTTGCCGATGAAGACGAGCTTCGACGTGCGCTCCTCGCCCGGCAGCCACGCCTCGGTGAAGTCGCCGTTGAAGATCATGTGCACCGCCTGGTACACAAACTTCTGGTCGGCGTTGGCGATCGAGAGCACGCCCTTCATCCGGTAGATGTCGGCGCCCTTCTCCTGGAGGATGGTGCCCACCCACTCCTGCACCGCGTCGAGGTCGAGCTCGCCCTTCTCGACGATCGAGAGCGACGACACCGTGGTGTCGTGCTCGTGCTCGCCGTCGGTGTTGAGGAACTCCGGGTCCATCTCGAGCGTGCGCGCGAGGTCGAACCCCTTGATGTCGAGCACCGAGTCGGCCGACACCTCCGCCTTCGTCGTGCGCAGGATCGGCGCGAACTTGTTGATCTCCTTGAGCCGCTTCTCGACGCGCGTCAGCTCCTCCTCCGTCACGAGGTCGCACTTGTTGAGCAGCAGCCGGTCGGCGAACGCCACCTGCTCGACCGACTCGTTCTCGGCGCCCTCGGGCTTCTCCTCGTCGAGGTGCGCCTCGATGTGCTTCGCGTCGATGAGCGTCACGATGCCGTCGAGCCGCGCGAACTTCTTCACCTCGTCGTCGACGAAGAAGGTCTGCGCCACCGGCGCCGGGTCCGCCATCCCCGTCGTCTCGATCACGATGCCGTCGAGCTTGAGCTTGCCCGCCTCGATCCGCTTCGCGAGCTTCTTGAGGACAACGATCAGGTCCTGGCGCACCGTGCAGCAGATGCAGCCGTTCATCATCTCGATGATCTCCTCGTCCGCCTGCATCTTCGTGTTCTTCTGGAGCAGCGCGTCGTCGATGCCGACGTCGCCGAACTCGTTCTCAATCACCGCCAGCTTCTTGCCGTGCTCCTGCGTCAGGATGTGATTCAAGAGCGTCGTCTTCCCCGAGCCGAGGAAGCCGGTCAGCACGGTCACGGGCACTTTGCCGTCAGCCATGGCGCTTGTTATGGGCGGAAATTTGCGCGAAGGAAGTGGCGGCGAACGCGGCGATGACGCGGCGCTCGCAGAGGGTGCTGAGTGGGACATCTCGGGACGCGGCACGCGAGGTGGCATTTTGAGTACCCTTGGGGAAGGAGTGGGGAAGGACGCGCACGATATATCCGAAGACATGCGAATTCATCCTAACCGTCTCGTCGGTAAAGCGTCGGCGCCGCCGGGCTCGCGAGGCTCGAGAACAGCCCCGACACGCCGGAGAGCAGCCCGCCGCCGCCCGCGGCCGCCGCGGGCGCGTCGTCGGCGTCGTCGGCCAAAAACTCCTCGAAGCGCTTGGCGACGTCGTCGACCGACGGCTCCGGCGGCACCGCTGCGGCTGATGTCGGAAGCAACGCGGGCCCGCCGAGCTCCGCGCCCTGCGCGAGCGCGTTGGCGACGCCGATCATCTCCTCCTCGTAGACGCAGCACCGCGACAGCGTCGGCTTCGGCACCGACCACGCAATCGACCGCGCGCCTTCGTCGACGCGGACGGAGGCGTCGCTCGCCGCGAGCTCGAGCGGCTCGGCGGCGCCGACCGTCAAGACGACGAGGCGGCACTGCGCTTCCAAAACGCGCGCGCGCAAATCGACGCGGAATGCGCACTTGGCCGCGTTGACGCAGGTGCTCAATTCGACGTCCATCCAGCGCGTCTGCAGACCCTCGAGTAGCGTGGCGAGCAGCGACTGGTTCGCCATCTGGAGAAGCACGTCGCGCAGCACCGCCGGATTCGCTTTCGCGTGGTCGCGGATCGCGTCGGGCGTCGTGAGCTCGGCGCCGTCGGCGGTGACGACGACGTACTCCATTCGGTGCAGCTCGTGCGTCAGCGTGTAGTCGCCCAGGAAATTCTCCGCGACGTATTTCGTGAGCTCGTCGTAGGTGCGGCCACTGCGGAGGTCTGACGCGATCGCATCGAGGACTGCTGGATCCAGCAGCAGCGCGATAAACTCTTTGAGCCGCCGCAGGTAGGGCTCGCTCGCGTCGGAGGATTTGGTGGCCGTGACGCGCGGCGGCTCCGCGCGTGGTGGCGCCGACGGCTTCTTTGCCGACGCGAGCTGCTTCTTCGCCTGCGCCTCGGCCGCCGCGTCGGCGAGGAGGGCGTCGAGGCCGTCCATGCTTCTGCTGCTGCTGCTGCTGCTGCTCGACGCTGCTGCTGCTGCTCGCTGCTGCTGCTGCTGCTGCGCTGCTCTGGGACGTGTTTTGCGGCGCGGCGTCGCCAACTTCGGCGTCGCGCAAAACCTCCTGCGAGATTCGGTTGTTGCACTTTTCGATGCCGTCCGCCTGCAGGCTCACGATCGTGGCCGACGCAGCCGGCGCCGCCCGCGTCTGCCTCACGCCGGTGCCGCCGCCGCTGCCACCCGAGCCGCCGCGACCGTCGTCTCCGGATCCGGACACGCCACGGTACCGACTCAGCGGGATCTTTGCTCCTCCACAGCGGCCGTTGCCACAGCCTCCTTCGACGGCACCAGCGCGCACGGCCGCACCGGCAGCGTCGCCGGCACTTCCACCGTCCGCGCCGCCGCTCATGCGCGTGGCGAGCATCAAGCACGCGGTCGAGATGAAGGTGGTCGCCGACACCGTCGCTGTGCTGCAGATGAAGGCGCCGCCGCAGCGGAAGGCACGGCCCGACTACAAGGCGCTGTGGGGCCTTGCCGCCGCGCAGGCGCGGCAGCCGCAGCTCGCGAAGCTGACGCGCGCGGTGAACGCGACGGCGGCGACGCAGTGGTCGCTGATCAGCCGCAGTGATCGCCGCGGCGATGCCGTCGACAGCGGCGACGCCGCCTCGGCCGATGGCGCCGCGTCCGCGAGCCTGCTGCTGCTCGACCAGATCAGCCAACTCTGCGAGGGCCGCGAGAGCGACGCCGCAGCGCGAGCAGCGGCAGCCGCCGCCGCCGCCGCCGCCGAGGCGGCCGAGGAGGAACGGTGGCGGCGATTGGAGCGGTGGGCCGAACTCGACGGCAAGGTGCGGTTCGCGCCCGGCGCGGAGGGTATCGTGCAGCGGAAGCTCGCGAAGCTTCGATCGTCCGAGGAGCTGCGGGTCGAGCTGCAGCGTCGGGTCGCCGTCATCGAAGCCGAGCGAGCCGCCAACGCCAAAGCCTCCTTCGCCAAAGTCGCTGCCAACCGCCGCGAGTGCACCGTCGACGGGCTGCGCCGCGCGGCCGACGAGCGCGCCTCGCGTCGCGGCGTCGAGGAGGCGCGCCGCGCCGCCGCTGCCGAGCACGCGCGCGCGCGCGCCGAAGCAGAGGACGCGCTCCTCCTAGGCGCCGCGCTGCAGCGCCTGCACGACGAGAGAGACGCTGCGGCGATGCTGACGCCGCGGCCGCCGCCGCAGAGCGCGCGCGGCGCGCGGCCGACATCGTCGGTGCGGCACCGGCGCGTCATGTCGGCGCGCGTGGCGCGCGAGTGTGCTTAGTTTAGTTTATTTATTTAAATTTATAAAATGTACATCACGTCACATCACTGCGCGGCGCCGCCGCCGGCGATGCCGAGCGCGTGTCCGAGGGCGCGCTTGCCCGTCGGGAACGAGCTGCTCGACGTCGGCGTCGGCGTTCCCCGCTGCGACCCGTCGCGCGACGACGAGCCGCCTGCCGACGACGGGCCGGCGCCGGCGCTGCGGCTGCTCTGCTGCGAGATCATGCCGCTGAGGCACTGCTGCTCGTTGAGGTCGTCGCCCTTCGAGGCGGCGAGCACCTCGCTGCCCTCGAAGCGGCCGGTGACCACCTCGTCCGTCGGCAGACGGAAGCGCTGGTACACGCGCATCGCGTACCGCAGCAAAAAGTAGAGCGACACGAGCACAACCAGCGACGTGCAGAGCGCGACGCCCCCTGCGTGGTGGTGGGGTGGCGGGTCGGTGCGGCGCGGCGCGCGCGGCGGCGGCGGGCGGCGCGGCGGGTGCGGCGGGCGGCGGCGCACAGCCAAACATGAGCCAGCCGAAGAGGCCGGCGGAGAGGTGGAAGCAGACGAGGCCGAGCTTGAAGCACGAGAGCGCGTGCTTGTACTCGGCCATCATCCCGTCGACCGCCGGGTGCATGCTGCCGTCGGGCCCGCGCAGCGCGAGGCCCGGGCCGACGATCGCGAGCAGCGTCGTGTTGAGGACGGCGATGATCTCGAAGCACATCGCCATCACCGTCACGCTGATGTAGAGCAGCCGCACCCAGAAATTCGCCTCCTCGGGGATCGACACCTGCGTCAGCCCCGAGTACGCGAAGCCCGCGAGCAGCGCCGCCTGCGTGCACACGGCGAGGCAGTTCTGCGTGTAGAAGTTGAGCTCCTTCTCGCGGATCTGCAGGAGGCCCACCTTTAAATTCGTCTCGAGCGCGCGCTTGTCGGCGAAGAGCATGGCGAGGAGGGCGAGCAGGAGGAGGGTTGCGCTGCGGGCCGCCACAAAACGCGGCTCGCGGATCTCATTCTTCTGTGCCGACGCCCGTCGTGTTCTACGCCGACGCCGCGGCGCTCGCAGCGCTCGCGGCGCACACGCCGCGGCCTCAGCACCCGCCTGCCCGATGGGCTACATGCGCGTCGCCGAGCGCCTCCTCATCAAATGCGTGATCGGCGTCGACTACACCTTCTCGATCTTCCTGCGCATCCTCGGGCCGATGCTCGTGGTGCTCGCCAACTCGCTGATCGGGCTCGTCGTGTACGTGTACCTGACGATCGTGCTGCCCGCGCTGTCGCCGCGGCTGCCCGGCGTCGCGATCGGCGCGATCGTCGTGCTCGGGCTGTACCTCCTCTTCAACATCCTGTTCAACTACTGGGGCTGCATCCTGACGCGGCCGGGCTGGCCGGGCCACCACCTGACCGAGGCGGACGAGGAGGAGGTCGGCGCGCCGGCGCGCTTCAAGCGCTTCTGCAAGAAGTGCGAGTGCCCGAAGCCGGCGCGCACGCACCACTGCTCCGTCTGCCGCCGCTGCGTGATGAAGATGGACCACCACTGCCCGTGGGTGAACAACTGCGTCGGCTTCTACAACTACAAGTACTTCGTGCTCTTCCTGGTGTACATGCACGCCGGCTGCGCGTACACGGCGATGTCGTGCGGCGTCTTCGTGTGGGAGGGGCGCGGCCACGGCGGCGTGCCGGTCCAGAAGCACGGCTTCCTCCTCTTCGCCTTCGTGCTCACGCTGTCGGTGCTCTTCGCGCTCACGCTCTTCCTCGTGTGGCACGCCTTCCTCGTCGCCACCAACCAGACGACGATCGAGTTCTACTCGAACCGCTTCGACGCGTCGGACGCGCGCGCGCGCGGCGAGGTGTGGCGCAACCCGTACAACCTCGGCATGCGCGGCAACTTCGAGCAGGTCTTCGGCATGTCGCGCCACCCGCTCTCGTGGCTGCTGCCGAGCCTGAAGCCGCCGCCCGGCGACGGGATGGAGTTCCCGCAGAACCCGAGCGGCGACGGCACACTGCGTGCGCTGTAGTAGTAACTAGGATACTTATGAGCCGCTCGGCTGCTCTGTGGGCGCCTGCACCAGGTGCGCCTTGATGAACTCCTGGAAGTCGGCCGTCACCTTCTTGGCCGCCTCGTCGACGTGCTCCTTCTGCTGCTTGAGCGTCGCCGCCTCCTTGCCGCACGCCTCCGATTTGTCGCTCAGCTTCTTCTTGAGGCCGGCGAGGTCCTCCTGCAGGAACATCTTGCCCACCTGCACGTACGCCTTGGTCGAGTTGTCGACGTCCTTCAGCTCCGAGAGCGTCAGGTCGGAGCGCCGCTTCTCGGTCTCGCGCACGCGCAGCTTCTGCACCACGAGCGACTGCTCCTGCTGCGCCTGCCCCATCGCCTGCTGCAGCTCCGCAAACTGCTTCTTGTCCGTGTCGTCGAGCTCGAGCTGGATCATCGCGGCGGCGTCGGCAGAGTTGGGCGGCGCCACGGTCGGCGTTGGGACGCGCGGGAGATGTGAGCTCGCCGTGTACCATAGCCCGCCGCACGCCGTGCGTGGCGAGCCGCCGCCGCGCCGCATGGCGTCCTGCGTCGACGTCCCGCGCTGGGCCAACTTCCGCGGCCACACGTGCGCCGACTACCTTGCTTTCAACTGGTGCGCGGGCGGCCGCGTCCTCAACGCGTCGGCGACGGGCGCAATCTTTGGGCGGCCCGAGTGGGCGTGCTGCACATGCGGCGCGGCTTCGGCGGCGGACGTGCGCGCGGCGGGCGCGGTGACGAACCTCTTCTTCATCGCGACGCACGAGGTCGAGGACGTCGACGTGCGCCTCTTTCGCTACTACCAGCGAGCGCTCGACTGCGCCGAGCCGCGCGACAAGCCGCACTGCGCCGCCGTCGGCGGCGGGCACCACGCGTCGGAGATTTCGCTGTGGGTGCTGCTCTACCGCTCGGTCAACCGCTTCGACGGCGTGGCGCCGAGCGCAGCCGAGGTCGTGCGGCGCGACGACGTCGACGCGAACGAGCAGCGGCGGCAGAGCGCGGCGCACGGCGCTGAAGTGGCCATCTGGAGCGAGCGCGACGTCGAGCGCGTCTTCCCAAAGGTGGCGCACGCCATCGACCGGCGGTGGCGCCACTACCGTGCCAACACGAGTCACAACGACTCGAACTACCTGCACAACTACTACTGGTTCCACACGTCGCTTCTCGTGTGGAACGCCACGTACGGCCACGCGTACCCGAACGCGCGCTACTTCTGGCGGCTCGAGCCCGACGTGCTGTACGCCGGCCGCGACCCGCTGCCGTCGCTCGTCCAGCGCGCGGCGATGACCAAGGTGGCGTGGGACGTGCTCTCGCCGTTTGTCCAGCCGCGGAACAACACCGAGCTCTTCCCCGAAACGTATGTGAGCCGAGCGCCGTACAAGCACCACTGGGATAAGAACGCCGAGCTCCTCGAAGGAGTGCCGCCGGCGAAGCAGGTGCACGTCCTCGTCTGTGCCAACCGATACTCGGCCTCCTTCCTGCGCGATACGATGGGCACGCGTTGGAACCACGGCGTCGTCGGCTACGAGGAGATCCTGCTCCCCGTCGCGTGCCTCACCGACCGCCGCTGCTCGCTCGCGCCCTTCTCGATGGCGAAGATCCCGGTGAAGCACCTCAAGTACCGCATCTCGCGCAACCAAGAGTACTGGAACTGCACGCAGTTCCTCGACGCGCTCAAGAGCGACTCGCGCGACCTGTGGCACCCGGTCAAGGACAGAAGGTGCTACGCCGACTACGTCGATGCGTTGCCCAGGTAGATTAGCTACGTATTCGAGATATCAACCCGTCACCGTCCGGTGCTGCACACTCACACTCCCAGCTCGGGTCCTCGTCAGAGGCGACTCCCCGCCGCCGGCTTCATCTTCGCCTGGTCCTGCGCCACCTCAGGCAGCTCGATGTTCGCCTTGCCCTGCAGGCACTTGCGCGCGCACAGCGCCTCGAGCAGCGCGGCGACGAAGGCGAACACGACCGTCGGGATGAGGATGACCAGCCACGTGAAGAGCTGCGCCGCCTGCAGCGCGTTCTCGTCGTAGCACACCAGACCCTCCCTCGTGAGGGTGCCGGCCGCCAAGCGCTGCTTGCACAGGTTGTCGGCGACGCCCCACGCGGCGATACTCACGCCGTAGACGACCGCGCTCAGGATGGAGCCCAAGACGTGGAGCCCCGCGGCGACGAAATTGAGGATGGCAGCGGGCTTGAGGCGGGTAGCGATGTCCACGCCCGCCCGCGCGCGGCTCGGCGGCGCCGCACCGGACACGACCGTCACCTCCGGACCGCCCGAACGTCCGTTGCAGCACAGCAGCAGCGAGGTGCCGATCGTGCCGAGCAGTCCGCCGATGAACATGAGCAGCCCCGCCGGGAACACGCCGATGCCCACCATCGTGAGGATTTGGAATGCGAGGGCGGCCGCGCCGAGGCACTTGGCCGAGGCGACGTCCGGGTCGTCGTTCACGTTCTTGCACATGTTTCAGCCTCGCGTGGCGCAAACACAGCGGGGAGAGCAGCAAGCAGCGTCGGCCGACCGCAAAGTTGTGTGAAGGCCGCGCAGGTGTGAACCACCGGCCTCGCCGCTGTGAACAGCTGCTCCCGACCCAGCTCAATCCAGCTATGTCGGGGAGTTAAAAGCTCAATCCAGCTCAATCCAGAGGGGCTTGCGTGCGGCAAAGCTCAAAATTTTCACTGTAATTCTACGCGCAGCACCTCGGCGTTCTTGAGCCACTTGTCGTCGCGGCCGCAGTGGCGCTCCATCAGCAGGTGGAAGAGGTCGGCGTGGCCGAAGAGCGCGAGCGTGCGCTCGGGGCGCGCCCGCAGCGCGGCGGCGAGTCGGTCGACGCGCGCCTCCACCGCGCGGAGCGGCTCCATGAAGCCCGCCTCGCGGTAGTGGCGGCGGGAGTCGGCGGCGTCGGTCGTGCTCGCCTCGCCGTCGGTGTACCACCACACCTCGGGCAGCTTTCCAAAGTCGAGCGCCGGCCACTGCGCCTGCAGCGCGGCGCGGCCGCTGCCGATGTCGCACGAGTCGGTGAGGTGCTCCGCTAGCATCGCCTCGACCTCGACGGGCGGCCGCTCCGCCTCCACCGCCGCCCGTGACCGCGAGCGCGCGTACTCAGCAATCGATGCGAGCGGATCGTCCGACGCTTGCTCGAGCGCGCGGTTCACCGCCGCCTCGAGTGTTTCGCGGAGGGAGTGGCGCTTCACGTACTCCTCGACGCGCTCGTGCGCCGGCAGCACTCCCGTCTCGACCCCCACCTCCGCCGCCGCCGGCGGCCGCGTTGGGAAGGCGGCATCGAGGGTCTGGAGCGCGCGCGTGAGCGGCGAGACCAAAATCACTTCGGCGACGGCGAGCTCGGAGTGGCCCGCCAGCTGCGCCACCTGCTCCCGTCCCTTGTCCGAGAGTGGCGCGTCGAAGAGTGCGGCGTCATGGCCGCGGTCGCTGTGTTCGGCCACCGAGCTGATGTTGTGCGTCGACTCGCCGTGACGCACGAGGAGGAGCACCTTGGACGGCGCCTTGGCCGCCGACTGCTGCCACGCCGCCGCGCACTCCGCCGCCGTCGGCCGGCTCGGCGCATCGTGCGACGCGCAGCGCTCGAGCAGCGGCGCTAGCGGGCACTCGGAGGCGAAGCCGCCGGTCTTGCCCGAGCCGTCGAGCTTCCCGGTGTCGTGGAGCGCCTCGACTGCGGTGATCACATCGTCGAGGGTGCGCTTCGACGGGTCGGCGGCCCAAATCACGAACGTCGTGACGCCAAGGGAGAAGACATCAGCCGAGTGGCCGTACGAATCGCTGCCAAGCTCCGGCGCCGAGTAGAGCGA
>Ga0163111_10001763_pt1 | contig 13503 bp, 6 predicted proteins | sample CRUFie1St18metaG_FD_109645 | JGI IMG/M metagenome (GOLD analysis project Ga0163111, IMG submission 109645) | Marine microbial communities from the Costa Rica Dome - CRUD Field 142mm St18 metaG | ecosystem: Environmental > Aquatic > Marine > Oceanic > Photic zone | place: Costa Rica: the Eastern...
AAATATCCATCTTATGTACAGGATATTATGGGACCAATGTGTTTTGATTATGGATTTGGACCATTCCGTTGGGTTTGTGCATCGGGTGATCCCAAAGATTTGGAAATTACCGATCAAATTGCAGCGGAGGTTATTGCGCGTCAAGCGAAAGATGCTCCTGATGATATTCGTCAGCAAATGGAAGACAATTTGCATTGGATAAAGAGCGCTCAAGAAAATAAATTGGTGGTAGGATCACAAGCGCGTATTTTATATGCGGATAGTGAAGGTAGAATACAGATTGCAGCGGCGTTTAACGAAGCGATTAAAGCAGGCAAATTGTCTGGTCCTGTCGTATTGGGACGCGATCACCATGATGTCTCAGGGACAGACTCGCCTTATAGAGAAACGTCAAACATTTACGATGGTTCTCGTTTTACCGCAGATATGGCGGTACAAAACTTTGTTGGAGATGCCTTTAGAGGAGCAACGTGGATTTCACTGCACAATGGTGGAGGCGTAGGTTGGGGAGAGGTGATGAATGGAGGTTTTGGAATGGTCTTAGATGGTTCGGACGATGCGGCACGTCGTTTAAAATCAATGCTGTTTTGGGATGTCAACAATGGTATCGCGCGTCGTAATTGGGCTAGAAATGAAGGTGCAACTACTGCGATTAAACGCGCGATGGAAATCAATCCTGATTTGAAAGTAACCATACCGACATTGGCAGACGATGATTTGCTCGAAGGATTGTTTGACGAATAAATAACGCGTTGCTAAGAATAGAAATACAAGTCAGCCTAAATTTTGATCATCCATTAAATAGGAATGTTCTAGAATAATGGAGGATTGTTAACGGATTATTTGATGTGCCGATTTGAGGATGTTTTAAGTAACTTAGTTCATCATCAAATTGGCACATCAATCCATCAAAACACTTTTAAATTCTGAAAATCAGATAAAAATTGCGTTTTAGAAATTCAGGATGACTTGTATTTTTTATAAAATCACTAATTCAAGCGATTATTTCACTTTCTGAAACGTTGCCGTTTGTTTCTGTTTGTCATCTTGTAACTCAACAAAATAAGTGCCTTGTACTAAGTTAAGAGCGTTCAAATCAATGGTATGTTGCTGTGTACCTAAGTCGTTGATTGCTTTTTGTAATAACAAGCGGCCGTTAATATCGTACAAATTCAATACACCGTTTTTATCCATTTGCTCAAAGCTTACTTGGATAAAATCCGTTGCAGGATTTGGATAAACCAATAAAGAAGAAGATTGAACGATTGTCGCAGGTGTGTTGACAACAGGAGTTGTTTCATTGACTACAAAACCCGTTACAAGCGAGCGCTGAAATTTAGGATGTTGTACTTGAATAACCATGTTATAAGTACCATTGATTAATCCTTGAGGCATCGTTACTTGGAAATAACCATCTTCGTCTAATTTTAGTGTTTCAATAGTCGTGACAGGCGTTTTTAGCGGATTGCCCTCCAAATCATTAACGTGTGTAATTAGCGCTTTCACTTTTGCTTGGGTTAAGTCGTATTGATTGGCTTGACGTAAATTTACACGGAATGCTTTTTGGTTGTTGTAAATGTATTGGTGCTCGTTAGAAAATTCTAGAATAACGCCATTTTTTTGATTCACAACAGCAGCAAATTTGTTGTTGCTCAATAATAGATAGTTTCCTGCATCCAATCTTGGTAAGTTGATCGACGTTGCATAGCCATTTAAATAACCTTGTGTTTGTTGAACAGCCGTAAGATCAATTGGATAAGGAATTTGCTTGCCGTCATCTGTTACTTGCACTAATTCAAAGCTAAAATTAGCGGTTTCGTGCAAAACAGCAATCTCTGTAGCTTTGCCTTCTTCGACTATAAAAGTCATGTTTTGATCCTCAGAAGATAACAATTGGATCGTACTGTTTTCTACTTCTTTGGTAGAGGCAGGCACTTTGTTGCGCAAGCTTGATAAGGGTGCCGTAAACAAAGGCTCAATGCTGTTCCACATGACATAAGAGTAAGCAATATCAGCGTGGTCAAACTGTGATACAGGATTTCCATGTCCCGTTGTCCATTGCGGATTTCCGTTGGGACGCGTAGAACTCCAGTAAGGCGTCACACCATCGTTGCCACCAACAGAAGAACCCGAACCCATCCAGTTGAGTAAATTACCACCAATAAGCATAGTCGGAGACAATAAAGTTGTTCCATTGTTGTATCCCCAAGAACCAAAGTTAATAAATTTTTGAGGTTGGTTATTCCAATTCCAATCCAATAAAGGACGAGCAAAACCTCCCATATAGTAGGTAGTAGAAGTGGATGTTCCGCCACCTAAGCCGATAAAGTTGACCAACCAACTGAAGGCAGGTGTTTCCGCTAAGTTGGCTAATTCTGTTCCAAAGAACGGAGTACCCAAGGTGATTACACGATTGATTTTGTTCTTTTTATTGTGCAATGTCATTGCAACTTCTGAGGTTTTTCCTCCGTTGCTGTGTGCTACAATAACAACATCGCTAACGCCGTAATGACGTGTAATATCGTCTAGCATATCGGCAAAAATATCGCCATTGGTCCACATTCCTTCGCCACGAGTCGTAGCGACAAAGGCACAGCGGTAATTGGCATTATAGGTTTCATCGTACATATTGTTGCCTGGTGAAAACCATAAATTATTAAGATCAATAAAACCGTGTACGTATACGATGACAGGAGAATTGGCGCTGACATTACTAGGAGTAGCGCCATAATAAAGACCGCTGCCTGTAATTGGGCCTACAAAGAAAGAAGTAAGGTTTTGTGGTGTGGGAAGTTGGTACGTTGAGTACTGGTGTTGTGAAATGGCTGATTTAAGCGATAAAATGCTCATTACCAACATTAATGCTAATGAAGTAAGTGTGTGCATAATGGATTGTATATTTGGTGTTTAATAAATAAATTTCTATTCAACGGGGGATGTTGTTTGGAAATAGGTAAATGTTATAATGGTTTTGTAAGGACAAAGAAATGCCTAGCTCAGTATCAGTGGTGAAATGACAAAGAGCGACAAATTGCCTATTAAAAGTTAAAGAAATAGATTGGTGAAATTTGGGTAAACCAATCAATTGCTAAATGACCTTAGTGGTGTTTTGTTTGAGTAGGAATATCAGTGGTAAGACTGAGTGATTTTTTGGTGTTTATTGATTTTGATGCAATTATACGGTAAAAAATCAATTATAAAAAATAAAATATGGTTTTTTGCTTTTTAGATGCTCTAAAATTGGCAAAAGATCGACAAAAGTGCTTAAAAATACGTTTTAAGACGATTTTTTAATTCATAAAATGAATTTAATAATGAGTGCTTTATGAAGGAGATATTATCATATTTGATTTAAAAAGACTAAAAATGTTGGTGTAAACGCACAAAAAAAGCTGTCAAAAAAGAATGGTCTTGATGGATAAATCATCCGTTAAAACTACTTTTTCGACAGCTCCTATTGTTGCTGATAAGTACTTAGCGAAGCGCTTTTTTTAGCACATTAAGACGTTTCGCAATTGCTTTCGCTTTGATCTTATAAATATTCAGTTGCTCTTCAGCGTTGTCGTGAATAGCTTTGGTGGCTTCATATTGTGCTTCTGCACTATGCATTTGGCTATTGGCTTTACTCCTTTCTTCAAAAATATTAAGCGCATCTTTTCCTTCGTTACTCTGTTTAAGTTCCCGTTTAAGCTTGCTTGCATCAGCGGTTAGATAAGCCACTTTTTTGCTTTGTTCATCGGTCAGTCGAATGCCCTTTTTCGTATGGTCAAATAAGTTGTCAAGACGTTCATTGATACTTTTTAGGCTTTCAAAAGAAGTCGAGAATTGAGGATACTTGCGCGATAACTCTTTATCACTAGTATTCATTTTACCACTCAGTGCATCCACGTATTTTTGACTAGCTTCCAATAAAGCTTCTGTACGATTGGTTGTAGATTGATATTTTTGAATAGAATCTTGAACCATTGCCTGTTGTTCTAATAGCCATACTTGTTCCACTTTGTTCCAATAATCTGCGTAAATTCCCGGCCAGTGTTTGCAGTCCAAATATAGATAACCATTTGCCTGAGGAAGATCGTTGATATTCGTTTGAATGGTAATAATAGAATCACGATCGATGGTATCTAAAATATCAAGCATGGCTTTGCCAAAATCAAGATGTCCTTCCAAGGCGGTATCAAAGATTTTGTTGGGTAATTCTCCAACAATAATCAAACGATTTTTCTTTTTTATTTTCTGAATAGATGTAGGAACAACAATCGTATTATTGTTCAAACTAAAGGTTACGGCCAAAGCATGCTCAGGCAATGCTGTTTCTTTGGGACAAGAAAAAACAAAAACCGTTTTGAATTTATCATCTAACTTAATAATAGAGCTAGAATCTTTGGCGTAGTAAATAGGGAATGTTTCAGTGTCGGTTTGGGCAAAGGATGTACTCCAACTAAAGAGTAATAGGACGATATAAAATAGTTGCATTGGTTAATTTAAGTTTACTTCTTGTAATATTTCCAAACAGCAAGAACAACGACTAATACAGCAATTAGTATTCCAATATATAAGCCCCAAGGGGTATCTTCCATAATTAGTGTTTGAATGGGGGCTGTGTCTCCAAGTAGAACAAAACCACCCCAATAGAAGGGAGCCAATAATTTTGCTTCATCTTTATTTGCTTCTAAATAGAAGACTTTTGCTTGTTGTAAGGCTTCATCTTTGGGCATACCTTTTTTGATGTTTTTATAAAAGGCTTTCATCAGAACTGCCGTAGACCAGTCCGAAACAGCCCATTTGCTCATCACGATATTGGGAACACCTGCATAAGCGAAACCTCTTGCTATAGAAACAACACCTTCTCCCTTCGTTAGTTTACCCATTCCTGAATTACAGGCACTTAAAACAGCTAAATCTGCATTAAGTTGCATATTATACAACTCAAACGCATGTAAAATGCCATCCTCTGTGCTATCGGTACTCATAACCAAACTAGAAAACAAAGGATCATCATCGTTCAAAATACCGTGTGTTGCGATATGCAGAACAGAGTATTGATTGGCCAAGGATTTAAAGTTTGTTTCGGTAGCAGAGAAGTCTACAAAGGGATTAACAAAAAACATCGCGGCAATATCTTGGGCTTCTTGATGTGCTCCAGGAAGCGGATCCAATCCGCCATCCAAACCACGATCACGCAATATCGAGTCCATATTTTCAAAATTAGGTGCCCAAGTAGCAATGCGTTCTGCCTGCGGTATAAAGTTGCGTTTCTTGTTCAACAGATAAATAGAGGCAGAGTAATTGTAACAGATGGGATGTTCTTCAATCAGAAAGGTTGTAGAACCATAAATTTCAGCCTTACCTCCTTGTTGTTTATTGAGCCGCGCAGGCAGCACTCCAAATGGAATGTAGTGCAATTCAGCATCAGGAGAAATAATCAGTTTTTTACCTTTTAGAAATGAACTAAGCTTGCCAATAATGAAAGGATAGAGCAAATTGCTTTCTTGTTGATAAACTTTCGCCAAATTGTTTTTTAAAGCATTATGCAGGCGACTTAGGTTATAAGCCAATGAAAAATCTGCCATCTTCAATTGACTGGCGATAGAATCTTTTCCAATGGCTAACACATAGATAAAAGAATCGGTGACAACATATTCTAAAAAGACCTCATCAGAAGCTAAGTTTTGTTGTAAGTCCTTTAGTGTCGCTAATTGGTGGTTGTATTTTAAGTTGTGGTACTTTGGATATTTTTGTTCGAAATTATCCAACATCAATTGATGCGCTTGCTCAATGCTTTTTAGTTTCGTACGCATGGCCTCTAAGCGCTCTTTATCGCGTTTAGAACCTTTTTGCAGTTCATAGAAAATTTCACTTTTTAAATATGATATTTGGGCTTTAAAACCACTTTCTTTATTGATTTGATCTTTGGGAATACCTGAAACTTCCATGTATTTCAAATCGTGCACGACCTCATATAGCACGGCACTTTTGGACAACTCACTGTAGTGAAATGCTTCTTCCAAATAGATCGGCTTTTGAGTCAATTCATACAATGCGTTACAAACCATTACACCGTGTTGGCTGAATTTATGCGTGATCGACGCTAACTTATAGTTGCTTCCTTCGTTGCGGTGCGTATTTCGTAAAGTATGAAGCAGTTTTGTTGCAACAGCATAATGTGCTAGAACTTTTTGCAGCTCTTGTTCGGAAGGTTGAGCTAGGTTTTTTTTGTATAAAATAATGCCTTTAGTAGCGATTGAGTTGAGCAATTCGAAAGGGAAAGGAATTTTATTGATATTTTCCAATAAAGCATCATCTACTTGTAAATCTTCTCCAAGACTCATGTTCTGCGCTTTTTCTATATAGATTAACGCTTCATTGTATAATTGCTCCGCCAAGAAAATTTCACTCAAAATACGTGTAACCTCGGCTTCTTGAGGATGCTTGTTAGGATAATGACGTTGCATTAGATCGGATGCTTTTTTGTAATATTTTCTAGCATTACTATAATCTGTTGCATCAAAAAACAGCGTACCTATTTTTATATAAACATCAATCTGCTTACTAATCTTGTTAGGGAGTTCTTTGGTCAATTCTAATGCTTTGTCATAACAGATTAGTGCTAAATTAAAACCCGTTGATTTTTGGTTATTTCCTCCATGAACAACTGTTGTTAAGCCACGTTTTTTTATGGTTTGTTGCCAATCGCGTTCATTGTCATCTGCAAATTGAGCATACCAATCAATATTTTGACTAGAACTAGCCAGTTTTTTGAATAAAGTCCCTGCATTTTTGTAAGCCAAATAACGATAGTTTAACCAAGGGGCATTAGACGTTTTATTCATCAACGCATTGCTGTTGTGTTTGATTGCCCAAGCCAGTTTTCCTTTGTCAAGAAATACCTGTCCTAACATATAAGGAAGGACTAAGGATAGTTCGTGCTCTTTTATATAATTGACGATTGCTTCTAAATCTGCGGGATCAATTGCCGTTGGCGTTGTGCCGCTATTGGTATACCGATTTAAAATAGAAACGGCCTGTCTTAAATAGGATTTTGCTGTAGCATATTGATTCTGTTCGAAAAAAATACTTCCCAAACGGTAGTTGATAATCAAATTTTTGAGAGGGATATTGGTCATCCCTGCAACCTCTGCTTCTAGAAGTGCTAGATATTTCTGAATAGCTTCGTCAGGACTCAACATCAAATCTTCCAAAGACCATGTTTTTTCTTCTATAGTATTGGTGTCTACAACCGTAGGAGGAGGTGGCGCAATAGGCTGTACATTATCATTGAGTAAATCGTTGTACTCTTTTACCAGTTCTAATAAGTTTTTTCGTTTTAGTTTATCCGATTTGATCAGAGCAACAACGGTTGGATAACCTTCAAAATACTCTTCCATTTGCTTTCGGAAACGCATTTTTTTGATGAGCGTCATTTCATCCGATTCCTCCAAAAAAGTTTGGACTATAGGAAATGTGCCAATAAAGTTATTGTGAAAATCATAAACTTGAACTGTTCCATTGTCGGGAGAGAGTTGTTCCATGAATACCTCCATGGTCTTCTGTTTGTTAACACGGTAGGTTTTGCTTTTGTACAATTTGCCATCCTTCTGCCAAGCTTTAATCGTTGTAGGCGTATGGACGATTTCGTTTCCTGCTTTGTCCTTGAAGGTGATTTCTTTCGCTGCATGAATTTTGGTGCTATTTTTTATTTGACCATAAATCTGCTCTCCTGCATTATTGACAATATAGTTGGTCGTATCCAAACTATAACTAAAGCTATCGGTATCAACAGTAGCAAGGCTATCTGGAGTCAAAACAACAGCGGTATCGGGATTTGGAATCGTATCTTGAGCCTGTACGCTAATCGCAAGCAACAAGCTCATAAAGAGTAGAAAGAAGTTCATGTTTTTAAATTTACTGTGGGGTACAGACAATTACAGTGTCATTTAATGTAAATGTAGAAGCATCTGTGTACAAGCAAAAATATTAAAAAGAATATTATTTAATGCTAAGATTATTTGAACCGTACACACGTCGCTCCAAAACCATATTTTTCATGAAATTCATTTTTGTAGGTTTTTACATCTGCGTGGTAGCGCAAATAATGATCAACCCCATCGCGCAATCGACCTTTACCAAGACCATGTATAATGTAGACCTCTTTTAGCCCCATTGTAACGGCTTTGTTGACAAAATTGTCCAAGACATCCAATTGGATTTGATACAACTCACCTGCCGTAAATTCAGAAGTGTCATTGACTAATTTCTCTGCATGCAAATCCAATTCAGGTTCAAACGAAGCCACATCCATCAGATCGAAGGAACGGTAGAGGTTTTGTAATGGAGCTGTAATAGAAGCTTTGTCGCTTTGTCGATCTTGTGTATAGGTACGAATATTCTCTTGTGATTTTCCTACAGAAGCCGTGACGTTTTTGAACAATAAGTAGCCATAAGTGCTCAAGCCCATAAGCGGGATCGCTTGTTGCGTATTGACAAACTTTCTGTACTTGAGTTTTATTGTTTTTTCAAAATTTAATTGAGGGCACTTAAATTCAAGGTGTGCGGAGTCGTTAAACTGTTCGTGCAAAAATTCTCCAATAGGGAAGAAGGTATTGGCAGGAATTAATTTGTTAAAACCAAAAGAAAGCTGTTTTTGTAAAAAGAGTTTGAACTCAAAACTAAAAGAAGCATTCGTATCATTGACTAAGTATATAGTATAACTGTTGGCAGTAGTAGCATGAAAAGCTAAATAGCAACCAGATTGCGTCGGTGCTGTTTCTTCAATAAGCGCTACTTCAAATACAGGTTCTTCTGTTTTTTTATTAGAACTGGCTTTCTGATGGGCTATTTTTTTGTTTTTGGGTTGTAAGGCTTGTCTTTTGCGTTCTTCCAATTCACTCTTACTGAAAAATAGCGATTCTGTACTGGGAGCTTTAGGAGGTTTCTTCAACTCCTTTTGTTGGTTAGATACTTCTATTTGTTTAAAATCTTTCTTCAATATAATATCGTCAGCAAAGGCAATGCTATCGTCATTATCTTCCGCTATCCAAACCGTGTAACTTCCATCCATGTGATCTTCCACAATTTCAGCTTCAATTCCTGTATATTTAAAGACAACAATGGCTCCTATTTCAAACATAACAAATAATTCAATTTTGACAATTCTGTGATTTTTCTGTCAAAAAGTACGAAAAAATGAATAACGATTTTATTTTAGCGCAAGAAATCATACGAAAAATACGAGATACGATTACAAAGGAATATAAAATGTTTGAAAATCAATTCTTTATAATTGTGTTTGTTGCAAATAAAAAACAATGCTAATTTGTTTGGTTTAACAAATGTTAAGGCAAAGTTATTTAGAAGGGGTCTAAATAGGATAGACTTTTAGATAACATTTGTAAAAAACCATTACGGATTGTATTTTTGCTTCAAATACAACAGGAGTTGTTTTTTGACAAAAAAATTACAAAATGATATACCAAAGACTTTTAAGCCTTTATGCAATTACATTGTTGATTGCGATGTTGCCAAACTGGTCAATGGCAGCGGATGTAAATAACGGGAAATCGCTTTTCCTTGAAAAATGTGCTAGTTGTCATAACAATGACATGAAAAGTGATATGACGGGACCAGCACTTTATGGTGCTAAGGATCGTTGGAAAAAGTATCCTGGCGCTATCTACGAATGGATTCGTAACTCTGAAGCTTTAGCAGAGGCAGGTAACCCTCGTGCAAAAACTATGATTAACTGGGCAGGATCAGCGATGACTGCGTTTGGTGAATTGGATGATGCTCAAATTGATGACATCTTAGAGTATGTTGAGAAAAAAGGTTCAGGAGCGTTAGATAAAGACAAAGGTGGTGCTGTTCCTGGTGGAAAGCAAGTAGGAAACCAAGAAGATAACTCTAATCCTTATTTAGGTTACATCCTATTAGCAGTATTGTTAATGGCTGTAGCGTTGCTAGGACGTTATATCAACAGCTTGACACGTTTGTCTCAGCAAAATGCAGGAGAAGTAGTTGATGCTGAAAAATCTGTATTGGGTGTATTGTTTAGTCCTTCTGTAGTTAAATTGTTGATTTTTGCTTTAGTATTGTTCGGTGGTTATACTACTGTTAATAATGCAATTGGTTTGGGACGTCAAACAAACTATCAACCAACGCAACCAATCAACTTCTCGCACAAAATTCACGCAGGAGACAATGGAATTGACTGTCAGTACTGTCACGATGGTGCTCGTCGTTCTAAGCATTCTGTAATTCCTGCTTCTAATACTTGTATCAACTGTCACGCAAACATCCAAAAAGGTTCTAAAGATGGAACTAAAGAGTTGATCAAAGTATATGCGGCTTCTGGTTTCAACCCAATCGACAATACTTACTTGCCTGCAGATATGGATGATGCTGCTAGAGCAAAAGTATACAAGAAGTGGTTGAGAAAAATGTACGCTAAAGAATGGGAAGCAAATGAGTCTTCTACTGATTTAATGATTGATGAGCAAATTGCTTCTGTTAAGGGTACTTACAACAAGCCAATCGAATGGGTACGTATCCACAACTTACCAGATCACGTTTACTTTAACCACGCACAGCACGTAACAGTAGGTAAAGTTAAATGTGAAACTTGTCACGGTGAAGTTTCTGAAATGGATAAAGTTAAGCAACACGCTCCATTATCTATGGGATGGTGTGTTAACTGTCACAGACAAACAGAAGTACAATTCCACGATGGATTGAATGAAGGCAAAAACTCACCATATGCAGGTGACGGAAATAAAGCTAATGCTTACTACACAGACTACAAATACTACGAGCGTTATCACGAAGAGTTGAAAAACGGAAAACGTAAAGGTGTAACTGTAGAAGAAATTGGTGGTTTGGAGTGCCAAAAATGTCACTACTAAAACTACACATGGCATCTTCTTTTTCGCTTCTTGTAAGGGGAAAAGAAGATGCATTATATCATAATAATTGTAAATAATAAAGGGGCGTTAACCCCTCGTCGAATATATTTTATAAGACTATGAATAAGCAGGAAAATAACAATAAAGTTTGGGTCAGTGTAGAAGACTTAACAAATGATCCCTCTGTTTTGGAAGCTCAACAAAATGAGTTTGCACATTCAGAAGAAACAGAAAACAGCGAGCATAGCCGTCGTGATTTCTTGAAATATATGGGATTTGGTCTTGGAGCTGCAACAGTAGCAAGCTGTGAAATTCCAGTTAAAAAAGCAATCCCTTATGTAGTAAAACCTAACGAAATCGTTCCTGGTGTCGCTACATATTATGCTTCTGCAATTGTACAAGGTGGAGATGTAACCCCAGCTTTAATTAAAACACGCGAAGGGCGACCAATTCTTGTTGAAGGAAACTCTGGTGTTAATGGTTATCACCCTACTGTAAATAATAACAAAACATTCACCAGTGGTGGTACTTGTGTACGTTCTCAGGCAGCTGTATTGTCTTTGTATGACACAGGGCGTCAAAAACATCCTGGGAAAGTTGCAAATGGTGAAGTGACAAGAATGTCTTGGGCTGAACTAGACAAAGCGATTGCTGATGGTCTAGCCAATGCTAATAACATTCGTATTGTATCGCATACGAATAATAGTCCTACATTCAAAAAGACAATCGAAGCATTTAAAGCTAAGTATCCATCTGCTAAATTTGTACAGTATGATTCTATTTCATATTCTGCAATCCTAGAGGCAAATGATACGATGTATGGCATGCCTTGGATTCCTTCTTATAAATTTGAAAATGCTAAATGTATTGTTGGTATTGAAGCTGATTTCTTAGGAACTTGGGTCTCTCCAACAGAATACTCTAATGGCTATGTTGCCAATAGAAAAGTCACTGATGAAGACATCAAAAAAGCATCAAAAGCAATGTCTATGCACATTCAGTTTGAAGCGGGGATGTCTTTAACAGGATCAAACGCAGATCACCGTGTCTTGATTAAGCCTTCTGAAATGGGCGCTGCTGTTGGAGCATTGTACAAAGAAGTTTGTGCTTTGACAGGTAATAGCCCTGAAGGTACTGGACCTGCTGCAAGTTTTGCTTGGCCTAAGGCTGCAAAATCAATTAAAGATACGGCTAAAAAATTAGTGAAAAATAGTCGTCAAGCATTAGTAGTTTGTGGTATTAATGATGTTAACATCCAAATGGTGGTTAACAAAATTAACGAAATGATTGGTGCTAAAGATTCTACTATTGTATTGTCAAAAGATGAGCACTCTAAACAACGTTTGGGTAAAGATGCTTCTATCAAGGCTTTGGTAGATGAAATGAAAGCGGGTAGCGTAGACGCTTTAATCGTTTGTGCGGGGGCTAATCCTGCATACGACCTTCCTGGATTAGCTGCGGACTTTGCTGCGGCACTTCCAAAAGTAGGATTGAGTGTTTCTATGGAACTTTCTTTAGATGAAACAGCTAGTTTGTGTAAGTATATTGCTCCAGACCGCCACAACTTAGAATCTTGGGGTGATGCGGAGCCTAAAAAAGGTGAGATTTACTTAGTTCAACCAACTATTGCACCTTTATTTGATTCAAGAGAGCAAGGTGGTTCTTTATTAGCTTGGGCAGGTGTAGATAAGTCTTACCACGACTTTATGAAAGATCACTGGAAAACTAATTTGTATCCAAATGCGGAAACAGATTATTGGACATTCCAATCGTTCTGGAACAACTCTCTACACGATGGTTGGTTCAAAACAACAAAAACAAGAGCAACAGCAGAAGATGCACCGGCACCTGTTGAGGCTAATGAAGGTGAAGAGGTAACTGCTGCTCCTTCATCTAGTGTAGCACAAGCATTGGCGAATTTGCCAAAAGGTAAAAAAGGCGGAGAAGGAACATTCGAAGTATCGTTCTACGAAAGTGTACACATGGGAGATGGGCATGAAGCGAACAACCCTTGGTTACAAGAGTTTCCTGATCCAGTGATGCGTACAACTTGGGATAACTTCATTCAAATTCCTATCAAATGGGAAGAAGGAAATTCTGACTATACCGTTTTTGAAAATTTGAAAGACGGAGATTACGCAACAATCAACGTTAATGGAACAGATTATACACTTCCTGTATTCCGTCAGTTTGGACAATTGGCAGGTACGGTTTCTATCGCTTTAGGATATGGACGTACAAAAGCAGGTAAGTGTGGTGATAAAGTAGGGGTCAACTTATTCCCTGAAGTAAAGAACTTTAACTATTCTACTTCTGGTGCTACTTTAGCAGCAACTGGAGATAGTGATCCAATATTTGCAAGCTTGCAAATGTATCACACTTATGGTCTTACAACAGAAAATGAGGCTGGTGATACTAAAATGCACGAATATAAAACAGGTGAAGAAAAACCATTTAATGTAGATGAGTACATCGATAGTTTCCAAGGTGCATTGATCGAGCGTTCTGTTTTCTTCCAATCTAATACTGATAAGTTAGAGCATAACATTGATGTATTGGCTAAGAAAAGAGAAGGTTACCAATACTTGAACTCTAAAGGTTTATA
>Ga0163111_10001765_pt1 | contig 13492 bp, 7 predicted proteins | sample CRUFie1St18metaG_FD_109645 | JGI IMG/M metagenome (GOLD analysis project Ga0163111, IMG submission 109645) | Marine microbial communities from the Costa Rica Dome - CRUD Field 142mm St18 metaG | ecosystem: Environmental > Aquatic > Marine > Oceanic > Photic zone | place: Costa Rica: the Eastern...
CCGCCGCCGCAGAAACTAAGACTGTTTCACCAGGTTTTGGGGCCGCAATCTCTAACAACCCAAAATAAGCGGTCAAGCCGCTGATGCCAAGTGCACCAAGATACCGAACCGGGTCATGGTCAGCGGGTATGACTTCTACGGCTCTGCCTTGGTGGACAGAGTACTGCTGCCAGCCAGTACTTGCCGTTACGAGACTCCCGGCGGGAATAGTGTCGCAATTACTCGTTACGACCTCGCCGACCCCAGTCCCGTTCATAACTCGGCCAGCCTCGGGTGCACCAGCGTAGCTAGCACTGCCTTGTAGGCCTGCCCGAGTTCCTGCAGAAATTATGAGGGCGGTAGTCTTGATGAGTACCTCATCCTCACCAATAGCGGGGACCTCGGACTCTTCGCAACGAAAGTTCTTCGCCGTAAGTTTTCCTTGTGGCAATGAGTCGATCAGGATTTGCTTGTTTTGCATGCCACAGAGCTCAGTCGACTAAGGCCTGATAGGTAAAGTGCTCCAGCATCTCGCTATATGGCATGTGCCCCCGACCCTTTTCATCTTTGATGCCATTTACCATGAAGACACCGATAAGATTTTCCTCTGGATCAATCCAGAATGACGTGCCGTATGCGCCGCCCCAGTAATAGGTGCCTGCTGATCCTAACGCACCGGTATTACCTGGTTTATCCTTAACGCCGAATGTCAGACCAAATTTAAATTCACCAGCCATTTTTTTACCTACCTCTCGGCTTGCAACGTCGCTCATGTGATCTTGGCTCATTAGTTCAACTGCTTTGCGTCCCAGGATTCTCGCGCCGCTCAGTTCACCGTTGTTCAGAAGCATCTGGCAGAAGCGCAAATAATCCATTGTGGTGGATACAAGGCCGGTGCCGCCCATCAGAATAATCGGAGGTTCCAGGTAAGTCGCTGCCAACGCACCGCCCTTCGATTTGCCGTCGCTCGGCCCGTCCCCCGGCATTGCCACCAACCTTGATGCCTTGTCTGGTGGCACCCAGAAGTCCGTATCTACCATGCCCAGCGGATCAAAGATGCGAGTTTTGATGAAAACATCGAAAGGTTGGCCAGAGACAACTTCGACGAGTCGCGCCAGCACATCCATAGAAAGGCCGTACTCGAACTCGTTGCCTGGATGGGTTCGTAGCGGCTTGGAGGCCAGACTATCGATCATCTGACCAAGATCATAGCCTGGTTCCCAGATCCCTGGTGGATTGCTATACATGCCGGCGGTATGCCGCAACAGATCACGAATCGTGATTGGGCGATTGGCGGGCACTGTTTTAGCCTTCTCAGGGGCCGCACCTTTCTTATAGTAAGAAGCAATCACCTGCGCCTGTTGCTCTTCAGTCAGCGTGTCCCAGTTTTCCTTCAGCCACTTTTCATCGTAGTCTACGGCTGTATCTTTACCTTTTCTCGCGGTCTCCTTTGAGTCTTCTGCTACTACCTCCATGTTTTTGAAAGCAGGGATGAAGTGCGAGACTGGGTCCGTCAACCTAAAGTGACCCTCTTCATAGAGAATCATCACGGCCACGCCAGTGACTGCCTTGGTCATGGACGCAATGCGAAAGATACTGTCCTCCTGCATAGGCGCGTTCGTATCGGGGTCCCTTTGGCCATAGGTTTCGAAAAAAGCTATCTTCCCATTGCGCGCGATCGCGGCCGTCGCGCCCGGAAAGTCACCAGCTGTGACGCCTTTGTCCATGGCCGAAGAGAATCGCGCCAGGCGCTGGGCCGATAGGCCCACCTCCTCAGGAGCAATGCGCACCAGCTCGTCAGCGTTGGCTGAACCCAGGAGCATACAAGAGACCAAGAAGGACACAGAGAATGCAAAGGAAAGCTTCATAATTCGCCCTCGGTTTAAGTGAGAATTTTTTGCGACTCTGATTACCAAGCATCATAACGTCCGGGCATTGGAAACTCCCCACAGCACTTCACAAATGCACCCATTTTAAAATTTTAGCTAGAGCACCCATGTGATTGCTACGCCGTCCACAGCGAAGGAGGGCAAGCTCTTGCCAGCCAAGGGAGGCCAGAGCGGATCGACATTGTCGGCATTCCAGTCGTCAAAGGCCTTGGTGAGTTTTTTGATAACCTCGGGGCTCCGCGCTGCTAGATTTATACTTTCGGCAGGATCCTGAGATAGGTCATAGAGCCAGTTTTGGTTCGCTGCATGGATCAACTTCCACTGGTTTTGGCGTACGGCCCAGTTTGGCCCTTGCCGCCAAAATAGAGCAGTATGAGGAGAAGAGTTGTTCTGTCGGTGAAGGTGAGGAAGTAAATCCACACCATCAAGTGATTTGTCCGCTGGCATATCTTCGCCAGCGGCAGTTAGAAGGGTGGGGAAGACATCAAGTGCGCTGACGGGTTGCCGATATTCCGTACCAGCCTCTATCTTTCCCGGCCACTTAACGATGTACGGGACCCGCACACCGCCCTCAAACAGGGTGTGTTTGCCGAGTCTAAGCGGTCCATTGTTTGTGTAATCCGCAACACCTGCACCGTTATCACTCAGCAAGACGACAATGGTGTTTTCTTCAAGCCCCTCAGTTCTGATCGCTCGAAGGATTTTCCCAACGCCATGGTCCAATGCAGAGGTCATTCCTGCGTAGATTCGTCGTGCCTCGTCATTGATATGAGCTAGGGGGTCGTAGTAGTCGCTCGTCACCTGTAAGGGGCCATGTATCGCTGTGAACGGGATATATAGGAAAAACGGCCCACGCTTTTTTTCTTTAATGAATTCTGCGGCTTCGCGCGCGAAAGCGTCGGTCAGATAAGCGTCCTCTTTGACAAAATCTTTGTCACGCGAAATGTTGCTATCACTCTGGATCAACACTGTCGCGTTGCTACCACTTGGTTTTGCTAGCGGGTGCGTCCAGCTGTAAACATCTTCGTTTGTTGGGTCAATGTAGTCCCCCCCCCAATTCAATATCCCGAAAAATCTGTCGAAGCCACGGTTAAGCGGATGATGAGCACTTTTTACTCCAAGATGCCACTTCCCGACCATGCCCGTGGCATATCCAGCTTGTCCGAGCGCATCGGCGATCGTGATTTCGCCAACGGGGAGGCCAGCGTTTGCGGTTGGATCACCCTCCACGAGGAATTCATGGCCAAAACGATGCTGATACCTTCCCGTGAGCAGACCCGCGCGGGATGGCGAGCATACGGGGCTGGTGACGTAACCCGCCGTGAAGCGGACGCCATCGTCGGCGAGCTGCTTCATGTTGGGGGTCGGCACATTGCCGCAGCCATAAATCTCGCTATCACAGTAGCCGAGGTCGTCTACCAAAATTAAAACAATGTTTGGTTGAGAGTGATGTTGACTCGTGCGGTCCGATAGAAATGCATCGACGCGTTGTTTCGCATTCTCTCGAATGTTTTGCCAGAAGAGGCTAAAGTCGGAGCCATGCAAATTACGGCCAAATAGCGACCATATCCCTTGGCTCTTGATTGCATCATCGCGATCCCCATTAACGAAAAGCCAATTGCGCCCTCCAGCGCGACCGCATTGTGCCGCTACCGATCCTGCGTGGAGTTCTCCAAGCGAGGCGTCAATGCCGGTAAAGCCGGACCAATTTCCCAAGGCACCAAGGTGATCCTGTTTGATGCTTGCCTTGCCGTCTGTCCGCCAGGTAACGGGATTCACGCAAGCACGCGGTCCAGGCGCGAAGCCTGAGTAGTCCTTTCCGTTCCATAGCACAGGTTCTTCCTTGTCACTCCAGGAAATCGTTGCCTTATCAGCCTCGTGGGCATCCCAAGTGATAAAGCAACCTGTATGTTCAGGCCCCGCACAGAGCTCAACATCTCGGTAAGCCTTGTCCACGAGGGCTTGCGGCAGAGAGGCTCCGATCGCATACGCTGCGACGAACCTGCTCATCAGCGGAGTCCCATCCACCTCCTCGTCGATGAGACGGATCAAATGGAACGTGCCTTGGCTATGACTTGCTAATACGAAAGGCTCGTTCGGATCAATCGTCTCGATAAAGTGGAGAAATGCTGACCGCACGTCTTGATAGCCTACTTCGAAGATTTGATCGGCGTCTTGCTGTTGGTAACCCATAATGTTTGACTGGCGATAGCGAGGAGCATAAACGCGACAACAGGCATTGAATGCAGAAGCCTGCCGCGAGGTAGTGCCGAGATCTGTTTCTTGTCGGGTTTTTTCGTGATTTATGGGTTGTACCCAGTTATCGCGGCCACCGTACGTTGTAGGATGCACGAAAAAAGCTGAGGCTCGTCTATCAGAATCGGGCGTCGGAGTTATCCCATCCGGCAATCTCTCTGCCGGGCTGTCCGCATCTGGCCAGGCTGACCAGCTACTTCTCTGTGTGTAGTCTGGAGGCGCTGGTAGAGGCTTGGAGCCGAAATCATGGTCGGGAATTATCATCGAGCCATAGATGCGAGGTCCAATGACTACCAGTAAAGTGACAGCTGCCAAAACAGTGCCACTGGTCCACAGTAAAAATTTCAATATTGCTCTCATATAAAAAATTCCGTGGCTACGTACTTTGTAGTTCAACATAGGCTCGGTAACGGCTGTCGGGGTCAGCCATGAGTGAGTCGTGATTTCCCTCGTCTACCAGACGGCCCTCCTCAAGAAAGATAATTCGGTCAGCGTCCCGGATTGTTGATAATCGATGAGCAATCACTATCACGAGGTGATCGTGAGTCGCTTGCCGCAGGCCAGCCATGAGCTGATTTTCTGTTTGCGGGTCCAGTGCGGCGGTCGGTTCGTCCAAGATAATGATCGGTGTCTTTCGAATGAGACCCCGAGCAATTGATAGTCTCTGCTTCTGGCCTACTGATAATGTGTCGCCGGATCGGCCAAGGTGAGTATCAATTCCGTCGGGCAGTTGCTCGACAAATTCTGTTGCATTCGCTAAGCGGCACGCTTCGGCTACGTCGGCTTCTGTTGCTAACGGATTTGCTAAAAGCAGGTTGTCGCGAATGCTGCCTGACATCAGCATATGCTCCTGAAAAACATAGGTCACCTGGCGGCGGAGGTCGTCTACTGAGACATTAGAGATATCCATGTCGTCGAGACGAACTGTCCCCGCACTGGGTTGCAAGAATCCAGGTAACAAGTAGGCAAGTGTCGTTTTGCCTGCACCTGTAGGGCCCACAACGGCTACTAACTCTCCAAGAGACAATTCGAGATTGATGTCACTTAGCGCAGCTCGACCGTCTGGGTATGCAAATGAGACGGCGTCTAACGATACACCGCGCCGAACGGCTGACAGCAGGGCAGTATTCCTATCCGCTTCGGAGGTGTAATCGATGAAAAAGAATACGCGACGGACTGCAGCGACATTTTTTTGTAGATCAATCCAATAAGTTCCTAGCAGTCGCGCTTTCTCGCCCAGCATCCAAAACATTGCAAATAACACTGTGTAATCGCCAGGAGTTAACACGCCAATGATCACGTCGTCAGTAATGAAGACGAAGGCGATGCCGAGCGCAACCGTAGAGCAGGAGTAGGCGATAATTTTGACAATTGCGGCTAGAAGTTGCGTCCGCAGAAAGCGTCGATAGGATTCTCTGCTATCTGACTCAAACCTCTCCGCTTCTTTGGTGCTCCCACCCAGCGATTGGACTGCATCCACGTTTTCGATGCTTTCCTCGATGCTGTTTGTGGTCTTCGCGCCAGCGGCCCGACTTTCTTGATGTAGACGTCTCGCCCAGCCCGACATTGGAGCGGTAATGAGTATGATGAGTGGAATAATCCCAACTGCGAGCCAAATTAATTGAGGGGCAACGGCAAAATATGCGTATTGCATCAAGTAAATTGATATAGCGGTACTCAGGATTATCGTAAGTGGGTAAATTAAAATTCGATAACAAATCTCAGGCAGCATCGGCGCGTCATACATCACGCGATAAACTGAGTCGCCGACCCGTTGATCATCCAGCGTGGTCATCTCCAGCCGCGATAATCGCCCCATCAGATCCGTGCGAAGTCGATTAGCGAGCTGTTGAGAGAGACGAATGGTGAGTAGCAGTTCTGCCAAGCCCCATAAGCCGTTAGTGTTGCTGCCGCCAGAGGAAAGTGCCTGTTCCGCTTGCGTTGCAGAATCGAAGCCCTGCGGCATTCCAATGTCTTGCACCTGCTCTGCGGGCGGCGCGCGTAAGCCAAATAAGATTAAGGTAATGATTAACAATGTCGTGACCGACATCATTATGCCGCCCGGGGACAGCCCCTCAGTCGCGTTTATGAGAGGCATCATGAAAGGCGGAAACGGGACCGTCTCTGTGTCAAAGGGTTTCTGAAGAACGACTTGGTCGACGACTATTTTTAGTATCCAGGGAACGATTAACGGCGGGATGACAGAAACCACCGCGAAGCCTAATTTTGTAAAGAGAAGGGTGCGCACGTTTTTAAGTAAGCTCAAAGCGCGTCCGATCAATTGAAACGTCTCGGCAGCCGAAAGCTCCGACTGCGTGTCAATGCGATCGTCGTACCTAAGAGCCTCACCCATGGGCTTCACCTAACTCGGCGTTAACAAATTTCGCATAGTCTCCTGTTTTGGACATGAGCTCATTATGGGTACCAATTTCTTTAATTTTGCCGTCATCTAGGAAGGCAATCTGATCAGCATTTCGAATTGTTGATAGCCGATGCGTGATGATGAAAACGATCTTATCCTTTCCCCACTCTGCGAGGTTCGCAATCACCCTTTGCTCTGTCTCCGCATCCAGTGCTGCCGTTGGCTCGTCGAGAATGAGAATTGCTGAATCTCGGAGTACCGCCCTGGCAATCGATAGCCGTTGTCTTTGCCCAGTCGATAACTTGCCTCCTCTCTCACCGAGCTCAGTGGCATATCCCATAGGTAACTCCAGGATAAACTCGTGCGCGCAGGCAATGCGGGCGGCCGATTCTATCGCCTTATCGTCGATCGAATCTTGCCCGTAGCGCAAGTTGTCAGTGACGCTTTGTGCGAACAGCGTATTTTGCTGCAACGCAATCGCGACATTGACTCGGACATCGGATATCGCGAAATCTCGCAAGCTCTTGCCATTTACTTCGACGCTACCGGAATCTGGGTCGTACAAACGAATCGCAAGTGACATCAACGTAGATTTCCCGACGCCTGTGCCCCCTACGATGGCAGTTATGCTTCCCTTTCGAGCGGTTAGACTCACTTCCGAAAGCACCGGTTTCTCTGGCTTATACCCAAAGGTTACTGACGAGAAGCGGATATCCTCAACTGAATCAGGAAATGGTGAGGGATCAAGCGGATCTGTGACCTCTGGTTCTAGGTCTAAAAGGTAGAAGGCTCTCTGTAAGCCCACTGATAGATCTTGAATAAAACACCACAAAGAGGCCCATTCCCAGGCGTTGAGCGCGCTTTGCTCCGACTGCGCGGTCGCGTATTTATATGCCCCAAGGTTCCATACCACGAAGCCAACCATTGAGACTGAAGCTCCCATGTAAGTTGCCTTCTCAATGACTGACCAGGTCGCCATGAAATATTCAGCCACGGCGAAGCCAGTAAAGCCGATCAGAATGACGCCGAGCATGAGCAACGACATATATTTGCGAAATTGAAAGGCAGCGTCGAGAGCCCCCTGAGAGTCATGATCAAATCGAGCCATCATCAACTGCTCAGCACCGTTCGCTTTAATGACACGCATCGCTGTTAGGTTCTCCTGAATCCGCGATGTGAGGTCGCTATTTAATTCTCGCGACAGTCGCGCTTTTGCTCGTATCATTGGTGTCAACCTGCGTGTCAAGCCCACGATTGCCGCCGCGCTCACAAATAAGATTAAGGCGAACCAAAGCGATAACATCGTGAGCACGGCTGCCGCGAACAATGATATCGCGATCACCCGCACGGGACTCAAGATAAAGTACTGCAGTGTGTGAGTAATTGTGGCGCTGTCTTGGTAGATGCGGTAAATCGCGTCACCCGTGCGGGTATCGTTGTGGTAGCGTAAAGAAAGGTACTCGGCGCGCGACAGCATCTCCACGCGCAGTTGTTGATTGATCCGTTGAAAGGTCCATACCATGTAGTACCATACGGCCGTGGTGTAGGCAGTTAAGATAATCCAAAACGCCGCAGCAGCCGCAAGCACTCCCAGCCGAACGCGCTTCCGCTGCTCATCGGTGAGGAGTGGCTCACCCTCTATTCCACTAGTGATGTATCCATCGTCGACAAATAGCAGTGTCGCTTGAACTGGCTCTAACTTACTTCCAAGCAGTATTTTGTTCTCAACAAGATCTGTAACAACGACTATCCCGCCGAAATAGGCAACGCCTATCAGAGAGTTCAGAGCAACAATCGTAATGAGATGCTTGAGTTGAGGGCGGTAATATGGCCAACAGCGCCAGACCAGTCGAAATATGGCTCGTAATGAACGATCTTCGGCAGTCTCGCTCAAAAGTAACCCTCTGCGGCAAAGCTTGTCCAAGGCTCCCGCTCGCCAATCCCGTAACCACTGAGGAGACTGTCTTTCAACCATTCGCGGAACTTGGGATGAGCCTCAAGTACTTCTAGGTTCGCTAGCGCATCGAGCCATGCGGAGGGGTCGTAGGTGACTTGTTTAGGAGAATACTCTCCATCGACGATGACTCCATAACAGGCGTGGAAGATTCCGCACCTTGGTTGACCCACGCTTCCAGGGTTAATGTAGCGAGTACCACCAATTTGACGCTCAAACTGGACATGGGTATGACCGAACAAAGTTAAAGGTTGATCCGACTCCAGCGCGAGGAAACTTTCATTGGGCGCGTTGGGTAGGATCTTTGGAAGGCTCTTGTCGATTTCGCCATGATGCAGGTACATGTCCACTCCGCCAACCGTGTATCGGCCGGCCGGTGAATAACCTTGGATATACTCGTAAGCGGATGCGTCTAGCCTATCTAGAATCCAATCGTGAAGTGCCACCCATTCATCAGGCCAGCTCGCATAAAGACTGCGATCCAGTACTTCTTCGTCATGATTTCCCATGACGCATACTTCAGGATCCAGCGACTGCAGAATAGCTGCGGTTTCATTTGCTTGCGGTCCTGCAAGGAGCGCGTCTCCCAAGAAGATTGTGTGGTCGATGGCGTCCTCGGCGTCGACTACTGCTCGCAGAGCGTCGGCGTTGCCATGGATATCGCTGATGATCAAAGTTTTCATAATGCCATCTACTTATTCTGTCCAGACAGATTTCAGTTCATGCATCTCAAAGTTCTCAATGACCTGCGGACCACTGTAGGTGTGCATCTCTATTGCATTCTCGTAGCCCCCGGGAAGAAAGCAATACGAAGCGGAGATCTCACCGTCATTTAAAAACACTTCCACGGAGGTTACGTCAACGAGAATGCGGACTAACAGCGAGGGCGCATCTGGAATCTTCACCGGCGGCTTATCACCGACCATCTTAACGGTGCCACTGGGTGTCATCGTCATGGTGCTCTCTGCCCAATCGAACGCGAGGAACTGGCCACGTATCAGCAGATACAGGCCTTTGGTGGTATTCCTCGCAATTTTGAAGGAGATATCGAGAAGCCTGCTATCGGTTTTTACTGAAAATGGTGAGCCGTTGGCGATCACTTGTTGGTCAACTTTAATTTTCCTGCCGCGGAGTTCACTCAGCTCCGAAACTGGTCGACGAGCAAGCCGAGCGTTGGACCCTGTGCCAAGCAAGCACAGTTCGACTGGTATAGACAATTGCTGGTTAAATGGCATTTCTGGATACAAGCCTCCCGCCATCCATGAGATTTGTATGCACCGCCCGTCTGGCGCATTGCTCCATGTTTGTGCTGCATAATTATTCGGGCCCCCGTCGTAGTGACTCAGCTCTGTCTCTGCAACGAATTTATTCCCATCGAACTGGCCGATCAGATAGCCGCTGCCTGCGCCGGAGAAGACCCAGCGATTAACACCGTCCTCGTCAACCAATGGGAAAAAATCAGGGCACTCGTATGTTCCTGGTAGGACTATGTCTTGTAAATGAAACCACGCTTTGAGGTCAGACGAGCTTAATAAGCAGTAACGCTCGTCTTCTAGGTACAGGGCCATAACCCATTTTTGCGAGGCAGCGTCCCACACTACCTTGGGATCTCTGTTGTCTGCCTGCATCCAATCTACAATCGGATTGTGCTCGTACTTGGTAAAAGTTTGCCCGCCGTCAACACTAAATGCGAGACATTGCACAAATGGTCGCGCTGGCGTCGCATGACTACCCGCCGCTGTATAAAAAAGCAGCATAGCGTCCTTCCCAAAACCTGCAGCATTGCTGTGATCTATCACCGCGGAACCTGAAAACATACTCCCCATTTCATCTGGGTGCAGTGCGTGGTCCAACTGCCGCCAGTGCAGGAGATCATTGCTCACTGCATGCCCCCACCACATCGGGCCCCAGGTCGGAGCTTCAATATTGTGCTGGAAGAACAGATGCCAGACACCGTCGTGGTAGACGAGCCCGTTAGGGTCGTTAATCCAGTTCTTCTTCGCCGAAAAGTGGAATTGTGGTCGGTGCAATTCCGAGTAGGAACTCAAGGCTCTGGTCTCCTTTTATTCACAGCAGAGTGACGTCTTTTAGCCAATGAATAAACTATCGGTGGTGAACCGTCGGCAACTGTCACCCATTTTACTGTTTTGGGTGGGATTCGGCCCGGTGTCCAACTCTGTGCGGTGCTCGAATGGATGATTAAATGCATAATTGGCAATACGATTTTTCTTAGAGCCATAGATGGCCCGCTTCGATCTCAACGACACAGTCGCCGTAATTACTGGTGCCGCGGGCGGCATCGGTAGTGTCTTGTCCAGGGAATTTGCGATCGCTGGAGCTCGAGTGGTATTGGCTGGCCGAACCGAACAGTCTCTAAAAGCCGTGGCGGAGGAGGTTGAAGGCGAAGAAGCGTTGATAGTGCCAACTGACATCAGGGACCCTTCCTCGGTCGATAGCCTTATCGCCCGTAGCGTCGATCATTTCGGTCGGGTCGACGTAATGATTAACAATGCGGCTAGTGGAACGCACCCCAAAAAACCGGAAGAGGTAACTCACGAAGAATGGGTCAGTCAAATCGATATAAATCTGACCGGCGTTTTCAATGGATGTTTGGCGGCAGGTCGACAGATGATCCGACAGCAGTCCGGCAAGATCATTAATGTCTCATCGACCGCAGGCACGAAGGGAAACCCAGGCATGATTCACTATTCCGCTGCGAAGGCGGGGGTTTTGAGTCTGACCAATAACTTGGCGTATATGTGGGCCGAGCACAACATTTGCGTCAATGCTGTCGTTCCTGGGCTTGTCGCAACACCGGCGATGATCGCTTACGGCGTGACACCGCCAGAGATCGATGGGGATGGAAACCCGACGCCAAGGCTGTCAAGGGCGCCAGGCCCCGAAGATGTGGCCGCTCTGTGTCGCTACTTAGCCTCGCCAGCCGCCGACATGATTACCGGTGAAGCTATCCCGGTGCGGGCATGGAATAAAATAGATCGATTTTGGGAGTAATCTCTCCGCGATGTTTATAGAACCAATCAATACGACTAAAGATTCCTTAGAGCTAGTAGGAGGCAAAGGCCGATCATTAGCTCGAATGACGAACGCTGGCTTCGATGTGCCGGGAGGATTTTTAGTCACTGCAGATACCTATCGCGCATTCATTGCGGAAAATGACTTGCAGTCGCAGATACTCGAATCCGCGCAGCCGGAGTTGCGTGACGGCTACCCAACGTTCGAAGGTTGTGCCGAAAAAATTCGAGCTTTAATTATGAGCGGGTGTATGGGCGATGCGATGTCAGCCGATATCAAGGCGGCGTATGCCAATCTGGATCAACTACAGATTCCGGTCGCGGTTCGCTCCTCTGCAAATGCAGAGGATTTGCCTGACTTTTCCTTTGCTGGCCAACAAGAAACTTTTCTGAACGTCCGTGGTGGGGCAGAGGTCGTGGAGGCCGTGCAAAAGTGTTGGGCTTCATTGTGGACGGCCCAAGCGATCAGTTATCGGCATCAAAATGGGATCGATCAGGGCGTCGTGGCGATGGCCGTGGTGGTGCAGATTATGATTCCATCGGATGTGTCCGGCATTCTGTTCACCGCTAACCCCGCAACGGGCGAGAGATCAGAAATGATCGTTAATGCTAGTTTTGGACTTGGCGAAGCGGTGGTCGGCGGCCAAGTGACGCCCGACACATTCATCATTGATCGCACCGACATGTCGTTAAAAGAGACTGTGCTTGGTCCTAAGGAACAACAAATCGTTTGTGACGATACCCAGGGCATCCGGATGGAGGACGTTGCTGAGAGTGATCGTACTGCTTCCTCCCTGTCGGATCCGATGTTGCTAGAGCTCAGCGAGACTGCCGCTAGAGTAGAGTCGCTTTATGGTGGGCAGCCTCAGGACATTGAGTGGGCATTCCGCGACGGCAGATTGCGCCTGCTGCAATCAAGACCAATCACCAACCTTCCCGCCCAGCCCATTGAACCCGACTGGACACCTGCACCGCCAGCGCAAAACGTGAGCCGGCGCCAAATTGTTGAGAACATGCCAGATCCTTTGTGCCCGTTGTTTGAAGATCTGTACTTGACTCAGGGCCTCGAGGCGCCGCGGAGAGAGAACCCGAAGAAGGCTATAAGCATGGTGGGTGGCGGCCCCATGTTTGTGACTGTGAATGGATACGGTTATCAACGCTTCGACTGGCCCAATATCGTGAAGGACATGGATGCGCGAAAGAAACGGAATGAAGGTGCCGTGCCTGTGACCGAGGAAGAAATTGAGGCGGCTGAGTTTCAAGCGTTTGAAAAAGAGCTGATGCAGCGGAAGAAAGACGCGCGCACTGCGGCTGTGGCCGATATCCAACCATTCCGAGAGAGCCTTAACGAGGCGGATCGAGCCATGTTTGAAGAATGGTATGCCGAGCAGACAACGCAAAACATAGATGCATTGATCACCATTCCAGAAAGTGAGAACCCCACCTTTATTGCGTTCAATCGCACAGAGCAAAATGACGCAGTGCTTCAGAAGTGGTTTGATTACACGAAGCCCAGATTAGAGGGTGTCGCCGAAAAATATCGAGCTATGGATTACAAGAGCGCCTCGGCTCAAGAGCTCTACGATGCGATCTGTGATATGGCGATAGAAGAGGGGAGATACTGGACTGACGACTCCAGTCACACCTTTGGCGTCGCAAAATCAACTGATGATCAGTTTCAAACTTTTCTGAGAGAGACACTGCCTGACCACAATTTCATTAGTGGTCAGTTTCTGACGGGCATAGAATCTAAAGCCATGCAGGCGAATGCCGACCTCTTCGAAATTGCCAAATTGGTTCGGGCTGACGAGGGACTTACTTATACCGTTTTAGTGGTGCCTTCCCCATTTTTATTTCGAGCGTTGTATAAACATGAAAAGGGTGCTGAGGTGCTTGCCGCGTTAAAAGGTTATCTGGGCAAGTATGGTCACCAGGGTTACAGCATGGACTTCATTGAACCCACGCAAATTGAGGACCCCTCCGCGCTGTTTGCGTCATTAAAGGGGATGGTTCGTGACCC
>Ga0163111_10001767_pt1 | contig 13486 bp, 17 predicted proteins | sample CRUFie1St18metaG_FD_109645 | JGI IMG/M metagenome (GOLD analysis project Ga0163111, IMG submission 109645) | Marine microbial communities from the Costa Rica Dome - CRUD Field 142mm St18 metaG | ecosystem: Environmental > Aquatic > Marine > Oceanic > Photic zone | place: Costa Rica: the Eastern...
ATTCCTATAAGCACTACTTTCCTATCTCCTATGTATTGATCTAGATTAACACCTTCGGCTTCATCTTGTTCAGGATTATTAATAAAAACTTGTCCTGTTGGCATTCCGTTTCCATATTTTTGAAAGTCAAATAGTTGCATACTATTAATTATCTCCAATTATCTATCACTAAAGGATCTTTGGTTATCTCTGCAGGATTTGGTTTACCGTGGAATACTGCTACTGAACACTCTTCCGGTAACTTGTGTTTATGGTATTTTTCTATTATTGTTTTCTTACCATCTTTAATCCTTGTTGTTTTTTCGACTGTAATTCTGTTTGTTAAAAATTTATCATTTGGTGATCTTCTTTTTTCTTCAGGTTCTAAACCTATTTCCCATTTGTAACTCATCACCCAATCTCTTGGCCACAACTGCGGATCTTTTAATTCTTTAGTGAGATAATCTTGATCTCCTTTGTACTTTCGTATGATTGCATTTGGATTTTCTAAGAACTTGTTCCATAAATGATTATAGTGTCCGTGTTTCCATTTCATAACTGAACTATTTTTAACGTGATATCCTGGAATCCTACACCTGTTAAAGTCTTGAATAATTGTAAATCCGTTTTGGTTGAAATCCCATAACTTTTCTATGTTTCTAAATATAACAACATCAAGATCCATATACAAGATGGTTCCCATAAATGGATGTTCCGGATTGAATAAATGTACTTTGTTCCACCAATAAGGAAATACTTGTTTAATAATAACTTGTTGTATGTTTGGATTAAGTTGTCTTTGTCTGTCTGTAATTACAAAAAATTTAAAGTTTTCAGTGTGTCTCGATACCATATTGTAAAGTATATCTACATACTTGTCTGGATACTTGTCACCTGTGCAAACACTTACAAACGATCTAGTCATCTTTAATTTCGTCACCTATTTTATTAATTTCATCATCGCTCAACTTCGTTGTAACGTGATAATCATATTGTGTTAATTTTTGGAACATCTTATTAGTGTCTTCAAATCTTCCTTCTTGTATGGTGTCGATCCATATTACAATATCAGGTTGAAATCTTTCTCTTAGTTTTTTTGTAGGGCATACAAAATCTGCGACAGCATACCTTCCATAGTAAACGTATTCTTCTGCTAGTGCTTTCATTCTGTCTGCCTGTCTTTGTCTACCTTGGACGCTGAAATCCCAATCATCAAACTTTTTTCTAATGTCGTCGGCATTCAAATGAATGGCACCAATTCTTTTGGCTAAACGTGTAGACAAATACGTTTTGCCTGCTCCAGGTAATCCACAAACTAAAATTTTTTTCATCTTCCAAACTCCCAACCAATTACAAGGCCATATTTTTCTGTGTCAGTTTCATAAGCAGGAGATACAAAAAAGTTTCCTTGCTTATAACGTATCATTGGTAAAACATCTTCGGATCTATATCCAGTCACTAAACCTAATTCTACTTTACCATTATTTAAACCAAATTCTCTTCCTACATAAGAACTTATTCTTGACTCTGAATTATAATACACGCCAATTATGTTTTGGTCAAGTGTACATCTTGCGTGGGGGTGTATGTTATTGTAATCCGACTCTAGGCCTAGATGCATTGTTACTGCAAGAAATAAGCCTAAACAGTTCATTTGATCAACGGTTTAATTCTTGCCCAAGGCAAGCCTTTTTCAATTTCATCAACAAACCATTCACAATAACTTAATTCTTGTAACCATTTTGTTCTATCAGGCATTATTGGTTTTTCAATATCTCCGCCTATTGCATTACCTACTGGCCAACAAAGTGAACTTTTATCAACAAACACAGGAACACCTGCTAATACTGATTCTATTGCAGGATTAGAATTATAGTTTACAACAGCGAAAGCATTGGACAAGTATTTTTTAAAATCTACTTCGTCTTTGTTACCTGTGTGTTTTGGAATACAAATATTTAAATCATCTACATTATTTGCTAATCTATCAAAATTTAATCTGTGTCTAGGATGTGGACGGATCCAAATTCTTCTAGTAGTTTGTGATCTAATCCATTTGACTGTGTTTTCTACCCAATCGGTCATCTTGATATCTGGCCAAGCCGCACTGTTTTCATTTTGGGTGCATATAATGATATCATTGCCTTGCTTCCAGGGAGATAATGATAATCCCAGTCTTTCTAATCTTGTATCATCAACGTCTGTGTTACCATACTGTGCATCACGATTTATTCCATTTATGCCAATACGCCAAGAACGATTTCTCTGGATACCGCCTACTTCTAAGACTAAAAGTTTTGTGCCTTTTTTAGAATAGTAATCATAAATGGGTTTTCTATTATATAAATTTAAAAGCACAGACCATATGACTACTACATCGGCTTCCGGCCTTTCGTGATTTTCATATATCTGATAATTTTCGTTACTGATTGATTTTATAAATGCGTCCATTACAGGTATACCTGCTTGGGCACACGTCTTTGGAAATACTGCTATCTTCATTTCCAGTGATCATCTTTCCTTTGTACTTTCATATCAGCAACAGAAGATTGTATGTCTTTTCTGTCACCTTTTAGATGATCCATATAGTCTCCTAGTTCAGAATTTACAAATGGATGTTTAGAACCTCGATAACCTAGATATCTTCCGTCATTTAGATCGTTGTCTAATGATCTATCTGTCGAGTCTAGTCTGGCCGCATCGTATGTGAATGAATCGGTGAAACCTTTTAAATTTTTCCATAGATCTTTTCTATAATATTCTCTCCATCTCCAAAAGAATCTTTCTGATTCGGGAAGGGCAAGATTAAAGGTTATAAATCCTGTTTCACTGAATCCTTTTTTTGGCCTACCTAAAAATGTTGTAAATTTGTCTGCTGGAGCAATATGATCAAGCCACTCTATAGGAATACTTTTATAAGTCACTGTGTCAGCATCTATAAAAATTAATACGTCTGTGTTGCATTTCTCTGCGGCGTCTAGCATACAAAATACTTTGTATGAGAATCTTATAGCATCATATTCAAATGCAGAACGCATTGGCTTATCCATTTTTTCTTTTATCAGTTCGTTGTTACTATTTCTATCTATGAATTCTTGTAGTTCAGGTTGATTACTTTTCAAGTTTAAATATGTTGTGTTGTCTGCGTGGATTTGTTGTTGCAGATCATCAGGATAAAATATTTTTTTAACTTCTTTTGGCCAATTTTTGAAAACAGATTCGATACATCTTTTTGCATATACATCGTAATGGTTAGGACCCCAGGTAGTTGTAAGTGTAAATGATCTCATTAAAGGTATTCCTTGATATCGACTTCCATCACATCCACTTGCGGTCTCCAGCCAAGTGCTCTAAGACTACTGCTTTGTAAAACATTCTCGTCTTGTTCTGCATCACTGCCTTCTTTGATCGGAACGTCTATGCCATTCATTGCAACTAATTGATCAACTGCAACTCCCTTACCTGATCCTATTTCAACTACTCCTACGCAACCTTTTTGTATAATAAGATTAATTGCAGATACAATATCACTGACGTGTATAAAATCTCTTGTGTGGCTTGTTGCATATGATAAATTTTTTTCTGCTATCCTTGGAATTAACATTGTTGGTCTAGCACCTTTCCCCCACACAGTAGAAAATCTCATTCCACAACTTTCTTCTGGTGCCATTTGTTCACAAACTTTTTTGCTCATTGCGTAAGGATTTCTCCACCATTCACGTGCTGTGCTTGATGAAGCATATAAAACTTTTATTCCTTTTGCTTTGCACAACTCAAAAATATTTTGACTGCATTCTACGTTTTGGGTCCAGTAAATTTCTGGTTCAGTAAGACTTCTTCTCACATCTGCTAGAGCAGATAAGTGTATTACTAAATCAGTTTCTGGTAAAAGTTTAATGTGATTTGCATTTCTGCCAATTTTGTTATCCCAACAATCTAACACGTGTCCTTGAGATTCAAGAGATTCACGTAAGTGTGTACCTATAAAGCCGTGAGATCCAGTTAGAGTAATATGCATCACTAATTAGTTATTAAATGAATTGTATAGTACAATATTTTATGGCACCTTCTGGTTTTAGTCAACCAGGATTTAACAACCTAGGTCATTCGGATGAATTATTTGCTTATAGCAAAAAATCTGTAGAAAGTTATGCGAAAAAATGTGGTGCAGATTACCAAATGGTCACGGAACCAAGGATAAATCATAGGCATCCTACATTTGAAAGATTTGATTTATTTCAAAATGATTCTTGGTGGAAAGAATACGATCATATTTTGTATCTTGATACAGATGTTATTTGTTGGCCACACGCACCTAACATTTTTGAAATGTATCCAAGCAAAGAACATTTTAAGCCAGTGGAAGATAAACTTGCAAGACAACGTCCACTCGAACATCACAAGAAAACCAGCGAAGGATCTTGTTTAGTAAAATACTCTCCTGATCTATTGCAACAAAAAAGATTCAATGCAGGTGTGTTTATGCTTAATCAAAAGTCGGCAGAAAAAATGTCTTATCACATTGATCTAAATGATCCTTCGGATGATAATCAAATGCTGATCGATATAATGATCAAGAGTAGAGTGCCAACACAGTATATGGACGCAAGATTCAATAAAAAAATGGGTGTAACATCTTGGTTCGGACACGCATTCGGACAAAACAAATTAGTACCAAACAACAAATTGATAAGCAAGTGTAGAGAAGTTTTTATATAAAGAAATCTCTATCGTTAGTAAGACTGTTTTTATTTTCAACTTTAAACACTCTAGGACGCACAGTTTTTATTTTTACATAACGTTCTGATATGTGCCAATCAGCAGGAGACATTCCGTGAGTGTGTATGGCATCAATTAGTTTTTGTGCCGCTTTTGGTTTCACTATGTAACTGTGGGCACCGTTCATCATTTTCACACCCTTGCGTTCATATGTGTTGTCTATGACATCAAGTTCCATTTCTGGATCATCCTTGTATCTGTGTTCGTCCAACTGTAATACTTCGTCAAAGGGTTGATCAACATGACCTGCGACCATTACTGCGTCATGTTCCAATATGATCAAAGGTTCATTAATTTCAACACAGTGTTTCCAACCGCGGTAGTGTGAAGCCAAGCAACCTTGCACCCCTGGTTTTTGCATTTTAATTTTGTACAGTTTTGGACCAGGATCGAAGATATGTAAATTATTTTTTTCTATCCATTGTTTGGCCATTGACGGTGTATGACCTTCGAAAAGTTTTACGTCAAGATCAAATTGTTTGCAAGTGGCAACACACCTCAGTGCAAGTTGTTTAGATTCTTCAACATCTTTGAGATAAAGACAGATTGCTTTCATTGTCCAAAAATCCAATCCTTTTTTATTTGTTTTAAAACTTTATATCCTAGGCTTTTTATATAATCGCGGATAGGATCACCCAATTCACCTTTGTCTAATTCTAATTGGAGAATTGGTTTATTTTCTCGTATAGTTTTTTCAGCACCTTTTAGTACAGGCAATTCAAAATGCTGTGTGTCCACTTTTATAAAATCTGGAGAAAGATTGAGGCTATCTAATTTTACAACATTCACAGTTTCCGATATTAGGTCGGTGTCATTTTTGTAATGGATCCAATCTTTGTTTTGATAGTCTTTAATAGACCATCCTCCTGAGTTGTCATATTGTTCTTTGTTGTATATTTGTATCTCTGCTTCATCCTCACCTAATGCACAGTTATAGATTTTGACATTGTCGAGATCATCACAATTATGTCTTAGACAAGTATTGTTTACTGACACAGGTTCGAATGCGTGAACCTCTTGAAATCTCTGTGCATACCTGCGGGTCATCATACCTATGTTAGCACCAACGTCGATAGCAATCTTACTATGTTTTACAAATTCAAGACTATTATTGTATGCATTTTCCTGGTAGTCTGTTTCTCTCCAGTTTTTAAGCCAACGTTGAAAATGTTTTTCTTTGGGTGGTAGATGCCAACCAGCAAACTGTATTAGATGTTCATTTGATAGCATATTTTGTTGCTCATTTTATAAGTTGCTCTACTTGTGGTCTAAATCTTTTCCACACAGTTCCGTTCCTTACTTCTTCTAATGTCCAATTGGCATATGCTAAATTGTGAAGCCATTGATCTCTGTTGGGTTTGAAAGGTTTTTCAACTTGGGTTAAATCTGATAATCCTATCTCCCAAGCAAGACATAATTCAGAAGTCATGAATACAGGAACGCCATATGTAGCGGCATCAACTGCCGCTGTTGAATTGTGTGTGATTGCACAGTGTACATCTGATGCGTCTAATTCCTCTATGAATGTATATCTGTAATCGTGAAACATACCCCCGCCTCTTGTCATATCTGCAATTTTGATTTGTGGATGTCTTTTTCTTATATCTTCTGCACATTTGTCTGCGTGATTAGGATGTGGTCTAAGCAACAAAGTTTTATCTGTGTTTCCTTTTAATTTTTCGACTACTTCATCCACCCAAACATAAGGATCTTTTTGTGCCATTGACCAATTGTCTTTTGGCTGTGTCAAAAGCATTATGTATTTGCCATCATTTTTCCATTCTTTTTCTGGAATATTAAATGTTGATTTGATTTTTTCCCACCTATCCGATGGACAATTCTTGTTTAGAAAATTTCCGTTACGCATAGGAGACCATAATCCACATCTAAAGTAATGCTTGTTCCAATCAGTAGCTCTGTTACCAAAAGATGTCCACAACCCTCCATCGAACACGATTGTTACTCCACCATTCTTTTCTTGGAACTGCCTTATTTTTCTTCTATTGCCTTTCAAAAAATCACCGGCATTATCTGGTCCGTATCCAAAGTGTACGGAAACTTTTTCTTTAGGATCTCCCATCCATCTTTCTGGATCACCTTGGCCTTCGATCCAAATAGGTTCATCACCACCTGCTTTGATTCCATCAAACCAAGCTTTCATCATTTCGAATGATGCGCCTTTGCCTCTTCTTTTCACTGTATTTCTAAATATTTCAACTTTCACTATTTTGATCCTTTTTACTACCTTTATTTAAATAAAAAATAGTATGTATAGAAGTATTTCGGTTATCACTACATTTCCTCCGAATAAATGGGAGCAGTATGCTAAAACAATGCTTGAAACCTTTGTAGAGCATTGGCCAAGAAGTATTAAACTTAAAGTATACTACGAAGGAGAAATACCAGACAATGCACCCGACAGTAAACAGATAGAATGGATCAATTTGCACGATACTTGTCCTGAGTTAGTGGCTTTTAAAGAGAAACACAAGGACAATCCATTCGCAAATGGGCACAAGGTTGGTAGTGACACAACCAAAAAGGGTTCATTTTTATGGGAAGCAGTTCGCTTCGCACATAAATCGTTTTGTGTATCACACGCGACTCTCAACAGTTCGACAGATTTAGTAATCTGGTTGGATGCAGATGTTGTTACCCATAGTGCTGTACCATATGAATTTGTTGAGAGTCTTTTACCTGAAAATTTCTATACTGCATATCTAGGAAGACAAAAAATCTATCCTGAATGCGGATTTGTAATTTACAACACAGAACATTCTAAACATCAACAGTTTATGGATGATTGGAAAAAATTGTATAATGAAGATGAATTATTTCAATTGGAAGAATATCATGATTCATATTTGTTTTGGCAACTTTTACAAAGGCACGATCTAGTAAAAGAAAGTTTTAACATTTCAGAAGGACATCCTCATAGACCGGGTATTCACGTGTTCATCAATTCTCCGTTGGGCAAGTATATGGATCATCTCAAAGGCTCACGTAAGAAACAAGGTAAGTCTAAAGCATCAGACATATACATCAAACACAACAGTGATTACTGGAACAAAGTTAAATGAAATTGAAGTTGAGTAAGCCACACGGCCGAGATTCAAAAGCTTGGCAAGTCTTGAAAGGACTAGAACAATTTGAAAGTGCAGAAGGTATAGACACAGTGTGGGGATTAGGATCTGGTAATTATGACCTAGTAACAAAAGCGAAAAACTTTTTATTCACTGATATGCCGTATTGGAATCGATACAATCCCCAAGTACCGAATGGAGAATACAATTGGCGTATGTGTGTCAATGAAATACACATAAACAAAATTTTTGATTTGCCAAACGACAGATCCAAGCATATACAATTGAAAGATTGGAGAGAAAGTGGCGAATACATATTAGTTGCTCCATCATCTCCAACAATTCATAGATACATTAATAAAACAAATTGGTTGGAAGAAACTGTATCTAAATTAAAAAGCATCACAGATTTACCTATCAAAATAAGAAACAAGCCCAGAGGTAAAGGAACTTCTGGTCCACACGTTGCCGATGTTCCATTACAGCAAGATTTACTCAAAGCGAAGTATGTTGTTACATCCTGTTCTGTAGTTGGAGTGGAATCAGTCATAGAAGGTATTCCTACATTCTGTGAACCACAGGCGGCCTGTGCACCTGTGTCTAACACAGATATCTTTTCATTGGAACCTAAGCACCCTGAAAGGCAAATGTGGATCAACACCTTATCCTATCACCAATGGACACCAAATGAAATAGCACAGGGAAAGTTTGTTGACACGTACAAAAATCTTTATGGAGGTATCTTCAATGCTTGATGATCCATTTTTTTATCGTCCTGATGCAGAAGGTAATCTAAAATTGTGTTGTGAAGTGAAACAAAGAAATCACAGAAATAAATCTTTTCAATATGTCAAAAATTGGGGGACGTGCATAGACATAGGTGCAAATGTTGGACATTGGAGCAGAGATTTTACAAAAAAATTTAAACGTGTAATTGCTTTTGAACCACAATCAATTTTTATTGAATGTTATAAAAAGAATATTGATATGACTAAAGTAGAATTGCATCAACTTGGATTGAGTAACCAAGAAGAACTTACAAGTATGGATCCTGTTGGGCAAGTAATGTTCCAGAGCACAAACAACAATATTAAATGTGTAACTCTAGATAGTATGGGATTTGATTTTCCAATCGATTACATCAAAATTGATGTGGATGGATATGAATACAACGTCCTGAGAGGTGCAAGGGAAACACTTACAAATCAGAAAAAGTGTGTCATTAATATCGAACTTAAACGTAAAAACTTGAAAGAAAATTACGGGCCAACTATAGATTTGTTAAATGACTACGGATTTGAACACGTGGATAGGCACGCAGGTGATAGTATATTTCTAAAAAAATGAGAGCAGTAAAAACAAAAAGAGCATTTACGGAAAAGATTCCAAACGCCTGGGCCAAAGGTACTGGTTGCGGTGTTATAGATCCTTATTCCAATGATCAAGAAATGCCACAGGATGAATATTTTTATTTTGGCATCTTACGTGGATCTGGTGATATGTTGAAACGTTCGATAGCAAATGATTGGGACTACTATTATTGTGATCACGCATATTTTTTAGCAGGACATCAACATCCTGATCCATGGTATAGAATTACCAAAAACAATTTAGTGTCATCAAACTTGAGACAAAAAGTAAGCGATGACAGATACAAAAAATACTTCGAACAAGAACTTTTACCATGGAGGAAAGATTCTTTATTCAGCAAAATAATAGTCTGTCCGCCCACTGGAGCCATTGAATGGTTCTATGATACTCATAATTGGCTTACCACCACTGTACAGGCGTTAAAACAGCAAACAGCACGTGAAATTGTGGTGAGGGACAAGCCTATGGATCCGCAAGTTGCGACCAAAAATGGTATAACCCAATTAATTGGTTTTAACAAACGAAATGATGCAGTATCTTTGGAAGATGATTTACGAGATGCTTACTGTGTGGTAACGTTCAACTCTAATGTTGCAATCAAAGCCGCCTGTATGGGCATTCCTGTCATTTGTGGTAATGAATGTGCCGCCTATCCAATCGCTAATAAATTAGAAGACATAGAAAATTTAGAATTTAAAGATAGAGAACCGTGGCTTAATCATTTGGCATACAGTCAATTTAGACTATCGGAAATTCAAAGTGGATACGCATATGATATTGTCTCACAAACATAAAGTTATATACATCCACGTTCCTAGAACTGGAGGTAGTTGGTTAAGTTATAAAATACTGCACTATGAAAACAATTATGTTGGATCTGGTAGAGAAATGTACAGTATCAAAGGTGAAAAACTTGATCTTGGACGACACACAAAGTTACAAAACTTATACGAAAAAGAAAAAACAATAGGTATTGATCTAAACACGTATTATAAATTTTTAACAGTGAGACATCCATACACAAGATTTATGAGTGCTTGGCTTTATTTTACACACTATCAAAAAACTGCGGAAAGACATAATCTAAAGAATGTAGAAGATATGATGAGTTGGATAGAAGATGGTGCAAGTAAAATTCATACACTTCCTCAATCAAATTGGCACGATCAAAGATTTGATGATGTAATAAAATTTGAAAGTTTAGAAAAATTTAGTTTAAAGAAATATATTCCGCAGTGGGAAGAGAAAACTGATACTGTAAAAAAGTCTAGCTACGGATGGAAATTAAGTGAGCAATTGAAACAAAGGATCTACAATTACTATAAGCAAGACTTTGAAATTTTTGATTACGACCCAACATTGTAAACTTGTGCCCAGGATCGCATCATCCAACTTACTACTCTTGTTTTTTTATTGTCCCAATTTTTCATAGAAATTTGATTTTTTAAACAATCTTCTTTTAGCATATAACTCATTGCCCAGTCATTTAAATGTTTCATATCGCCTAACCAATACACTAATGGCACTGTCCAACCTGTTTTTTCTTTGTTTATAATATAATCAGGTAGATAATTTTTGTAGGCAAGTTTGGTTGGCATCTTTGTATCTGATTTATCTTTGCCTATTTTGTGTGTAGAATGAATGTTCATACAATAGTTCATAAACCGTTTAGTTGCTAAAGGAAATCTACCCTCCATCGAAAATTGCATACCAAATTTATCATTCCTACTAAAAAACTCTTCAGACACCTGCGTTATACAATCAACTGCCATATATGAGTTAATAGGATCCTCCGGATTCCATACACTTTCAGGAATTACTTTGCACAGTTCATCCTGTATATCTCTAGGGTTAACTTTACTTGTTAATTGAACTGGTCTCTTTATTCTGTGCATCCATTTCCAGATCATATCCCTAAAGTTTTTTGGAGGATCATTACGTAGTTTCCAATATTTAGGATAACCTCCTAATAGTTCGTCACCCATATCACCCGCCATTGTCACAACCACACCTTGATCACTTAGATATTTGTTGGTCTGGTAATACATAGGAATACTGATGTTGTACATAGGTTGTTCCATCGTGTACATCGATGCTTCCCAAGATTCTTTTACACTCTCTGGAGTTACTTTTACTCTGTGATGATTCAACCCAAAATCTTCCGCGAACCTTTTAGCACAGTTGGCATCGTCATTAAAGTTTTCACCAATGATAACATTTGGTTCCATTTCGTTTGTAAAAGAATCAAGGCTACCTAATATTTTTTTTAATTCATATGCTACCAAGGTGCTGTCCAATCCACCTGATAAGAATACTCCGAACTTTCTTAAACCCAATGTGCTCATTTTCACTGTCTCGTGTGCTTCGTGCCTAAATTCTTCTAAATCTAAGATACCTTTGCTTGTAGGAGTAATAACTTTTTGATGTGTTCCTATAAATTTTTTTCCAGCAACGTCATACACTAGTGTTTCGCCTGGCATTACTTTTCTTATATTTCTAAACAAAGTATTTCTTGTGGCGTTCAATCCTGAATAACTCATGGCCGCTGATGCGAACTCATCCAAACATCTGCCACCAGGAACTTTATCAATCAATCCTTTTATCTCAGAGCCAAAGACTAAACCTTGCGGCACTTCAGCATAATACAAAGGTTTGATGCCTGCGTGATCTCGCGACAGTATCAATTGTTTGTTCGACTTGTTGTAATATGCGTAGGCGTGCATTGAATCGATCTGGTCATTCACTTTATCGAATGGCATTATCGAAAGTGCGTATGAAAGATATTCTGTATCGCAAGTTGTTTTAGGAGTCCAATTACTTTGTGCAATCAACTGTGGATAATTGAATATTTCGCCATTATAGGTCAATACTCCGTGTTCGCTTTCCCACGGTTGTTTGCCTTGATTAGGTTCAGATGTTATAGCAAGTAAGTTATGACCTAATGTTATGTGGTCGTCTTGCCAAATATCATTACCATCAGGACCTCTGTGAGAACATTTTTTGATGTAATCTTGAATGAACTCAGGATCTCTTGTTGTAATACCATATATTCCGCACATTGTAAATATATGTATGATAGGACAATACTTCTTAAATCAAATAATGAAATCACCGGTGGTAAAAGAGCCGTGGGAGCATCAAATAGTAAATCAAACATTAACCGATGATGTGTATGCAACTTTGCAAGAACAATGCCAACAGTTTTTGAATTATCCAACTGATGGTAAACTAGAACTTGTAGCACCCGATCAATTTAAAGATCGAGGTATTACGTTGTATGATGAAATCTATGATATAGGTAAAACAATTTATGACAATGTTGAAACACTTACAAAAGGCACTTATTCCAATCCAAGATGGTATGACGGACTTACAGTGTATGCACATTTATCGATTACACCACCTTTGCCATACAAGTTCCATATCCACGAAGAAGGATTAGAAAAAATTTGGAGTTCGGTCACTTATATTACACCTGACAAAAATGTTGGGACAAAAATGTATACAAAAAATAATGAATCGAGTTTTGTTAAAGAAGCACCATGGATTCCAAACAGCACATTTATATTTTGTGGCCAACAAGGTAAGACTTGGCATTCCTATGAAAGCAGTCAAGCAACCAATAGGATCACTTTAAACTTTTTCGTAATGAGTGATAAACGCGGTAAAAGATTTATTTAGAGATTGTGTAATAACAAGTGTTCATGATCATATTCAATAATATTAGGATCTATTTTTTTCACTGCATCAACAAAGTCTGATCTGCCTTGTAGTGGACCTACAAACTCATCACCTTCTAATTCACTGTATGCCGCAATGCATAAAACACTTCCTTTATTGCCAAATTTCCTCCAATGCACATACTGTTTAAAATTTTCATTAGGATCTTTTGTCATTGATATCAGACATATATCATAATTTGTATTCCAATTGGGACTTGTAGCAAGTATGCCAGTAATATTAGTTCTTGTGTTTACTTCTTTTGCAAACAAATTAAAATCATAGTATTGATGATACTCTGTTGCTAACATACCTTTCATATGTTTTTTCCAACCCAATATATCAAATTCAGAAAGTTCTCCTTCTTCAGTATCTATGATATGATTTAGTTTGTGAGGGTCCGGTGTTTGCACAGCATAAATTGTTGCACTTGGTAATTGATCCGCCATATATTTTGACCATCCACAATAGTATGCTCCAACATCAACAACAGTCTTTGCACTAGGATTCAAACGTATTACTGAATCTAAAACATCTGTAGGTGACATTGCCAA
>Ga0163111_10001768_pt1 | contig 13483 bp, 8 predicted proteins | sample CRUFie1St18metaG_FD_109645 | JGI IMG/M metagenome (GOLD analysis project Ga0163111, IMG submission 109645) | Marine microbial communities from the Costa Rica Dome - CRUD Field 142mm St18 metaG | ecosystem: Environmental > Aquatic > Marine > Oceanic > Photic zone | place: Costa Rica: the Eastern...
AGATCCCTTGACCTACGTGGACTGGGATCTCAAGAACGAAGCCAACGTGCCCATCGCTGGGGGCGTCTACATCATCCACATTGACGTTCCCGGCGTCGGTCAAGCCATCCGCAAGTGGTTCGGTGTGATGCGACCCGTGGACTTGGACAACTTCTGATCGTCCTTAGGTCTTCGTACAGTTGGGGGTTACCAACTGACGAAGTTCCAGCCCTCGAACGGGTTGTTCCAACCGTCAGACCAACCGCTTGTGGCATCCATGATCATCGCGGCCACCACCAGGTATGTGGCAAGGGTCATGCCGACGAGGAGAAGAAACACTTTAAGAAGGGGTCGTCGGCGTTCGGGTTCGGCGTCAGGCGAGGGCGAAGCTGCATTCTTGGGCCCTCGAAGAATGCCGATGATGAAGGCAAAGGTGGACAAAAGCAAGCCAATCAACGCCGCGGGAGACGGCATGAGAAAGATGCCCAACAACGCCAGCCCGATGCCGATGTGGATCCAATCGTTGGGTTCACCTTCTTGACCAGTGGGCTGGGAATGAAGGGCGTGATGTGGCCGGTTGTGGCTGGGCTGAAAGTGAATGTCCTCGAGGAGGTGACGCTGAAGGCGCGGCAGCTTTCTCATCTTGGCCTTCACGGTGCCTGATTGCCATCGCGCCACCGAGTGTGTAAGCTGCTGTTCGGGTTGGACATCGGTGCGATTTGGCAAGCGAAGAAGGTCTTGACGGTGCGGATGGGTTGAAGCCAACGTGCTTGCCCGGCGGAGCGAAAGCGGAGTTGTGGCAGGAGTCGCCTGCGACTGAATGTGGGCAGTGGGTGTGGAGTGGAGCCAAGCAGATTCAACGTACCATCCGGGCTGCGTCGTTCTTTTTTGGACGGAACAGCTCCAGAGCATGAAGGTGCTCAGAAGCAGCAGCAAGGTGGTCCATTTCATGAGTCTAAGGTAGGCAGTCGAAGAGAAGAGGTGGGGAAGGAGGCACGTTCCACAACTTGGGCTTCTGCCTGTTTTGATGGTTCAAACAGGGCCTTCATAACGCAATCCACGCACCTTGTGTCGATTTCAAGGCTGTTGGTGACGCATGGCATGCGCGGTCTGGACGTACTTTGCATCGAATTTTTGAAACCTGTCTACCGCCTGACTCCCATGAAGAAAACGTTGCTACGCGCCCTCGCCGGATTGGCCATTTTGGCCTTCGGTGTGATGGTCATGAATGCCTTGATTGGAATGAAGGGCACACCCCCTGTGAAACCGCGCATCGCAAGTGTGCGACTGGTCAAAACGGTGACGGCGGAAGTGGACACCTTGGCACCAAGTGTGCGCGTTGAAGGCCGTGTCCAAGCCTTGAACCGCATGACAGTGTTGAGCGAGGTCAACGGGGTGCTTCCGGTCGGAGGCAAGGAATTTCGAGAAGGGGTCCGTTACGCCGAGGAGGAGGCGATGCTTCGTTTGGACGACTCCGAATTGCGCGCGTCGCTGGTGGCTCAGCGCAGCCAGTGGTTGCAACAATTGGCCGGGGCCTTGGCGGACATTCAGGTGGATTTCCCAGCGCAGGCCGAGGTATGGATGGCGTATGTGCAGGGCCTCGATGTGGAGGCCGTGCTGCCAGAAATGCCCCAGCCGGCCACCGACCGAGAACGGTTGTATCTGACCAGCCGCGGCATCGTCTCGGGGTACCACAACATTCGTGCAAACGAAGCACGTCTCGACAAGTTCACCGTACGCGCTCCGTTTGAGGGCGTGATTGTGGGCGCACAGGCACAGCCGGGCTCCATGGTTCGTGCGGGTCAGCCGGTGGGCACCTTGGTGGGTACGGGCACTTATGAAGTGAAGTCGGCCATTCACGCAAGGCACTTGGGCCGTTTGAAAGAAGGGAATGACGTGCTGCTTCGCAACGAAGAAGGTGTGGTTGTGGCCCGCGGTCAGGTGGCACGCATCTCGGGGTCGGTCGATCCGACGACACAGAGCGCCAGCGTGTTTTGTGAGGTGACGGCAGAACCCAGTCAGCCGCTGCGCGACGGTCGTTTCTTGAGCGGTGAGGTGTACGGCCAATTCATTCCTGGCGTCATGGCCTTGGACGAAGTGCTGTTGGCGGGCGACGATGGAAATGAAGTCTTTGTGGTCAGAGACAGCCAGCTCGCGTTGGCCAAGGTCGAGGTGCTTCATCGCGACGCAGACCGCGTGCTGGTGAGTGGTTTGAATGAAGGGGACCAAGTCGTTTCGGAGCCCGTTTCTGGAGCATACGAAGGCATGTTGGTCGAGCGCGCAGAACGCTGAGTCATGGAAGGACTGATTCGGTATTTCGTCAAGTACAATCTCGTCGGCGACATGCTGATGATCGCGTTGTTGGCTTCAGGTTGGGTCGGTTTGGGCTCGATGAAGAGCAACTTTTTCCCCATCATTGAGTCGAAGGTCATTCAGATTCAAGTGGTCTATCCCGGTGCCTCTCCGGCAGAAATTGAGGAGGGCATTGTAGCCAAAATCGAGGAAAATCTCCAAGGCATTGCAGGCCTCGATCAGGTGCAATCGGTGTGCAGCGAGAATGCGGGCAACATCACGGTCACCGTGGAAAACGTCAACGACACGGACGACATTTTGCAGGATGTCAAAAACGCAGTCGACCGCATCGCCTCTTTCCCTGCCGGCATGGAGCCGCCCATTGTGTTCAAGCGCGAATCCGACAGATTGGCGATGACGTTTGCCATCTCGGGTGTGGACGATTTGCGCGCACTCAAGCGTGAATCGCGACGCATCGAGCAAGACTTGCGGGCCTTGGAATGCCTAAGCCAGGTGAGTCTCAACGGCTTTCCTGGGGAGGAGATTGAGGTGTCGATGCGCGCCGATCGTTTGACCGAATTGAACTTGACCATTGCAGAGGTGGGGGCGGCCATCCGTGCTGCCAACATCGAGACGACAGGAGGACGGTTGAAGACGGAACGGGAGGAGTTGATTGTGCGTGGCAGGTTTCGGGGCTACGATGCCGAAGCCTTGGAGGACATTGTGGTGCGGGCCTTCCCCGATGGACGCATTGTGCGTCTGTCTGACGTGGCGGAGGTTCGGGACAAGTGGGCCGAAAACGATCCTACCCGAAACTGGTACAACGGATCGCCAGCAGTCATTTTCACCATCAACAGCCTGAATTCAGAGAGCATTCTGGAGGTTACGGCGGTCGCGAGGAGCTACATCGAAGGCTACAACGCCGAGGCAGCGCGTGTGGGAACGGGTTTGAAGTTGGACATCATCCGCGACCGGTCGGTCATCTTGAATCAACGCATTGAGCTGTTGGTCAACAATGGCGTGATGGGTTTCCTACTCGTGGTCTTTTTGCTGGCCTTGTTCTTAAACATCCGTCTGGCTTTTTGGGTGGCGCTTGCCATCCCAGTGTCGTTCGCGGGCATGTTCATCTTCGCGGGCATGCTGGGGGTGACAATCAACGTCACCAGCTTGTTTGGGATGATTCTCGTGATTGGCATCCTCGTGGACGATGGAATTGTCATCGCGGAGAACATCTACCGGCACTTCGAGATGGGCAAAGACCGAGTGCGGGCCACCATCGATGGCACCATGGAAGTCCTGCCCGCAGTGTTTGCAGCGATTGTCACGACGATGGTCGCATTCGCGGCGTTCTTCTTCATCGAAGGCCAATTGGGGGATTTTTTCCGCGACATGGCCAAGGTCATCATGCTCACGTTGCTGTTCAGCCTTGTGGAGGGTGCCTTCATTCTGCCGGCGCACGTGGGGCACAGCAAAGCGTTGCGGCGGGATTTCAAGCCCAATGCCGTGGAGCGGGGCATGCGCCGGGTCATGGACTTCTTGAAGAACCAGATGTATGCGCCGGTCTTGCGCTTTGCCTTGGATCAGCCTTGGATTTCCTTTTCTACCCTTTTGGCGTTGTTCCTCATCACCGTTCCTGGTTTGATTGGAAGCGGGCTGGTGAAGACCACCTTCTTCCCCTTCATCGAGGGGGACGATTTGACCGTGAATTTGTCCATGGTCAGTGGCACCCGGGAGGAGATCACGTTGGCCCAACTCAATGCCATCGAAGCACAAATCTGGGAGGTCAACGAAGAATTCAAAGCGGCCCGTGAGGATGGCATGGATGTCATCCTTGCCGTTGACAAGCGCATCGGGCCTGCGGCGCACAATGGCCTCATCAACGTGCAATTGCTGGATGGGGAACGCCGCAACCTGCGGTCCACGGACATCAGCGCCAAAGTGCGCGAAAAAGTCGGGACGGTCTACGGCGCGGAAAACCTCAGTTTCGCTGCGTTTTCACCGTTTGGCCGACCTGTGGCGGTGTCGTTGTTGGGCACGGATTTGGGCGCGTTGACCTCGGCCACAGAGGACCTCAAGGCAGCCATGCTCCAACGGGAAGATTTGAAAGACGTCACGGACAACAACCAGCAAGGGCTCCGGGAGTTGGAGATCATGCCTAAGCCAAGGGCATTCCAGCTTGGAATGACCCGGGCGTCGTTGCTGTCGCAGGTGAGGCAGGGCTTTTTCGGGAGCGAAGTGCAACGTTTGCAACGCGGCCGCGACGAAGTGCGCGTTTGGGTGCGCCTCGACGACGAGGACCGAAGCTCCATGAGCGACCTCATGCGGTACCGCATTCGCATCCCTGACGGCAGCCTTGTCCCGCTGGAGGAGCTTGCGGAAGTCCGCGAGAAGCGCGGCATCACTGCCATCAACCGTTTGTACGGCGAGCGGGAGGTGCAGGTGAGCGCGGATTTGGCGAGTCCCGACGTGAGTGTGTCGGACGCCAATGCCGACATCCAAGCCAATGTGGTGCCTGGCATTCTTGCCAAGTATCCCTCCATCCGGGCCAGTTACGAGGGCCAAAACCGCGAGCAAGCCAAATCCCAAGAAAGCATCTCGGCGGTCATGCCACTCATTTTTGCCATGATGCTGTTCATCATCATCCTGACGTTCCGCTCCCCGCTTCAGGGAGTTGCGGTCTTTGGGTTGATTCCGTTTGGGCTGATTGGCATCACTCTCGGCCACTGGGCCCTCGACGCCCAAATCAGCTTCTTCAGCGTCCTCGGTATGATTGCCCTCATCGGCATCCTCGTGAACGACGCCCTGGTATTTGTCGCTGCATTCAATGGCAATTTGAAGGAAGGGCAGGAGGTGAGGCAGGCCATCTGGGAGGCGGGCATGAGCCGTTTCCGTCCCATTCTTTTGACGTCCATCACAACGGTGGCGGGTCTGGCGCCGCTGATGTTGAACAAGAGTTTCCAGGCACAATTCCTCATTCCCATGGCGATTTCGGTGGCGTTTGGTTTGCTTTTCGTGACGGTCATCATCTTGGTGTTGCTTCCGATTTACCTCATGTGGATCAACCCCTTGCACCGCTCGTGGATGTGGGTGAAACGCGGCGATTGGTTGTCTCGTGAGCAAGCGGAGCCTGCGGTTCGTGAAGAGCAAAGCATGCGCGAGGTGCCGGCTTCGGGCGCCAAACTCGCCGCACTCGCTCCTTGGCTCGTGATGGGGGGCTTGACGCTGGCGGCGGCCACGCCCTTGACGGCACAGTCGTTGTCCCGCGAAGACGCGGTGGCCTTGGCGCTGGAGCGCAACTACGGCATCCAAATTGCCCAATCGAACGCCGACATCGCGGAGCTCAACGACGCGTGGGGTGCCGCTGGGGCCCTGCCTTCTGTAGGCTTTACGGCCAACGTCGGCACCAACGTCAACGACCAGTCCAAGAACCCTGCGTCGTTCCTGCCTTATGCCTTGTCCTCCAATTCCCTCGCGCCTGGCGTGCAGGTGCAGTGGCGCTTGTTTGACGGGATGGGCATGTTTGCCGCGAAGGACCGATTGACGCTGTTGGCCGCACAGGCCAACGGCAACGCCGACTTGATGGTCGAGTCCACGGTGCAGGCCGTCCTCGCAGCGTACGACAACGCTTTGGTGCAAGAGGAGGCGGCCAATGTGCTTCGGGCGGCTTTAGATCTCACCAGGCAGCGTCTTGCTCGCGTGGATGCCTCGGTCAATCTTGGGGCGGCTGGAACATTCGACCGTTTGCAGTTCGACAATGCCTTGTGGACCGACAGCACGGCCCTCATTCGTCAGGAAGCTGCGGTGCGCGCGGCACAGCGCAACCTGAATTTGTTGCTGGCCCAAGCGGAAGGCGTGATGTGGACGTTGACGTCTGAGCTCATTGCCCCCACAGCCTCGGACGATTTGCCCGCGTTGCAGAAGGCACTTTCAGAGTCCAACCAGAGCATTCAAAATGCCGTGTTGTCGACCCAGCTCGCAGAAACGGGCGTCAGGCAAGCCCAAGCCCGATTGTACCCTGTTGTGGGGTTGACGTCGAATTGGAATGCCAGCCAAAATGTCTTGGGCATTGTGGGGGATGAGATTCCAGACGACCTGCCTCCGAACTTCACGGGCGATCTCACGACGTACTCCATGAACTACGGCGCGGCGTTGACCCTCAATTTCAACCTTTTCAACGGAGGGGCGACCAAGCGTGCCATCCAGCAAGCCCAAATCCAAGTGGAGCTTGCCATGCTCGACCAAGATCGGTTGGTGGCGGAAGCGCAAGCCGCCTTGGCTGCGGCGTGGGACCGCCAGGAAACGGCGGTCAGGGTGCATGACATGGCACGGAAGCGCGTAGCCAATGCCGAGCTTGCCGTAGACATCGGCGCGGACCGTTACCGCGACGGCATCCTCAACGCCATGGATTTCAGGGCCCTTGACGTGGCACTTCTTCAGGCGGAGGCCTCCGAATTGGCAGCCCGCCAAGAGTGGGCCGCAGCCCACTGGGAGGTCATGCGTCTCGTCGGCGGCTTGCGCGGGGGCCTTGTTGGATACTGAGTTGTCCTGAAAGCCTGGTTGCCTTCGTTGTGATCGATGAAACGCTGACCCATTGGCCGTCTCTCGGCAAGGGCATCACTTGCTGTTGCTTCGATTGAATTGTTCTTCGAAGGAGTCTTTTTCTTCGAGTGGGGTCATTTTAAGGGGCAACTCTAGATCGATGGCTTGCAAGAGATCCTTGTCGCGTTTGATGCCGTCATTGACCAAGGAGATGTAACGCTGTGAGGCCTTTTTCTTCGCCCAAACCCAATTGAGGCATTCCGAGGGCACAGGCTGGTTTGAGATGTATTTGCCGTAGTTGAAATGACCGTTACGTTTGTGAATCACAGACAGGTCAGTCAGCTCGCAATAGCACCGTTCAATTTCATTGTTGATTCGCGTGATGTCTGCTTCGTTGTTCTTGTACATGTTGTGAATGCTGTATTTGGTCTGGAGCTCGACGACCAGAGAGTCGTTTTCAATCAAGCGAATCAGGCCTGCATTCTTGAGCATTTCATATTCCTCAGTGTTGTCCAAAAAAGTCGAGTTGACCATCGATTGGTACCTCAAATGCCTCGACAACGAATCTCGGGCGTGGTCGAAATAATGTGCGTGTTTGGAAAGCAACTGGTTGCACGATTGGATCACGGTCCTGTGAAGGTGGATGTTCCACTCTGCGTCTTGGATGTCGGAGTGGATGTTGGCCCGAATCCGGAGCAGCGACCTGTTTTTCAGTTCCACGTCGCTCTCGTGTTGGCGCAAATCGTCCACGTAGAAGGACAGCCCAATCCCGAGCACCACAACCACAAATTCAATGGAGTATTTAACAAGGAGCTTGTTCATCGCGTCAAGATTTAAGCGTCACCCTCAGGATTAAGCCATGCCAGATGCTCTTCAATCAACTTCTGCCTTGGCACGTAATGACCTGACGGAAAGACGTAGTGCTTTTTTTGTTCATCGGAAGTGCCCAGGAATTCAAACATGGGATCTTGGGAGGTCTCCAGCGGGAAAAAGACGTCGTATTTGCCGTTCAGCATTAACACAGGACATGTGACGCGCGGGGTGTAGATGTACGCTTCCACACTTGGATCTGCCGCTTGGAAACACAGGCCTGCGACATTGAGCACGGCAGTTGTTACCCGATTGTCAATGGCCAGTAAAATGTTGGCCATGTATCCACCCCAGCTCACACCGTAGTAGGACAAGGACGCCATGTCGAAGTCATCGCGGGTCTCGATGTAGTCGAGCGTTTTCTTGTATTCCTGTCCCCAAGAAATGACATGCTCAGTGTAGCGCTCTGACTTGTCGGGATAGTCGCTTTTCAGCTCATCTTCCTTCTCATAGGTGCTTGTGTATATGGGGTGAACCAAAGCGTAGCCGTTTGCAAAGAGGTAGTCCATGTTCGCGGCAGTGTTCTTCAGCATGACGGGGGTGTTGGTCATGTGAATCGCATTGGAGCCTGGGAAGAAAATGACGGGCTTGTACGGTGGAGGCTGCAGAGAGTCGTAAAAGACATAGGCAGGCAGAATCTCCCCCGATTCGGAATCAATGTCTTCCAATTCGACCCGCTCCACCACCACGGTGCCTGCGCTCGGGACATCGGCGCGCGTCACTTTTGCGCCGAGGGGCTTGTGGTAATTGTCAAACTTCTTGCGGTAGATGGCGAAGACGTCGTCGCTGACTTTGGGAAGCGACCTGAAATCCCGCTCTTCCACGTAAATGGGGGCGAAGGAAGCCGTGTAGGGGTTGTCGGTATCCAGCGTTTGGGCCAATCGAAAACCGTTTCCAAGGCTACGGTCCAGCGCATCTTGACTGAAATAATCGTTGAAGGAATAATCGTCGTCCAAGTAGCACCCTCCCAAAATGGCCCGGTCGTCCCCAGAAGCCCTGTTGTAGGCCCACTCCCGCACGTTGCCCGCAACGTCAAACAATCCCTGGGGATTGAGGGTGATGGAGTCCCCCACATTCTGAAGCTGGTTTTTCGAAAAGTTGCTTTCCGGCACGAAACGGCTCGCACTGCCAAGACTTGCGACACTCGCCCATTGGTGGACAGTGGGCAAGGTCATCCCTTTGAAACGGGCGAACGCCATGGCTTCAAACCACGACACTCCCGACACAGGATAATCCTCTTGGCCTCGGGGCGGCTTGCCGTAACTCCAATTGGAAGGGCCGGGCATGTCGCTTTCATCCACGAGCATGGAGCGCAATTCATCGCACTCGAGCATCCGGCCTTGGTATTCGATGGGGCAATCCCAGCCTTCGTCGGTGTTGTATCCTCCCTGTTGCACGAACTCGAGAAATTCGGCATTGGTCACCTCGCGTTTGGCGATGTCAAAGGGTCCGTATTCTACGTGGTCAAAGTGGTCGAGACCTGGAAAGCTCAACCTCGATTTGGCGCCGATTTTCCGAATGACGTCTCCTGAAGCTTCCGGCGTGCCCACAGGAGGAAGGATGAATTTGTTGCTTCCTTCAAAGATGTAATAGGGGTGTGCCCACGTCGTGTGTTCTTGGTCGCCCTCTCGGAACTTCAATTGAAGGTAGGTGTAGGGCAAACGGACCTGCTCGACCGGTGAGGTCCCCAAGTCAAACCACACGTCGCTTGTGTCGTTGTAGAAGCGGAAAGACACGTCAAATCCCGGGCGGTTGGTGTAGATGTTGCCTCGCGACGTGACCTTGTCCAAATAGGATTCGAACAGGGGATTCTCTGTGCTTTCGAAAAGCTCTCTCGCCGTGGAGTAGACTTCGAAAACATCTTCGCGCTCCAGGGCAGCTTCCATTCTAGGCAAGGCCTCCTCCAGAATGACCTTCGAGTCTTCTTTGCCAAACATGTAGAACCCAACCAGACCGAGCACCATCAAACCCAACACCACGTTGAGCAATGTGGACAGGTTGGTGGCGGATTTGGCCTCCTTTTGTTCAGGCTTGGGTTGGGTCCGATGCGTCAGCCAGAGGTAGACCCAGCTTGCGACCCTGATGCCCAAGACACCGAGGGTGATGACGATGAGAATGCCCGAGTCCACGGCAAAGTCAAACCGAGACTCGAGAATGGCAGCGGCTTCAAAAAGGGTGATTGTGAAGACAAGGAACCCCGAGAGAAACCGGCCGTACTGGTTGTTCTGAAACATGCTCCCCTTATTTGGTCAAACGATCCACCACTTCGGCCAGCCACTTGGCTTCCTCAGGAGCGAATTCGCCGTCCGCGTTGAGCAGGGTTTGCAAGGCTTGGACGATGGAGGTGTGCATGTCCGGGGAGAGTCCCTTCAGGACACTGTACATGTCTTCTTTGGTCATCTTTTGCGCCGCTTTCTTGTGCGACACGGTGATTTCTTCAAAAATGGCCTCGTTTTCGTCCCCAGTGACCTTGCCGTCGGACTTGGCCGCCTCGACGATGAGCTTGGTGAATGCGATTTTTTGCTCCTCTGTGTTCAACATGAACCAAGCCTTCTTGATGTGGTCCGTCACCAATTTGGACCGCCACCGACCTGGTGCCAGCCTGCGCCAAAAGAGAATGAGAAAAAAAATTGTCGCCGAGGCAAGCATCAATGCGATGTCCCCTGCGGTGGGGTTGTAAACGTCCCCCGTGGCCTGCAATAACATGATGATCGTGTGTGTTTTGGTGTCCTAAAATAACAAAGGACCAAACACCAGCCGCACAGGTGGGATTTGACAGGCCGCCGAGATTGGGATGTCAAATTCGTCCGAAGTAGTTTGGGCGAGAATTCAAACGAAGCCACATGAAAAAGGACTTAAAGTCATTGGACCCGTTCAAAATGGAGCTGCCACAGGGGAGTGTGACGTACTTGGCCTTGCGCTATTCACTTGAGTTTGTCGTGGTTGTGTTGGGCATCACAGCGTCTTTTTGGTTGAGTGAATGGAGCGAATTGCAAAACGATTTGCAGCACCAGGTGAAGGATGCACAAGACCTGTTGCAAGACTTGGAATCGGATGCGGTGCGGTTGGCAGAGGTTGGTGTCGCTGCCGATGTGGGGAAGGAGAGGACCCTGCGAATTTTGCAAAACCACACCCGCATGACGGAGGGGGAGATGACCTACGGAGCGTTTGCAGACAGCATGGTCAACATTGGTTTTCCCTACAGTTACATCACGTTTTTCATGAACGATGGCACGTACAAGACGCTGCTCAACAACGGCCGACTTCAAAACTTCCCCACTGACCTTGAAGAGTCCATCAAAGAATACTACGAGTATGTTTCAAAGCGTGCTTCGGACAACAACTCGATGATTGACAACTTGTCATTGAACTACTTCGTGGGTCACCACCCCATGTGCATGGTCAAGGGAGATGAATTCTCCATGGGGGCAGAGAAAGATTTGGATTGGCCCGCCAGCGCCCGGTTTGTGATGAACCTCCCCAACACGCAAGAGCGTTACAAGAGCGACGATTTCTACGTTCAGACCATGGTGTATCGAAACCGAATCGTGTTTCACAAATCGTTGATTCAGCGATACGAAAACATCCGGAGCAAGGTGGAATCGGAGCTGCGAGCCTACTTGGCCGAGCATCCCGATCTCGAAATCAAAAAGAACTAGATGTTCTCATCCGCGGGCGCCGCAATGTTCGTAGGCGGACAAGGAGCTGACATGCGTCAGAGATGTTCGAAGAATTGACGATTAGGCAACGTTGGAGGAGGACGCCGAAAGGTGAATCCTGAGCGTATTTTTGCGCTCCTTCTAAGCCCCGGGCCATGGATGTGATTGGATGTGTGGAGTCGTGCCGTTTCCCGCGGAAATTTCGCAGGCCTTCAGTGCGCGTACCCGTTAAGGGAGATGACGTATGTGGGGATGTCGCCTCGAGATGTTTTGTCTACGTAACGAGAAAGGCTAAGGGACTCACGCATCCACTCGTGCTCGGGCTCAAAGGTCAACTCGGTTTGGCCATCCCAGGGTTCACGAAGAAGGCCTTCATATTGCGCTACGCTGTGCGGATCGAATTGCTCGAGGTAGTCCGCGAAGATGTGAGTCAACCACATGCGGTACATGCGAAGCGCCTGCCCTTTCGAACAGGAGAAAATCATGTCGATGTCCCAATGTTCCACTCCCTCCTGAATGTCCTTGCCTGAGCACGAGAGGTATCCACCGGAGTAGACTTCGCCGTAGTGGTAGGCAGGGTAGAGGGACTGCGCGAACCCTTCTAATCGGAGGTTCTCGCTTTTCTCTCCAAAAAACGGAGGCACCTTGTTGGGAAATATGAAGGCGTCAAACAAGACTCCCGAAACCTTTACTCCTTCTGGGTTGGTCCAGGTGACTTCGACCCATTGGCCATCCATGCCGGCGATTTGGGCTGTTTCGTGTCGGGTTTGGCTGACCTCCACGGCGTCCCCAAACGGAATCGCTGCCACCACCGTCGATCGGTCCGCGACATCTCGCAAGTTCAAGTGAGGGTGGGCCAGGACGTGGTGGGTTTGGGCCTGGAGGCTGAAGGCTGCAAAGCCCGTCAAGGCGAGCATCGTCAATCGCACAAGTGAGTTCATCATTGCGGGTCAGTTGGAATGTCCGACCAAAGTAAGAGTTTGGTCGTGTATCGTGGACCCAGCAAGACAGAAGCCGAACAATACATCTCGTCAAAAGAGGACCCTCATTGCACCACGAGACGGGCTGTGAGACCGTCTTCAGTAGACACCATGTACAGTCCACGCTCCCAGCCCAAGAGGTCAATGGCCTCGCCATTCCATGTCTCCTCAGTAATCAATCTACCTTGCACATCCCTTACCCAGATTCGTGAAGGCACAGGGCAATTCACGAGCCCAAACGAATGGCGTGCAGGATTGGGTGCAATGGTCCAAGTCCGGTCGGAAGGAGTCCTCATCGCAGTCACGTCCGCGGTGGCTGACGCGTCATAGATGTAGTACTCGTACTCTGCACGCGCGGGCTTGAGGCTCATGGCCTCGTCATTGCTGGCTCGGATGTAAAACAGAAACTCAGGGTTGGCGCCAATGGGAACGGTTGCCGTGTACACCCCATCCCCCGCTTGGACATCTCCAGAGACGCCCATGTCGACCATTTCAACCGGCTCAAATTCGGCCGCGTTCATGTTGTTGGTCCAGAGCAGCTCCACGGTTGTGGCGTCCGTGACTTGCGCCTCAAGAACACCATTGACTGCTTGCACGACAGAGATCGTAGGGGTCGAGACATTGACTTCGGCATGCGAGGACAGAAAGTCCACCCGCGCCTCCACGGTGCTCAATATTCCTGCAAACCCCCAATCGGCCCAAAACGCATTGTGCACGTTGTTCGAGAATTGACCCATTCCAAACAAGCTGTTCGCATCCTCGCTTGCCGCAAATTCAATGAGAGACTGCATGGTCGCCACCTCTTGTTCCAAGGCGAGTACATTCATCGACTCCGACAAGATGGTCCTGATGTGTGCCAAATACTGCTTTCGGTATTGAGGGTGATTGAACACGAAATCCGCCAAGGGCCGGATGTCCCAGGCAGGGTCGAAACTGGAGAAGAAAGGGTCAAAATGATAGACGTCGTTGGGGTTCCAATAACTGTACCCCATGATGGCCCCCACGAAGGAATTGTCGAGATCCCATGGAATCATTTGAAAGCGCCCCTGCTCGTCTTGATACAGGTAGTAATTGTGCACGTAGTACCCATTGTAGGTGTCGAGGTTGCTTACCACTGTGTTCACCGCAAACGCCCAAAGCACCCTGTCAATGTTCAACTTGTCC
>Ga0163111_10001769_pt1 | contig 13481 bp, 9 predicted proteins | sample CRUFie1St18metaG_FD_109645 | JGI IMG/M metagenome (GOLD analysis project Ga0163111, IMG submission 109645) | Marine microbial communities from the Costa Rica Dome - CRUD Field 142mm St18 metaG | ecosystem: Environmental > Aquatic > Marine > Oceanic > Photic zone | place: Costa Rica: the Eastern...
GGATTACTAATTTTAACAACTATTTTCGGATTTACCTCATTGATGGATTATCATAAATGGGCTCCAATATTTGAATTCTTCAGAGGTATTATTAGCATTAGTTTAATCCTTGCTCTAACTAATTATTTTTTGCAAATTGAAACAACTTGGTTTTTTAACTTTTTACTAATCTATTTTATTTTCACAGCTTTTGTAGGTTTATGGGCCAAAGGAAAAGGACCTGATAGAAAACTGATTATAAATTAATGCAGAAGAGATCTTTAGATTATCTTTTAATTGGACCTGCCTTTCCATTTAGAGGTGGTATCTCAGAAACACAGCATAACCTAGCAAAAGCCCTGAAAAGAAAAGGTAAAAAAGTTGAGCTACTAACATTTACAAAACTATACCCAAAAATACTTTTCCCAGGCAAATCACAATTTAGTTTGGAAAAACCTCCAAGAGACTTAAAAATCAACAGATATCTACATGCTTATAATCCTTTTTCATGGTCAAAAGTGGTTAAATATATAATAAAGATTAATCCAAAAATTTTAGTGTTTAGATATTATAATCCATTTTTAGGGATCTCATATGGTTGGATAGCAAAAAAAATTCCAAACAACATTAAAAAAGTTGCATTAGTAGATAATTGGATACCTCACGAAAAAGGAATGTTAGATAGAGTTTTAAATATTCATTTTGCAAAATACATTGATATCTTTACTTGTTTATCAAATAATGTTGAAGAACAAATTAAAAAAGATGTTAAAGTTCCCATTTGGTCTGGATTCCATCCTATTAATTATGATTTAAAACCCTCAATTGATCAAAATAAAGCTCGCTCAATTTTAAAATTTGAAAAAACAACTTTTTATGTTTTATTTTTTGGTTTAGTAAGAAAATACAAAGGACTTAACCTCCTTATAAAGGCTTTTAATCATCCTTCTATCAGAAAACAAAATATAAAGCTTTATGTTGCTGGAGAATGTTATGAAAATCAAAACAAATATTTTAGCCTAGTCAAAAAGCTAAAACTTAAAAAGAAAATAATTTTAGATTTTAACTTTAAATCCTTAAGTGAAATTCAGTTGCTCTTTTCTGCCTCAGATCTCATTGCTCAAACTTATCAAAGTTCTACACAGAGTGGAGTAACTCCTATAGCTTACCATTACAGAAAACCTATTTTAGTATCTGATGTAGAAGGATTAAAATCGCAAATTGTTAAGGATAAATCAGGAGAAATTGTTGAAAGAGAGCCTAAAGCTATAGCAAATGGTATTATAAAAATTTTAGATAAAACTGGAACTAATTTTTACACAAAAAATATAGAGAAGGTTATTAATAAAAATAGCTGGGGTACTTTTGTTAATAATTGGGAAGAATTTATATCCAAAAAAAATATTAGTATATATTGAAAAAATACAGAATATTAATAATACTTGTCTTTTATTTAAATCATAGTCAAGGGCAAATTAACTTTAAAAATTATAATCTTACTATTCGTAAAACAGTTGATAAAATAAAAATTGACGGTGAACTTAATGAACTGAGTTGGAAGAGTGCTGATGTTGCGAAAGATTTTTTTATGATTACACCTGTAGATACTGAAAAAGCAACTCAATTTTCTGAAGCAAGAGTTAGTTTTGACGAGGATTTTTTTTATATAGCTATTATTTTTTTTAACAACACAGTCAAAGGAAATTATGTCGTAGAATCTTTAAAAAGAGATTTTTCCTTTGGTAAAAATGATAATTTCCTTGTTGCAATTGATCCATTTATAAATCAAACTACAGGCTTTGCATTTGGTCTAAACGCATACGGTGCTCAGTGGGATGGAACAATGTATGACGGGAGAAGAGTAGATTTAAATTGGGATTCAAAATGGTATTCTAAAGTAAAGTTTGATGAAGATAAATGGATTTGTGAAATTGGTATACCATTCAAATCGATTAGATATAATGAAAATAATTCAATTTGGGGGATTAATTTTAGTCGCTTAGATTTGAAAGCAAGTGAAAAATCAAGTTGGGCACCTGTACCTCGCCAATTCCCTTCAGTATCCCTTGCTTACACTGGTTCTTTAGTTTGGGAAGATCCACCTCCAAAACAAGTAAATAATATATCCCTAATACCCTATGGAGCAAGTAATTCCACCATGATAAATGAAAAAATAAATAAAAATAATATAAAAGTTGGTGGAGATTTAAAATATAATCTAACCTCTGCTTTGAATTTAGATGTGACTTTAAATCCTGATTTTTCTCAAGCTGAAATTGATCGACAAGTGACCAATCTAGATCGTTTTGAACTATTTTTTCCTGAAAGAAGACAATTTTTTTTAGAGAATGCTGATCTTTTCTCAAATTTTGGTTATCAAACAATTAGACCTTTTTTTTCTAGAAGAATTGGTTTAAATGTACCAATTATAGGAGGGGTTAGAATAAGTGGGAATTTAGACGAAAAATGGCGATTAGGTTTGATGACCATACAAACCCAAAAAGATGAAAATTTATCTTTGTCAGCTAATAATTTTTCTGTTTTAAGTCTACAAAAAAAGGTTTTTGATCGATCAAATTTAAATTTAATTTATGTAAATAAACAAGAATTGAATTCTTTCGATATTAGAAATTTTAATTCATCTTACAATCAAAATATTGGACTAGAGTTCAACTATTTTTCTGAGGATAATATTTGGAATGGAAAATTACTATATTTAAAATCCTTTGATAATGAAGAATTTAATAAGGGAAGTGTTTTTGCATCCCACATTGGTTATCAGTCAATTAATTGGAATCTATTACTTCAACAAGAGTATATTTCAGAAGACTATTTTGCTGAAGTTGGCTTTGTTCCAAGAAAAAATTATTTTAAAATACAAGCTAAAGCTGCTTATTTAAATTACACAAAAGATAAAACTTCTCTTCTTTCACACGGCCCTAGTTTAAACCAAACTTATTTCTTTGATACTCTTTTTGAAAATAAAGATAAATTGACAACATTACAATACAGGTTTAATTTTATTAATAGAAGTCGTTTATCTATTAGTTTCCGAAATCAATTTGTCAAACTACTTTCAGACTTTGATCCTTTAAGGACAGGAATATCAGAATTAAAAGCAGATTCAGAACATACGTGGAATAATTTTACTATTTCTTATAATTCAAAACCCCAAAACCGTTTTACATACTCTATAGAGACAATAGCTGGTGGATATTACAGTAAAGGTAAACGAAAAGCAATTTTAAGTGAATTAAGCTATCGATTTCAACCTTTTTTAGAACTAAATTCAGTTATAAATTATAATCAAATTAAGTTACCCTACCCTTGGAAAGAAAACTCTTTTTGGCTTTTAGGGTTTAAAGCAAACTTAACTTTTACAAAAACAATTTTCTTTACTAACCTTTTTCAATTCAATGAACAACTAGGTCTTTGGAATTTTAACTCAAGATTTCAGTGGCGTTATAAACCGGCATCAGATATTTTTTTGGTATTTAATAGTAATGAAATTATTTTTCCTTCTATATCAACTGGATGGAACCTAACGTTTAAAATAAATTATTGGTTAAATATTTAGTCTTATAAGGGGACCAAATCTCATCCTCTCCAAAGAAAGTTTGGTTCAATTAAAAGACTATAGTAAATATTCAGTTGAAACAAAATTAGATTTTTCAGAATTGAGTAGCTCTTCTAATATTTCTTTATTGTATGATGTATCCTTTGAAGCTAAAAAAGTACGAATTGAAAAAGAACGAAGAGCATCATAAACACTTAGTGTACTTACAGCAGAATTCTTTCGTCCTGTAAATGGGTATACATCTGGGCCCCTTTGACATGCAGAATTTAAATTAACTCTACAAACTAAATTAGCCAAAGTATCAACCAAAGGAGCTAACTTAGATACATCTCTTCCAAATAAACTAACTTGTTGGCCATACTCTGATGCTGCCATTGCATCCAGCGGTTCATCTATTTCACGATAAGATATAATTGGAATTACTGGTCCAAATTGTTCCTCATGATATAAATCCATTTCCTCCGAAACAGGATAGATAACTGCAGGAAAAGAGTAATTTTCTGATAACTCACCCCCTTTTTTATTAATTATTTTAGCTCCTTTTGATTTAGCATCCTTAATCAAATTTTGAATGTAAGCAGGTTTTGAAGGTTCAGGAAGAGGTGTCAAAAAAGAATCATCCCAGGGCATACCAAGTTTTAGAGAATCTACTGCTTTTGAAAAACGGCTATTAAACTCATCAACTATAGATTCATGAACATATAAAACTTTTAAAGCAGTACACCTTTGTCCATTGTAAGAAAGTGTTCCTGAAATGCATTCCTTAATTGTATGATCTAAGTCAGCGTCAGGAAGAATAATACCTGGATTCTTAGCCTCAAGTCCTAGGACTAGTCGTAAACGATTTTTATTTGGATGCTGGTCTTGTAAAGAAACTGCTGAAGAACTGTGCCCTATTAATGCAAGAACGTCTATATATCCTGTTTTCATTATAGGAGATGCAATTTTTCTACCTCTACCAAATAAGATGTTTACAACTCCAGGAGGGAAACTTTCTTGGAAGGCTTTCAATAACGGTGCTATCAGTAGAACTCCATGTTTAGCAGGCTTAAAAATTGCAGTATTACCCATTATAATTGCAGGTATCAATAAACAAAAAGTTTCATTAAGTGGATAATTATATGGTCCTAAGCAAAGAACAACTCCTAAAGGACCTCTTCGAATGTGTGCGTATACTCCACCTTGGACATCAAATTTAGCACCCTTTCTATCAATATTTTTGTATGCTTCTATAGTGTCATTAATATAATCAACAGTTCTGTCAAATTCTTTATAAGAATCAGATTTATTCTTACAAATTTCCCACATTAAAAGTTTTACAATTTCTTCCCTATGAAGTTTCATTTTATTAACAAAATTCTCCATACATTTCAATCTTTCACCAACTTTCATTGTTGGCCAAACACCCTGACCTCTATGAAAAGCATCTTTTGCAGCATCAAGAGCTTCAAGTGCTGCTTCGGTTTCCATATCTGGAATAGTACCTAAAAGAGTTGGTGATCCATTTGTTTGAATAACAGAATAGACTTCTGATGTTGCGCCTTTCCATTTTTTTATTTGGCCATTTACAAGGTATTCATCACAAGTCAATGGCTCAATTTCATATTCCTTGGGAATTTGAGCATTATAATTATTCATTTTTTCTTTTTCTTTTTTTGCAATTTTAGATTAAAAATTGAAACAAATCTTGTTTTTTGTTCAAATAATCGAAGCGGAAGTTATGCTTTTTCAACCGTTCTACCAAAAGTGAAAAATCCTCAATGTTCTTTAACTCTATTCCTATTACTGCTGGAGCTATTGTTCTGAAACTTTTTTTAGAAAATTCAAAATGAGTTATATCATCATTTGGACCAAGTATTTGAGTTACAAATTGTTTTAGTGCACCTGAACGATTAGGAAAATTTACTAAAAAATAATGTTTCAGCCCATCATATAAAAGGGCACGTTCCTTGATTTCTGGCATACGAAAAATATCATTATTCCCACCACAGATTAAAACACCAGTATTTTTACCTTTTAGTTTTTCAGTAATCATATCTAGAGAAGCTACTGCTAAGGCACCTGCTGGCTCAGCGATTATTCCATCTTTGTTATAAAGTTCTAGTATAGTTTTACATATTTTACCCTCTGGAACAAGAATAATATCATCTAAACAGGATTTTGAAATTTCGAAAGGTATTTTTCCAACTTGACGAACAGCTGCGCCATCTACAAAACCATCCATTTCTTTTAATGATATTCTCTTTCCATATTGTATTGAGTTTTGCATTGATGGTGCACCTTCAGGTTCTACACCAATAATTTTTGTCTTAGGAGATAATTCTTTAAAAACTGTAATTATACCAGATATTAGGCCACCACCACCGATAGGGACAAGAATATAATCAAATTCTTTTGAAAACTGGTTTAGCATCTCAATTGCAATGGTAGCCTGTCCTTCAATCACCTCTGCATCATCAAAAGGGTGTATAAATGGTTTACCTGAAGATTTTGCAGATAATAATGCTACTTCTTGACAAGCATCGTAGGTATCACCATCAAGAATTATTTCAATAAAATCACCTCCAAACATTCTTACCTGTGAAATCTTTTGTTGAGGAGTTGTAGCTGGCATATAAATCTCCCCCTTAATCTTTAATTTTTGACAAGAAAAAGCAAATCCTTGAGCATGATTTCCAGCGCTGGCACAAACGATTCCATTTTTAATCTGATCTTTTCCTAAAGATGCAATTTTATTGTAAGCACCTCTAATCTTAAAAGATCTAATTTGTTGGACGTCTTCACGTTTTAAATAAACTGATGAATTTATTAAATCTGATAAGCGCTTGCTGTATTCTAAAGGAGTTAATCTTGTAAGACCCTTTAATCTTTTAATAGCACTGTTAACTCCATTTGTAGATGGAAAAGGCTTCATTACAAAATTTTCTTCATTGCAATCATTGATGAACGAAGTTCATAACCAATCATTTCAACTGGGTGATATCTTATGATTTCATTAATATCAATTAGTTTTTTATTATCAACACCAGTATCATTGGAATTGATTCCACTACCAATAACATCACTTTTTATATTCTTCATAAAACTAGCAAGTAAAGGTTTAGCTGCGTGATCAAATAAATAACAACCGTATTCTGCTGTATCAGAAATAATACGATTCATTTCGAAAAGTTTTTTTCTTGCTATAGTGTTAGCAATAAGAGGTGTTTCATGCAAAGATTCGTAATATGCTGATTCCTCTTTAATTCCTGCAGCTACCATTGTGTCAAATGCTAATTCAACACCAGCACGAACAAAAGCAACCATTAATATACCATTGTCAAAAAACTCTTGTTCTGTAATATTCTGATCTGTAATTTTAGTTTTTTCAAAAGCAGTTTCACCTGTTGCTGCTCTCCAAGAAAAAAGATCTTTATCATCATTCGCCCAATCTTCCATCATTGTTTTGGAAAAATGTCCTGACATAATATCATCCATATGTTTTTGAAAAAGAGGTGTTAAAATTGTCTTTAATTTTTCCGAAAGTTCAAACGCTTTTATTTTAGCTGGATTTGATAGTCGATCCATCATGTTGGTTATTCCACCATGCTTTAATGCTTCAGTAATAGTCTCCCAACCATATTGAATTAGTTTTGCAGCATATCCTGGATCTATACCTTCTTCAACCATCTTATCAAAACATAGGATTGACCCTGTTTGTAAAACGCCACAAAGAATGGTTTGCTCACCCATTAAATCAGATTTAACTTCTGCAACAAATGAAGACTCAAGTACACCAGCTCGATGCCCACCTGTAGCATATGCATAAGCTTTTGCTTGCTCAAGTCCATGTCCATCAGGATCATTTTCTGGGTGAACAGCTATCAAAGTCGGAACACCAAAACCTCTTTTATATTCTTCACGAACTTCTGTCCCAGGGCATTTAGGAGCAACCATTATAACAGTTAAATCTTCACGAATTTTCATACCTTCTTCAACTATATTAAATCCATGGGAATATGATAGTGTAGCACCTTTTTTCATTAAAGGCATAACCTCTTTTACAACAGACGAATGGTTTTTATCAGGCGTTAAGTTTATAACAACATCTGCAGTTGGGATTAATTCTTCATATTTTCCCACTTTAAATTCATTTTTTGTGGCATTTAAATATGAAGGTCTTTTATTTTCAATTGCAGAGTTTCTTAGTGCATATGAAATTGTTAGTCCTGAATCACGCATATTTAATCCCTGATTAAGACCTTGAGCACCACAGCCAACTATAACAATATTTTTCCCTTTTAGTGTTTTAATTCCATTTTCAAATTCTGAAGCTTCCATAAATCTACATTGACCTAATTGATGAAGTTGATCTCTGAGCGATAATTGATTAAAGTAATTTGACATGATTTGTATTAATTATTTTTTTTAAAAGTATTTAATATTTCTGATATTCCCATTTTAGCTTTTGTTACCGAGATCCTTCCAGAACGAACAAATTGTAGAAGTCCATATGGCTCTAGATCTTTTCTTAATTTTTCTGTCTCTTCTCTAAAACCAGTTAATTCAATAACAAAAAATTCAGGTGAAACAGTAACAATGGTTGCATGACTTGATTTAATGATGTTTTGAATGTGTCTTTCTTCAAATAATGAACTTGACTTAACTTTATATAAAGCGTTTTCTTGAAAAATAGTTTCCTCATCAGTATGATAAAAAGCTTTAATTACATCTACTTGTTTTTCAATTTGTTGAACAATTTTTCTTACTCTCTCCGAGTCTGTATTCACTACGATAACAAAGCGAAAGACATCTGAAATTTCTGAGGCAGACGTTGAAAAACTTTCTAGATTAATATGTCTCTTTAAAAAAATTGCAGAAATCCTGTTAAGTAAACCAATATTATTTTCCGCATAAACTGATATAGTATAAGTTATATTTTTCATGTTATTCTAATCTAATATCCGAAACACTTGCCCCCGAGGGTATCATAGGAAAAACATTATCCTCTTTTTCAACACATATTTCTAGAAAAAATGGTTCTTTAGAATCTATCATTTCTTTAACTGCTTTATCTAAATCTTTTCTCTTTTCTACTCTTTTTGCTCTTATTCTATACCCTTTAGCTATAGTTACAAAGTCTGGATTTACCATTTCAGTTGAGGCATATCTTTTATCGAAAAATAACTGCTGCCATTGTCTAACCATACCTAGAAAATCATTATTTAGCACAACGATTTTCACTGCAATTTGTTGTTGAAAAATAGTCCCTAATTCTTGAATTGTCATTTGATATCCACCATCACCTATAACCGCAACAACTTCTCTTTCTATTGCACCCATTTTTGCACCTATGGCTGCAGGCAGAGCGAATCCCATAGTTCCTAAACCGCCAGAAGTAACATTACTTTTTGATCTAATAAACTTTGCATATCGGCATGCTACCATTTGATGTTGTCCTACATCTGTAACGATTATTGCATCGTTATTTGAATGCTTATTAATTATTTTTATACTTTCTCCCATTGTCAATCCATCTTTACTAGGAAATAAGTCGGAGTGTATAACTTTATCATATTCAATTTTATCTAATTCATCGAAACGTTTAATCCAATCTGGATATGTTTTTGTTTCTATGTTATTAATTAATTCCTTTAAAGAAATCTTACAATCGGAGATCAAAGCTAAATCTACATGAACATTTTTGTTTACTTCAGCAGGATCAAGTTCTAAGTGTATGATTTTGGCTTGTTTAGCATAAGTTTTTAGATCACCTGTTACCCTATCATCAAATCTCATACCTATAGCTATGAGTAAGTCACACTCATTAGTTAAGATATTTGGAGCATAATTTCCATGCATACCAACCATACCTCTGTTTAAAGGATGATCTGTAGATATAGCTGAAAGGCCCAATATGGTCCAGGCAGCGGGTATACCAGATTTTTCTAAAAAAATTTTTAATTCTTCTTCAGCATTACCTAGTATGACTCCTTGTCCCCAGACCACAAGTGGTTTTTCAGATTTATTGATCAACTCAACCGCTTTTTCAACTTCTTTATTTGAAAGTGTTGTAATTGGCGTATAACTTCTAATACCAGAACATTTTTGGTATGAGTAGTCAAAAGTTTCAAACTGTGCATCTTTTGTAATATCGATCAAAACAGGACCTGGCCTGCCTGTACGGGCAATATAGAAGGCCTTAGCCATAATTTCTGGTATTTCACATGCTTTGGTAATCTGATAATTCCATTTTGTAACTGGTGTTGAAATTCCAATTATATCTGTTTCTTGAAAAGCGTCAGATCCTAACAAATGAGAAGCAACTTGGCCTGTTATGCAAACCATTGGTGTAGAATCGATTTGTGCATCAGCAATACCTGTTACTAAATTTGTTGCTCCTGGACCAGAGGTTGCCATAGCAACACCAACCTTGCCTGAGGTTCGAGCATATCCTTGAGCTGCATGTGTTGCTCCTTGTTCATGTCTTGTTAATACATGATGAAGTTTATCTTGAAATTTAAAAAGTTCATCATAGATAGGCATAATAGCACCACCTGGATAACCAAAAACTAAATTGGCATCTTCAGCAAGTAACGATCGAATAACAGCTTCTGCTCCTGTAATAGCAATTTTTTTTGGCATTAATTGATCTTATTTTTTATTCTCATATTTATTTAGAATCTGTTACACAGCCTTCTGAAGCATTAGAAACGTTTTTAATATATTTAAAAAGAATCCCGCTTTTAAATTTGTATGGAGGTTGTATCCACTTAGACTTTCTATTGATAAGTTCCTTATCACTAACTTTTAATGTAATTATATTTTGTTCTGCGTCAATAATTATTTCATCACCATCCTCTACAAGTGCTATATTTCCTCCTTCTTGTGCCTCAGGAACAATATGTCCCACTACAAATCCGTGTGTACCACCTGAAAATCTTCCATCAGTTATTAATGCAACACTTTTTCCAAGACCTGCTCCCATAATTGCAGCTGTAGGCTTTAACATTTCTGGCATACCTGGTCCACCTTTTGGTCCTTCATAGCGAATCACAACAACATCACCTTTTTTAACTTTCCCACTTTTTATACCATCGTTTGCTTCATACTCTCCATTAAACACACGAGCAGGTCCTTTAAAAAGTAAACCTTCTTTTCCTGTAATTTTTGCAACAGATCCCATGGTTGCAAGATTCCCTTTCAAAATACGAATGTGTCCAGTTGATTTGATTGGTTTTTCTATCGGACGAATAATGTTTTGATTTTTTTCCAATCCAGGAACTTTTGAAAGGTTTTCTGCTAAAGTTTTTCCTGTAACTGTAATACAGTCTCCATGGAGCATTCCTAATTCCAGCATATATTTCATTACAGCTGGTACACCACCAACTGCATGCAAATCTTTCATAAGATACTTCCCACTGGGTTTTAAATCTGCTAAAAAAGGTGTTGTATCACTAATTTTTTGAAAATCATCTATTGAAAGCTCTATTTCAGCAGCCTTTGCAATAGCTAAAAAATGAAGAACTGCATTGGTAGAACCTCCTAGAACTGCAATTAATCTTAATGCATTTTCTAGAGACCTTTTTGTTACAATATCTCTTGGTTTTAAATCATGTACCAATATATGTTTTAAATATTCACCTAATGATTCGCATTCCTTTTTTTTATTTGAACTTATAGCAGGATTGGATGAGTTATAGGGTAATGCCATGCCACACGCCTCTATGGCAGAGGCCATCGTGTTTGCTGTATACATGCCCCCACAAGCACCTGCACCTGGACATGCGTTTTTGATAATATTTTTAAACTCTTTTTCATTAATTTTACCTGAAACTTTTTCTCCCCAGGCTTCAAAAGCAGAAACTACATCAAGCTCCTTATCATTATAACATCCTGCTGAGATTGTTCCACCATAAACTAAAATTGATGGCCTATTTAATCTTAATAATGCCATTAATGCACCAGGCATATTTTTATCACACCCTACTACAGTAACAACTCCATCGTATGACATAGCTTGTACAACAGTTTCAATTGAATCAGCAATAACATCTCTTGATGGAAGAGAAAATCGCATTCCAGGTGTACCCATTGAAATTCCGTCGCTCACTCCAATAGTATTGAAAACTAATCCTACTAGAGATTGAGCATTAATACCCAATTTAATATCTTGTGCCAAATCATTCAAATGCATATTACAAGGATTACCCTCGTAACCCGTGGATGCAATACCTATTAAAGGTTTTTTAAAGTCTTCATTTGTAAGTCCTATAGCATGAAGCATTGCTTGAGCAGCAGGTTGAGTTGGATCTTGTGTTACAGCTTGGCTAAATTTATTGAGCTTCATCTATAAAAATTATAACACTAATATAATTTTTGTTTAAAATTTAAATTAACATCCTAATTATTCTGTGTTATATTCAAATATTAATATTAACATTTAATTAACTGATTTACAGATAGTTTATTTTAGTTTTTTAATACACTCAACTACTACAAAAAGTATGGTTGTTTTTTTCTGTTATCTTTGAATTCAAAAAACTAGGTTATGAATCAATCTTCAATTATAGCCCTTAGAGAGAAGCATGAAAGGTTTTTTAAAAGTCATAAAAATGAGTCAGTCAAAGTTCGAATTCAATTTCTTAAGAAATTAAAAAAAGAGCTTTTAGCGAGGGAAGATAATATTTACGAAGCATTGTATAATGATTTAAAAAAACCAATTTTTGAGGCTTACACAAGTGAATTTTTGATGGTTCAAAAAGAAATTGAAATATTTATCAAATATTTGAAAGATTGGTCAGCCCCTAGGAGGGTCTCGGGAAGTCTTATTAATTTTCCTTCACAGGACTTTTTACTCTCAGAACCATATGGAACAGTTCTAATGATCTCTCCTTGGAATTATCCTTTTCAACTGGCTATGGTACCTTTAATAGGTGCAATCGCAGCGGGCAATACTGTTATACTAAAACCATCTGAGTCAGCACCATACACTTCAAAAGTATTAATTAAAGTTCTTAACAATGTTTTCCCAACAGAATGGATTAGTGTTGTTGAAGGTGATGCTAAAGTTGCACAAGAATTATTAAAAATACAATGGGATTATATTTTTTTCACTGGTAGCACCAGCATTGGAAAAAAAGTTGCCAAAGCTGCTGCAGAATACCTAACACCAATTACTTTAGAACTAGGTGGAAAAAGTCCTTGTATCGTTGACGGATCTGCACCTTTACAAAAAACGGCAAAACGCATTGTTTGGGGTAAATTTCTTAATTGTGGACAAACTTGTATAGCCCCAGATTACATTTTAGTAAAATTAGAATTTAAAGATGATTTAGTCCATGCAATTATTAATGAAATAAAAAACGCTTTTGGGAATGATGCAAGCAAATCAAATGACTATGGGCGTATTATTCATAAGAAACATTTTAAAAAATTAGTATCTGATATAAATAATCAAAACGTAATCTATGGAGGAAAAAATAATATTGAGGATTTATATTTTGAACCAACTGTAGTAGATAGTCCTTCTGTGGAGAGTTCTTTAATACAAGAAGAAATTTTTGGTCCCATATTACCTGTTTTGACCTATAAAAACTTCGATGATATTGATCAAGTCCTGTCGGAATTAAAAAATCCTTTAGCTTTTTATGTTTTTAGTCAAAATAAAAAATTTATTAACTCGGTAATGAAAAAATATCCTTTTGGTGGTGGTGTAGTTAATGATTCAATAGTGCACTTCACAAATCCCGAACTACCTTTTGGCGGGATAGGAAATAGTGGAATTGGGGGATATCATGGAAAACATAGTTTTGAACTATTTAGCCATAGAAAATCAATTGTTAAGAGGTCCTTTTGGTTTGATCTTCCTCAAAGATATGCACCCTATCCAAAGTCTTTGTCTTTGCTGAAAAATATTTTGAAACGCATTTAGCTATGAAAGAAA
>Ga0163111_10001770_pt1 | contig 13477 bp, 13 predicted proteins | sample CRUFie1St18metaG_FD_109645 | JGI IMG/M metagenome (GOLD analysis project Ga0163111, IMG submission 109645) | Marine microbial communities from the Costa Rica Dome - CRUD Field 142mm St18 metaG | ecosystem: Environmental > Aquatic > Marine > Oceanic > Photic zone | place: Costa Rica: the Eastern...
ACTTTTGAACAATTGGAATGTATTCCAAAACATCAAAAACAACCAACTTTTGACAACAGATATGTTTCTTAAAGAATATGAAGAGTATTATTATTAAAAAATAAACTAAAAAAAACTAAAAAAACTAAAAAAACTAAAAAAACTAAAAAAAAACTAAAAAAACTAAAAAAACTAAAAAAACTAAAAAGAAAAAGAAGTAATGCCACCACATTCATAAATAATGTGCCGGGTCCCAAGTCCGAAATAATAAAGCTGCAGAGGGAAAAGTTTAGTTTTTAATTATATTTTTTTGTGATAAAAATGAATATAATAAAATGAATATAGTATAATATTATACTACTATAGAAATTAATAAAAATATGACTACTGAAAATATGACTACTGAAAAAATCAAATATACTAAATATTTAAAGAAATTAGGAGTAACAAAATTAAAAAAAGAGCAAAAAGAAATAATAAATGCAGTTTTAAATAATCGTGATTCTGTATCAGTTTTACCAACCGGTTTTGGAAAAAGTTTAACCTACGTCTTACCTCATATTTTATTAAAAAGAAATGTATTAGTTATATCTCCGTTAGTTTCTTTAATTAGAGATCAAGAACAAAAATATAAAGAAATTTGTAATACATTTTCTATTTATAGTGGGAATATGTGTTATAATGGAAATATAGGAATTGATGTATCAATGAAAATAAAAAATAAAGAATTAACTTCTCTAATTTTAATGACACCAGAGAGTTTATTATCAAGAAAAAATTGGATCACTTCAATTGATTTGTTATTAATAGCTGTTGATGAATGTCATTGTATATCAGAATGGAAAAATTTTAGAAAAGGCTATGAAGAATTATCAATGATAATTGATTGGTTTGAAAATAAACAACGTCCTTCAATATTATGTTTAACTGCAACTGCAACTGCAAAATCAATTAATAAAATCACGAAATTTTTCCAATTGAAAAATCCTTTATTTATAAGAATGTCTGCAGAACGAGAAAATATTAATATATCAGTTTATAAAAAAACAAAATTAAAAGAGGATTTAAAAAAATTAATTGAATTATCAAAAAATAAAACAATAATTTATTGCAAAACTAGAAAAGATACAGAAAATCTTGCTAATAAATTATATTGTGTAGATGGAATTACTGCTTATCATGCTGGTTTAGATTTTGATGAAAGAAAACGTATACAAGATAATTTTAAAAATGGGTCAACAAGAATAATCGTTTCAACAATTGCTTTTGGAATGGGAATTGATATATCTGATATAAATACAATAATTCATTATGGATTACCAAAGGATATAGAATCCTATACGCAAGAAATAGGACGTGTTGCTAGAAACGCAAATACTGAAGGTTTTTGTTATTTATTTTGGGGTAAATCTGATTTATTTATAAATAAATTATTTATAAAAAAATTAAGTGATAGCCAAGAATATAAATATCAAGAAAAAAAGAATTATGCAATGAATAATTATGTTTATAATAATTCAATATGTAGAATGAGAATGATTTGTAAATATTTTAATCCAGATGAAAATTGCAAAAAATGTTTAAAATGTGACATTTGTAAAAAAAATAAATAATTTCAAAAAAACAAAATAAGATAATATAATATAATATAATGGAGAATCAATTAATCGACTTATTTTATTTTTTGGTTATAGGAAATCCAATTAAAGAAAACATGACATCAATTGAAAAACTTACAGATGCGTGGGATAAAATATTTAGAGTATTATTCAATGTAGAAAGAGCAAATAATAGTAGTGATTTGAATTGTGAATCATCTAATGAATCCGATGATAATGTGTCATCAAATAATAATTCAGTAAATGATGCAACAAATATACAAATAAGACCGTATACAATTAATAATAATAATAATAATAATAATAATGTTTCTTTAGATAAATTTAATAAGTTAAAATCGGATTTTGATTATCTTTTTAATCTTTATGAAGAGATTCTTATTAAATTTTTTACTGATAGAAAATACTTAATTAATATTACTGATGAAAATCGTGATATGAGACGAATAATTTATGAATCTGGTTCGTTAGACGAACTGGAATTGTTGTATCCGAATAGTTTAGATAATTCAGAAATTATAACTTTTAATATAATTTCTCTAAATGGAACTGGTGAAAATGCTGTAATCAGAATTGACAATGATTCAATTGATATATTGCAATCTGGAAGTGGATATAAATTATTAGATATTTTAATAGGAATAAAAGATAATAAAATTTATATATTTAAACCGAACAGATTAAGAAATATAAAATATAATAATACAAATTTGACTCCTATTAATTGGAATATGCCTTTACATACACAGATTTATAGATTCTTTAATCCAAATTCTTTTGATATTAATCAAATAAAAGTAATTCAAAATTTTATTGAAGATCATGGTATTGAAGATGTTATAAAAAATCTTACAAAAAATTTATTTTAATTTAATTTTTAAAAATTAGGTTGTCCGGTTTTCATATCACAAATAGGATTATTAAACATACGACCAAATTCAAAGTATGAATTCTCGTTATAGTATGATTTCTCGTTATTTATAATTGTAAAATAAATAATATTTGAAATTAAACAAAATATTCCAATATTATATATTGATTTTGATTTTTCATATTTTTTATTTGTTTTTTTTTGATAATAAACGTATAATAATACAGATAATATTCCACCTAATATTGCATAAACAAAAGCTGCAGAAGTAGTTGTTGTCATTATTTATATAAATATAAAAATTTGTATTATAGTATAACAATTAAACAAATATTTTCAAAGTATTTATCTGATTCTGGATTTATTTATCTGACATTTATATTTAGAATTTTTTAATGAAATTTTTTAATGAAATTAATGAATATTATTAATAAAAAAATATTCTTCTAGTACTCTCATTATATTTCTAAATTTGACTTGTGTAGGTAATTTAATTCCAAATTCACCATAATAAAAACAGATGAATTCAAAAACATCTGTATGAATGTATTCATTTCTATTACCAATATAACTTATAATATCTTTGAAATGTTGTAATGCAAATTGAATTGCATAAGTATGTTGTATAGTATGTAAATATATATCATATTTCAAATATAAAAGAAATCCTTTTTTATATTTATGTGGTAATTTAAAAAATAATCTTGAGGTTAAAAATTTTAGATATGGATCATAATCTTCTTTAATTTGTATATTTTTTAATAATGGATATAATCGAGTAATATCATTTTGTTGTTTATTATTTAAAAAATTTATAGAATAACTGAAAATAATATTTTGAATATCTGTATTTATATTATGTTTTATACAAATTTTCTCAATTGTATTATACATAAAATAATTACTATTATTCCATTTCATTATTTATGAATATTAATTGATTATTATATAATTTTTTTTAAGATAAAATTAATAATAAAATATATTTTATAAATGTAATATGTCTACAAAAAATGTGAATATTAATGTAAATTTAAAAGATAGAAAAAATCAATTAGAATGTATTCGTAAAATAGAAAATTGGTCAATTTCTAAAGATTATAATAAATTTGATAATAAAAAGTTTGATTTAAATAAAACCCAATTAGATATAGAAACATGTTCTCCAAAATTAAATAAATTATTAAAAAATATTGAGGAATTAGATGCAATAGATAAAAAAATAAGTAATAAAACTTATAAACATTTGATATACACAGATGTTCGATTTTCAAATTATGGTTCTAAAATAATTGCAGCTGGTCTATCATCAATTAATAAATATAGTTGTTGGTATTTAGAAAATAATAAAACACAATTAAAAATACCACAAAATCAAAAAAGTGATACTTATGGTATATTATGTGCTTCTAATATTTATGGAAATAAGATAACCGTTTCCCAAAAAAAAGAGTTATTGTCAATTTTTAATAATAGACCAGATAATATTTATGGTAAAAATATAAGATTTATAATTTTAGATAATTCTTTTAAAGAAGGAATTGATTTATTTGATGTAAAATATATCCATATATTTGAGCCACAATTACATAATTCAGACATAACTCAAATTGTCGGAAGAGCAAATCGTTACTGTGGTAGTAGTGGTTTAAAATTTAGAAAAAAAAAAGGATGGAAAATAAATGTATTTTTATATAGATCAGAAACTCAAAAATATCCAATTGAAACTATATATACGATGTATTCTGGATTGAATATAGTCGATACAATATTATCAGATGAATTAGATAAATTATTAATAAATTCTGCAATTGATAAAGATTTAAACAAAAATATTCATACAAATAATCCTTTTAATTTGTTATTTACACAAAAAAATAAATTATTAAAGAATGAAATAAAAGAATTAACTATATTAAAACAATTAACTAATAATAAAAGTAAAACCAAATCAGATTTAGAAAAATATTTAAATGAAAAAAAAAATAGAGAAAATTATAAATCGTTACAAAATAGAATTAATAAAGAATTCAAGAAATACAAATATGACAAAATTCAAATAAAAAATTTATGTAATATTCCTCAATCAAGTTCTCGAATTGTTGATTTTACACCTTCACAAAATTTTATTTCTAATTATTTTGTTCCAGAGAATAATTTAAAAGGTATGTTGATTTATCATTCAGTAGGATCTGGGAAAACTTGTACAGCGATTGCTACAAAATCTAAAACTTGGGAACAAGAAAATTATACAATATTATGGGTTACTCGTTCGTCATTAAAAGATGATATTTGGAAAAATATGTTTGAGAAGGTATGTGATTATATGATTAAAGAGAAAATTGATTCTGGTTTAAACATTTCAGAAAAAATAGATAAAAAATATATATCTAAAAATTTTTTAAAACCAGTTTCTTTTGCTCAATTTAGTAATGCTTTAAAAACTAATTTTGGATCTTCGAAAGGTAGATCTCCAAATTCATTGTATAGTAAATTAATAAAAAAAAATGGTAAATTTGATATATTAAATAAAACATTAATTATTATTGATGAAGCTCACAAATTATTATCAAGTGATTTAATAGGTTTTGAAAAGCCTGATTTTTCAGTAATTAAAAAAGGTATATTAGAATCTTATAAAAAATCTGGAAAAAATTCTTGTAGATTATTATTATTAACTGCAACTCCTGTTACAGAACAACCGATGAATACAATTAAATTATTAAATTTACTTGATGAAAATCAAATGCCAGAGACTTCATTTGATTTTCTTAAACAATTTCCTATAAATAGTGGTTTTAAATTTACAAAAAAAAGTAAAAAATATTTTAAAGAATTAATTAAAGGGAAAATATCATATTTAAATAGAACACAAGACAATCGTTATTTTGCAACTCCAAATTTTAAAATAATTACATCAAATATTTCTACTACTCTACCAAAACCAGTAATAGAAGAATATAACAATTTAAAAGAAAAATGTACAGAAAAATACCAAAAAGAATTATTAAAACATAATTATACAGAAAGAATTGAGAAAAAAGCAAATCAAATATCTAATTTACAAAATAATTTAGATATTGTTGATACAGAAATGAAAAACAAATTAGAAGATGCTATATATGGTACAAAAAAACAAATTAGAAAAAAATATACACAAAGAAAAAAACAAATTCGAAATAATATGAATGGACATAAAAAAACTTTTAGAAAACTTAGAAAAGAATGGAATAAAATATATTTAGGAATTGAAAGAAATAAAACAAAATGTATTAAAGAAATACAAAAACAATATAATAAAGAATCAAAAGAAAAAATACAAAAAAATGTATTAATAAATAAATGTAAAGTATCTGAAGATTTATTATAAAAATGGTACGACACCGTTGTATATTGCCTGTCAGAACGGTCACTATAACGTGGTGAAGTTGTTACTAAATAATGGCGCGGATATGAATAAAGCAAATAATGACGGTCGGACGCCTCTGATTATATCGCGCATTAATAATTATATAGATATAGTAAATCTATTAAAAACAGAACTAATAATATCTAAAACTTCGAATATTATTAAAAATAACTTAATAATTTAATAAAAATGATATAAAAATATATTTAAATTTATAAAATTTAAAAATCATAATATATACTAAGTTACTAAGTTATAATGCACTATTGTTATAGATGTAAAAAATGTCTAATTGAAGACATAGTATATTTTCAATCAGACAAAACATATTGTTCTGATTGTTGTCCTTGGTTAGCTGTAGAAAATGTAGAAAATAGCTATATTCATACAATTCATACATCTATATGCACAAAACTAATAAATAGCTTACAATATATAACTAGTTTTCAATATAGTTTAAGTTTGTTATCTACAAAAAGTGATTCAAATATAAATAACAAAAAACAAATAAAAAAATAAATTAAAAAATAAATAAAATAAAAAAAATAAAACAACTAAAAAGTAATGCCACCATAGTATATTAAATAATATACTTTGTCGGGTCCCAAGTCCGAAATAATAAAAGCTGCAGAGGGATTATTTTTTTTAGTACACACTTTGGTTAACGTTAATTATAAAATTCTGTATCTAAAATGTTTTTCAAAATTCCGGAATTTCTTAATTCTAATGCTAAGAAATGTGTTTTTGAATGATATTCTTTTAAATTACAATTTTTTGATACAAGTCGTGTAGCATGATTTTTATCAATTGAATCATTTGATAAATTGTAATGTATTTCTATATTATTTTTGAAAGGATAAAAATTTAGTAAATCTAATGATTTTTTATACAAATCTGTTTTGATTCGTTTATTTGTTAAATATGCTGCATTCTCAGGACAATTGTATTTATCACCTAATAATAATCTTTTACTATAATCAATAACAGTTTGAGGATTAAATACTATTATTTTATTAATTTCAATATTTAATAATTCTGAAAATAAAATAGCAGCAAAACCCCCAGCCGAACAACCTGTAAATATAATTTTATTATATTTTTTATGAGTTATCAATTTTTTTAGAAATTGTATACTTTCTTCTAACGATTTAGTGTTATGTCTGAATCCTAATAAATAATATCTACAACACAAAACTTTACCATTATAAGGACCTGTACAACGTAAAAATAATTTGTCAATATCGTTGTATTGTTTCATAAAATTAAAAAAATTGAATGTTGGTATCGAATTATTTTGTCCCATTCCAGCAAAACTTACAAATAAAGTTTTTGAATTATTTTTTTGAAAATAAAAATCATCAGAATTACTCCATGGATTATTATAAGAATCGGAATAATCTCTATCATGACTTGATATTTTATTAGTTATATTTTTTGATATATTTAGATGATATCTTTCAAAAGAATAATTTATTTTTCTATTAGTTAATAATGGTTTATATCTATTAAACCAGGTAAATTTTTGATTACTTTGGATTTGTTTTTTTTGCTTCATTCCTTCATTGTCAAAAAAAAATCCAATCATAACATATCTTTCTCCAGAAAGAACAGGTTTGACACCATGAAGTAAACTTGATCTAAACATTATAACATCACCTTTTGTTAATTTGAATTCTTTATTTAATTTTGGAAAATGTAATTCTCCACCAGTATAATCATTTGAATCAGATAAACAAAATATCATAGAAATTTTTCTATAACATGTTTCTCTTGCATCATCAGTATGTAAATTATAGAATCCTTTTTCTTTTGAATTATACCATCCTATTTTCCAATGTTCACGATAATCAATATTAATATTAAATAATTCTTTTACAGTATCATATGTTTTTTCATAAATATAATTATCTAAAATTTTTAATGTATCTTTTTTTGTTAACCACAGATCTTTTCTTATTTTTTGTTTGAGATTAACTCTACTACCAACTCTACCGTCTGAAAATGTTAATTGTTCTGCTGAACTTTTGATATAATTTATAATAGTGGAATCTAACATATTTGGAAATAATATGTATTCCATTATTATTAATATTATTTTTATTTTTTTCTATTTATATTTCATTTTGTATTTATATGATTATATTAATTAATAAATATAAGGAAGATATAAATACAAGAAATATAAATAGAAATATATATATATAAATATATAGAAAAATACAAGTATAAAAGAAATACAAGTACAAAAGAAAATACAAAAACTATGAAATTATATAATAAAGATAAAGAAAACAAAATATTATCTAATATTTCGAGTTGTGCGATTATTATTGGAATTGGTTATATAATTATCCGTATTAGTATTTTAATAAGTATTACAATTGCTATTATTTTTAATATAGCTATTATTTCAATTAGTATAATAACTTATTTGAGTAACATATATATGCCAATATATAATAAAAATAATAATAAATTAATTTATATGAATAAACTTAAAATACAATGAAATTGTAAACAAAAATAAATAAAAATGATTAAAATTATAATAATAATAATATTATCTTATTAATTAGTATAAATCTTTTAATATTTACATATTTTTTAATAATAGTATATTAGTATAATAGTATATTAGTATAATAGTATAATAGTATAATAGTATAATAGTATAATAGTATAATAGTATAATAGGTATAATAGGTATAATAGGTATATTATTATAATAATATAATTTATTAAATATGCAAATAAAATATTATTTATTATGGTGTTTTGGTTGTTGTGCAAATGGGTTGAGTCATTTTGTAAAATACAATCATATAGAAATCATTAATATATTTGAAAATTATGTACAATATACTAATAATAAATTATTAAATTCTAAATATGGATCTGAAGAAAGAAATTATTGGCATTCATCAAATAGAAATTGTCATATTGGAATTAGACATGCTAAATTAAAAGAAAATAAATGTATTTATTTAGGTTGGAATTATAATGAAGAAATTAATAATGAAGATAATTATATTAAAATAATACCATTTTATATATTTTTAGATATTGAATCAATGAATATTATACGTTTAGTAAATATAATATCAAATCCTCATTTAAATTCTGAGGATTATTCTGTCAAAATATTCAAAAAAGAATTATTAGATTTTGTTAATAACATTGGAATTTATTTAGATTTTAGTGAATTAAAGAATATTGATAATGGGAAATGGTATTTGAATATGATTACTAATTTATAAAATAATATATCATCTTTATTTATTTATTATTATTAAACGATTGAATATATACTTCTCCTAATAAAGTGATAAAATCAGTATTATTATTAATATATGTATTTTTGATATTTTGGTATGGATATTCTTTTTTTTTAGAACTCCATCCAAAATCAATTAAATTAATTACATTTTTGTGAATTAAAAAATTATTTTTCCAAATATTATTATGATAAATTTTGAGATTATCTAATATATTAACAATTTCGTTGATTTGTATTTTCCAATTTTTTGGAATATTATTATTATTAATATTTACTCCACAATAAGACATTAAAATACTATCTGAATTGTTTAATTTAGATAATATAATCGGAAAATGTTTTTTTTTATATAACTTTTTTAATGCATCATATTCTCTATATTGAATACCTTTAACAATTGTTGTATTAATATCTTTCGAGTATTCTTTCTTAACAATAGTATTACTATTAATATTGTAATCTAAAATATTTTCTATATTTTTTTTTTGTGTTTTAGAAATTTTATAATAACTAATAATAGATTTATAATTATTCTGTGTTAAATGGTGATTCTTAAAAAGTTCATCCGATTTAATATGATTTAAAATATCATATTTATTTTGAAATACATTATCTTTTATAACTTTTGTTTGTTTTTGTTGATTTCGAAATTGTAACTCTAATTGTGCTTCCAATTCATGTTCTGGTTCCGGTTCCGGTTCGGGTTCTGGTTCAACTTCTGATTCAGATTCTGTTTGTATTTTAAATGTTACTTCTGATTCAGACTTATGTTTTTTTATATCATAATTAATTTGTTTATTTAAAAATTCTTTTATAATACTAAAATTGATCTTCTTTATTGATATGTTTTCTAATTTACGAAATAAATAAAAAAGAAATTTCAAAAATTCAATATCATTATTGTAACAATATAATTTAAATAAATTTTTTTTTGTTTTGTTCAAAGATATTTTGAAATTATAAATATTAGTATTTGTTATATTTAATGCAATATAATAAGCATGAATTTTGTTTATATTATCTGTGTTATCTGTGTTATTATTTAATATAATATTTGATGTAAATTTATAATTTTTATAATTAATATATAAATCTGAAGCATATTTAAAAAATTCTTTTAAAACGGAATTATTTAATTTATTGCACCATAATTTAATATAATTTATAAGAACTATATTACTACTGTCAGAGAATAAATGTGATTTTACTTTATCTTTCAAACTATAATAGAATAAATTATAGTCTTCTAGTTTATTTGATAATATGGATGATGGTAAATTTTTTAAAAATATATTTAGTTTATATACTCTATCATTAATATAATTTAAATCTCGATTTAAATCTAATTGGATTCCAATTGAATAAATCATATTTTTATTTTCATCTAATATTGGAATTAAAGATAAATGCATCCAAAACAAATCACCATTCATCTTTTGATTTAATATGTTAATATTTAATTTAGATTTGTTTTTTATAGCTTCTTTTATATTTTGAATATCTTGAATATTGGTTTGAGAACATTGTAAAAAACTAGGTTTTTTACCTAAGTCTTTATTACTATATCCTGTCATTATATTAAATTCTTTTTCATTCATAAAAATTATTGGTTGATGTTTTTGTTGCATATCGCATACAAGTAAACTAATATCACTAATAGATTCTGCAACATTTTTAAATAATTCTAACCAATATGTTTTATTATTATTATATTTAATATTATAACCACAAGTCTTAAATTGTAAGTTTGAATCATAATTTGGATTATTTAATTCATAATAATATAAATTAAATATTATATTTTTAAAAATATTAGATTCTAAAAATAATGGTAATAATTTATCACATAAAATTTTATAACTAATATTAATATTAAATTCTAATTTTACTTTTACAATTTGCAAATTCTGTTCTAGAAGTGTATTGTTATATATATTAAAATAATTCCATTTTTCATCATTATTTACAATAATACTATTATTTAGTTTTAATAATTTAATAAATAAATATTTGCTATCTTGTATATCTATATTCTGAATATATTTATTATATAAGTTACAAATTTTTAAATATATTTCCAGATTATCATTACAATATGTATTCTCAAAATTGAATAATTCTTTCAAAAATAAAACATCTTTTATCATTTTTTTCATTGTTTCGATTGGTTTCATAAGACATTTTACTTTAGTTAATAAATAAATTGTATATTTCCATTCACAATTCTTTTTTAAAACTAAATCATTTTTCATCCTCATATTTTGCAATATAATTTTAAATAATTTTATTTAAAATTTTATTAAAAGCATATATACTTAATTATTTGTAATTCCATCCCAATGATAATATTTTAATCCTTGATCTGTTTTTACTTCTTCTAGGTTAGTTCCATCAAATGCTAATGTTGTATTATTACCAGTACTAACTCTATTTTTAGAAGATACTGAAGTATTTTCACAATATTTTGGATCACTACTAATATTCCAATATTCTGGACATCTACTAATATGAGGAGGCCATACTTTTGTTTTCGCATTTTCTATTCTAGTTTGGTATGATATTGACAAAGCCATAACTACAAGTAATATACCTAAAACTATAATAAATGTTTTTAATTCTCCCATTATATTGTTAAAATATATTTTTTAAATACAGAATTGATTTATAAATCATTAATAAAAAAATCTCTCTGCAGCTTTATTATTTCGGACTTGAGACCCGACATTATATAAACAATGGTGGCATTACTTTTTTTATATATTTTTATGTTTTTGTATTTTTTATAATTTTTTATTAGTTTTTTTTTAGTTTTTATTATGTTTTTTAATTTTTTATTATGTTTTTTATATTTTTTAAACACAGAATTGATTTATAAATTCTTCAATATTTGGTTTAATCCATTTAAATTTATAACCATCTAATCCTTGGTTTTCTGAAAAATATAATTCAACAGTTATATTTGATTCAATTTCAAATTTTAAAATCTCGTTAGAATGTACATATTTAAATAAATATTCTTCATTTATTTTATCTAGTTGAAATAATTCTTCTGTTTTTTGAGAAAGTAATGGAATAAATATTCTAATATTTTTTTGATTTAATAAAATTTCAATTCTAGCTTTGTAATCTTGTACATATAATAACTTACCTTCTAATGTTACTTTTGAATTTTTATTTAAAATAGAGATCCAATTTATATCAGATTCAATCATTTGACTATAAAATTTCAATAAATTTAATTTATAATATTTTCATATTCAACAGTTCTTGGCTTTTTATTTGACAATATATCAAATATTTGCCGATGAACTATTTGATCTGCATATCTGCGAATCGGACTTGTAAAATGTGTATAACATTCTAACCCTAATGGATCATGATTATTCGATTTACTACTAGGTAAATAATATACACTATTATTTAATGATTTTCTAAGTAAAGCTGTTTGTGATGATTTTTTTAACAAAAATTCAGCAACATATGCATTTGCTTTAATCATACTTTTTTCAATTAATTCATGAGAATTAATTATTTTGTCATTAAAAATTAATTGATATATATCAACAAATTTAGAATATATACTGTTTTTTTCAACTTCAGTATATGAAAATTCATATTTATTTTCTATTATAGATCTGACTAAACGTACATTATTTTGATTATTTGTCCAAATAACAGACAAACATATTCTTTTACAATTTTGACGAAGTGATGCTTTAGATTCTGATAATTTAGACGGTATTAAATGATGTACTTTATTAGGCATATAAATAGAATTCATTTGAGAATTCGCTAATTTATCAATATCACTACCAAGATTATAATGTAATGTTGGCGTAGCAATATGAATCGCATATTCAATTGACTTTTCATTTCTTCGAATACTAATAGCATCATCTATATCTACACAATTAACTGGATCTATTGATATAGTACTTTCATTAGACCAATCTTCATCTATTATATTTTTATAATTATTAATAAATTCTAAATCATAATTAGAATCGGTGGAAATCTTTTTATTTTCATTTCGAATTACTAAATTTCTATTTCTTGGAAAGATTGGATAAGATGCAAGTATTACTTTTTCAAATATTGATTCATCATTAATATTTCCTAACACCTCAACAAGTATTCCTTTTGGATGAGTCTCGTTCGTTTCAAATTTATTAATCTCTACTCTTGCATAAACATCAACGGAAGAAGGTTTTAATTTTGAAGCAACTATATATTTTGGATACCCCTTATTTCTAGGTACAAAAGTATATTTTGTAAGTGACTTTGAAGTTATTCCCCATCGTATTTTACTACTTATACAAAGA
>Ga0163111_10001773_pt1 | contig 13475 bp, 9 predicted proteins | sample CRUFie1St18metaG_FD_109645 | JGI IMG/M metagenome (GOLD analysis project Ga0163111, IMG submission 109645) | Marine microbial communities from the Costa Rica Dome - CRUD Field 142mm St18 metaG | ecosystem: Environmental > Aquatic > Marine > Oceanic > Photic zone | place: Costa Rica: the Eastern...
CCCGGCCGACGCCGACGCCGACGAGCCGCTCGACGTCGCCGACGCGGCGCGGACGATCGCGACGCTCGTCGCCGGGCGCCTCGGCGGCGCGGTGCCGTACGACGACTACGAGCACTTCGACGCGGCGGTGGAGGTGCGGCTGGCGAAGAAGACGGCCAAGTCGGACGTCGTGCCGCTCGGCGCGCTCAAGAAGGGCGGCGCGCGCCACCGCGCCACGCTGTTCAAGGCGCTTGCCGACCGCCTCGGCGTGCCGTGCACGCTCAAGATGGGCGCGTGCGTCCGCGGCGCCCACGCTCACCACGCGTGGAACCTCGTCGTCGTGCCGAAGGCGGCGGACGCGCACGCGTGGGTCGTCGTCGACCTCCTCCACGACGTCGGCGCGCTGCTGCCCGACGGGTCGAACGAGGCGCGCCGCTACAAGCGCGTCGACGAGTTTGCGTTCGCGTCGCTCGGCTCGACGCGCGCCGCGTACACCGTGCCGCCGACGCCGGCGTTGCCGGCGGCGGCGCGCGCTGCGTGAGGGGGGGGCGAAACTGCGTGGGGTGGCGGTGTGAATCGAGCAGAGCGCCGACGCTGCTTGAATAACGCTACGGCTCTAATGGACCCCCCTCTCCACCGCTCCTCACCCCCCTCTCCACCGCTCCTCACGCGCGGAAGCAGCCGCCGACGTCCGCCGCGGCCTCTGCCGTCACGCGATTGACGTACTTTGGCGTGTGCGCGAGCGAGTTCCAGTACATGGCAATTGTCCGCCGCCGGACGGCGCGGCGCACAAAGTCCCACAGCAAGCGCCCGTGCGGGTAGCGTGCCGCGCAGCGCTTGCACCTGGAGTGCTGGAACTCGAGCCCGCCACCTCTGGGAACTGGGTAACCGCACAGGAAGCGGGAGGGCGCGCCATCGTGGAACGTCCACTGCACAAAGGCGTCGTCGAAGTGCACAAAACAGCACTCGCAAAAGCTCGCGCGTTCCGGGTCTGGGTTGTCGTGGTCGTGCGAGAAGAAGACCTCTTCTGTCGTGCTCGGTACGGCGTCGGCGTCGGATTCGGCGTCCTCGTCGCGCTCGGCGTCCTCGTCATGCTCGACGTCCTCGTCGGACTCGTAGAGGGGCGTGACGTCGATCTCGTTGCTGCCAACATCCCAAGCATCACCCAAAAAGGGATAGACGCGGACGACGCGGAAGGCCTTGTCGGTGTCATAATGCGTGACGATGTCGCCCTCGCGCACGATCCAGTTGTCGCGTGAGGAGGCCACGCGCCGTTGGAGCGCTTCCACGTCCATGTTGAAAATGCGACTCGGCCGTGTGGGTTGCGGCCGTGGGCGCGGGCCGCCTGGGAGTTGTTGCGGCTGCCCTTCTATGCTTCTTCCCGCCGACCACGGGGAACCCAGGTGTGAACGCGAAGCCAAGGTGTGAACACGCGAAGCGCGGCGCCCTCAGACTTTGCAGGCGGAGGTCTGATCACGCCATGAACGCGGCGGCTGCGGCGACCGCCGGCTCGCACCGCAGCTCGCAGGTGGACGAAGCGTACCGGTCGCGCCGCGCGTCGGACGACCCGAACGCCGATCGGCTCTCGCGCGCGCTGCGGCGCGGCTCCTCGGTCGAGGCGCCGCTCTCTCCTGGCCTGCGGCTGCGGACGTCGCAGGGCGACGCGTACGCCGGCGTCGTACCCGGTCTCAGTCTCGGCGCGTCGCGCGTCGCGTCCGCGCCCGCCGCGGCCGATTTCCGACCGTCGCTCGCGTTTGCCGGCGGCGCCGTGCGCACGTCGTTCGCCGGCGGCACGCTGCTGCACGACGACGCGCGGCACGCGACGACGCGCGAGCCCGAGGCGGTCTCGTGGCGCGACGTCGCCGAGTCGCAGGGCGCGTCGGAGGCCGAGCTCTTCAAGAGCGGCCGGCCGGAGAAGACGGCGGACATTGCGCAGCGCTGCCCCCGGCTGACGGCGTGGGCGGCGAAGAACTCGTTCCTCGCGTTCAGCCTGGTGCACCTCGTCGTGCTGACGGCGCTCGCGGCGGCGGGCGGCGCCGTCCTCGGGTACATGGCCGACCTCATCATCGGCCGCGCCGAGATCGGGCTGCTCACCACGTCGATGACGTTCGGTGTGGCGATGATCATTGCGACGCCGCTGCTGTCGACGGTCGCAATCCTGAAGCGGATGCAGGCGCCGGGCCGCGCCGTCGCGCTCATCGAGTTCCTCATCTTCGCGCTCTTCACCACCCTCGTCGCCGTCGCCGCCCACCAGACCTTCAACCCGAGCAATCGGTGGATGCTCGTCTCGCGCCTCAACAGCATGGTCTTCGACGAGGCGCGCGCCGCCGTCTCGCCCGCGCCGCCCGCCCAGCGCCCGCCCCCCGGCCGCGCCCACCGCCCACCGCTCACGCGCCGCCGCCGCCGCCGCCGCCGCCGCAGTTCCTCCTCGAGGGCATCTACCCGGGCGACCTCTCGATGGTGGCGACGGTGGGCGAGCTGTACGAGTGGATGCAGGGGCCGCTGATGGATCACTTCGTGTGCGACGAGCCGCCCGACGCGACAGCGTCGCGCGCCGGCGTCAACCGCGAGCTCTGCTACCTCCCCGACGGCCTCTTCGTCGGCGACAACCTGATCGAGCTGCGGACGCTGCGGGTGAAGGTGCCCGACGGCCCGAGCCCGCTCAAGTACTTCACGTCGAACGAGGTCGGCGTCTCGGTCGACGGCGGCGGCGTGCTCTGGGGCGCCAAGTGGAACAAATGCCGGATGTCGTGCGCCGACAAGAAGGAGAACCAGCTGGCGACGCCGACGTGGCGGGTGGGCAGCCACAACGGCACCGAGATCGTGCTGCCGCTCGCGCCGCTCACCTACGTCAACCAGTACCAAAAAGAGAAGGATGCCTTCGGCCGCTACGGCTGGTACGACCGCTACGAGTTCGGCGGGTGCGCTCGGGACGCGTCTCGGACGCAGCGCGCCTCACACGCGCCGCGCCATGGCTCACCTCCCGCTCCTCCCTCTCTGCAGGTACCTCGCGACGCTCAACGGCACGCGCGCGCAAAACTCGGCGTACATCAGCGCGCTCGCCGCCGCCGGCTTCATCGACCGGTACACGCGCGCCGTTCAGATCTCGACGTCGCTCGCCAACCCGAACGTCGACCTGTGGGGGCACATCTCGGTGCTCGTCGAGTACTCGGAGGAGGTGCGTCACCGCCGGCGCCCACCGCGCCGCCCAGCCCGAACCCGAACCCTGACCTACCCTCACCCGAACCCTATAGGGAGCGATGCGGATCACGGCGGACATCATCGTGATGCGCCCGTCGAGCGCGCGCGGCGACGCCGAGGAGTCGACCGACAACACCGACTACGCGGCGCGCGCGACGTCGAACCGGCCGCTGCTGCTCGAGACGTCGCTCTGCTTCTACCTGCTGGGCTCCGAGCTCGGGCGGCTGCGCTCGAAGGGCGTGCGCTCGTACGCCTCCGACCTTGGCGTGATCTACTACTGGGGGCTGATCGGCGTGACGATCTTCGTCGTCGTCAACCAGCTGGGCATGGAACTGAAGATGCCCGACCTCTCGGGGAGCGACGCGCCGCAGCAGATACTGCAGTCTGCGTACACGATCTCGTACGCGTGGCAGCGGACGTCGACGCTCTTCGGGCTGCAGCTCTTCATGCTCGTCCTCAAGTCGCTCCAGTTCCTCCAGTACATCAAGCGCTTCTCGCTCATCGGCACGACGCTCACGTACGCCGCCGGCGACATCTTCGTCTTCTTCGTCGTGATGGCCTTCGTGATCGCCGCGTTCACCTTCCTGTACCACTTCTCGTTCGGCACGTACATGCGCGAGTTCTCGACGATCGGGTACACGGTGTACACCGTGCTCCTCGGCCTCGCGACGCTGTGGGACCCGTCGCGGTACTACGAGAAGGACCCGGTGTCGTCGATCATCCTGATGCTGCTCTTCACGTGCCTGTGCACGTGGGTCGTCGCGACGATCATCATCGCGATCATCACCGAAGCCTTCCTCAAGGCGAAGGCCGAGGTCGCCGCGCGCCTCGTCGCCTCCGAGCAGGAGAAGCTGCGGTGGCACGCGAAGCTGCTGGCGTGGCTCGACGACGACGACGCCCACCACCTGATGCCGCCGCGCAAGGCGACCGCCGCCGCCGCCCTCGGATGGACCCACGTGCGCCGCTTCGTCAGCAAGGTGCCGGCGGCGGCGGCGCCCGCCACCGCCACGCCGCGCGCCGCCGCCGACGGCGCGCCGGCCGACGGCGGGCGCGCGAGCGCGGCGTGGGGGAAGGCGGTCGACTCGATCATGCACCGCCGCCGCCAGACGGCGCCGCCGGCGGGGGGCGCGCCCGCCGGCGCCGCGGGCGGCGGCGCCGCGGGCGGCGGCGCCGCGGGCGGCGGCGCGGGCGCGCGGCACATGAGCACGCCGACCGGGCGGATGCCGAGCTGCGCGCGGCTGCTGCTCCCGGGGAGCGGCACGTCGAGCGAGGAGGCGCTCGGCTCGCCGCGCTCGGCGCTCTCGCGCGCGAAGACGCGCGGGATCGGCTCGTTCCTCTCGTCGGTGCGGATGGGCGACCGGCCGGCGCCCGACGAGGCGGCGCAGCACCACCTGAAGGTGGTGGTGTGGTCGGCGACCAACGTGTGCGACGTCGGCCAGGTCGCCGACCCGCACGTCAAGCTCCACGTCCTCCACGGCGGCGCGCTCCACCGCGAGGTGCAGCGGACGCCCACCGTGCGCAACAACCGCGAGCCCGAGTGGGACGCGCCCTTCCTCCTCCACGCGCCGTCGCTCTCCGACGCGTCGCTCGTCCTCTCGGTGTACGACACTGACCAGCTCTCCGCCGACGACCTCCTCGCGTACATCGTCCTCCCGATGAGCGCGCTCGCCTCCGACGCCCAGCTCGCCGCCGCCGGCGGCGGCTCGACGACGAGCGTCTTCTCGGAGAACTCGACGGAGAGCCCGGTGCCCGAGGCGGAGCCGCGCAACTTCGAGCTGCAGCTCCGCCCGAGCAACGCGCAGATCAAGCGCCACGAGTCGATGTCGCTCTTCGGCGCGCGCTCAACCGAGCCCGAGCCGATCCGTCTGCGTGTCTCCGCCTGCCTCCACCGCTCCTCCCGCCGCCCGATGCAATCCGGCGTGCTCCCCGCCTCGTCGCACGGGTCGACCTCGGCGCCGTCCTCCGGCCGGGTCGGCACGCCCGTCGAGCGCGCCGACAGCGGCGACTTCCCGCCGAGAGAGCTCTCGGCAAAGTGCTCCGCCGAGCTCCGCGGCGGCGGCGGCGGCGGTGCGGCGACTGGCGGCGCGGCGATCGGCGGCGGCTCCTCGGCGAAGGGGAAGGCAGCCTCGGGCAAGGCGAGCCCCGCAGGCTTCCGCCGCCTCACCTCGCTCGAGGAGGTCGCGGAGATGGCCCCGGGCGGCACTCCCGTCACCTCGGGCGCCCTCCCGCTCGACGCCGCGGGCGACCTCGAGGACGAGGCGACCGCCGCGGCGCGGCGCGCCTCGCCGATGACGCGGTCGGCGTGCGGCACCTCGGGCCTGTGCGTCGGCGCGTTCGTGTCGAATGAGGTGTAGGGGGTAGAGGAAGCGCGAGCGTGTGTGGTAAGATCGCGTGTACTGTAGACCGCTCTACAGTAGAAAACCAGCAAGTATGCCGGGAGACGAGAGTCGAACTAACGCCCTGCGCTCGTTCTGCCAGAACGTCAGTCCGAGTCGGCCTCGTCCTCGCGGCCGCAGATGCAGAAGTCGCCCTCGACCAGCTGGGCGCACACCCACCGCCCGTCGAGCAGGGCGGCGGGGCGCTCGCAGTAGCACAGCACCGGCGGCGCCGGGGGCGCCGGCGGCTCGTCGTCGTCGTCGCTGACGGCCTCGGCCTTGACGACGTATTCCTCCTCGTCGTCGTCGGCCGGCTGCTTGCCCCGCTTGCTCGGCGGCGCGGAGGGGCCGGCGCCGCTCGATGCGGGGCGCTTGCGGCCGGGCGGCGGCGCGGCGCCCGCCGGCCCGAGGAAGCGGGCGACGGCCAGCGCCGCCTCCTCCGCCGTCGCGAAGGAGCCCAGGTTCTTGGTGAGCCTGCTTTGCCTCAGCTGCGCCTGGAACGGCTTGCTGGTGCTGCTCTTGGGGTACACGTTCTTGAATCCCGTCGAGTTCTCGGCGCGCAGCAGCACCCGCCCCTCCGCCGCCGCCGCCGCGTGCACCTCCGCCGCCGTCATCGGCACTCGCTTCGGCATGAGTTTGGGGTTTCCTGCCGCGCGCGCCGCCGCCAGTGTTGCAAGCATGGCGCAAATGCGAGGCACGAGAAGGTCCGTCTGCGCTGCCAGCCTGTGTGCGCTCTGCGCTAGGCTACTGTACGATTTATTTAGGCGCAGGCAGGGTGCTGTACGTACCCCTCCCCGTACTTTACTCGCCAACGGTACTATAAAGTAGCTTCATTTTTCTCGACGGCAGAGCTCTAGCTACCTCGACTTGACCTACTTAGACTGCGGCGACCTTCATTCACGCCCGCGCCTTCCTCTCCATGATCCGGAAGAGCGCGCCCGGCCACAGCCTCCGCAGCAGCATCGCGACGCGGCCGTCCGGCTGCGACGGCACGAGCTCGGCGCGGCCGCGCGCGACCGCGTCGGCGAGGCGCGCCGCGAGCGCCTCCGCCGCCATCCCCTTTGGCGGGCCGGGCAGCTCGTCGGCGGCGCCGCCGAGCGCGTTAGCGGCGTGCTCGGTGGCGATGTAGCCGGGCGCGCAGACGGTGACGGCGACGCCGGCGCCGGCGGTCTCGGCGCGCAGCGAGTCAAAGTACCCGATCATCGCCGCCTTGCTCGCCGAGTACGAGGAGCGGTACGGCTGGCCGAAGAAGCCCTGGACGCTCGAGACGACGGCGATGCTGCCGTGCCCGCGCGCGAGCATCCCCGGCAGCACGGCGCGCGTCAGCGCCACCGCGCCCTCGAAGTTTGTCGCCATCAGCCGCGCGTGCAGCTCGTGCGGCGTCTCCGCCGCCGCCGAACGCTGGCCGGCGCCCGCCGTGTACACGAGCGCGTCCAGCGGCCCGCCGAGCAGCGCGGCCGCCGCCTTCGCGCGGTCGGCGAGCACGTCGGGCGCAGCCGTCACGTCGAGCTCGACGATCGAGCTTGGCGCTCCGACCTCGGCACACGCCGACGCCACGGCTTCCAGCCGCTCGATGCGCCGCGCTCCGAGCGCAATGAGCGCGCCGCGCGAGGAGAGCTCGGTCGCAAGTGCGGCGCCGAGGCCGGACGACGCGCCAGCGATGAGGACCCGCTTGCCCGACCAGAATTGCGGCCGCGCCGCAGCGAGTGCGCACAGCGACAGCATGCGTGCTGCGCAATCAGTGACGTCGGTGTGAACGTGAAGACCGCCGCGCGGGCGTGGCATCCAGTGGCAGAGCTCGAGGAGCTCCTAGCTACTCTACTGTGTCGTCGTACAGCAATAGGCATTCGTTATAGTCTACCTCGTACACACCCGTTGGCGTCACGCCGCCATGCCCTCGATCCGCGCGCGGAGCTCGTCCTCCTCCATCAGCGGCTCCGACGAGCGCGGCACGAGGGCGGCGAGCGCGAGGTACCAGTCGACGAGTGCCTGCGCGCTGGTGGCGGCGAAGTCGAGCGAGCGCTTCTCGAAGACGACCGAGAAGCAGAAGTAGTCGTGGTCCTTCTTCGCGCCCTGCTGCTTGAAGAAGGCCGACGACTTGGCGCCGTGCATCACCGCGATCGCGTCCTTGAGCGGGAGCGACGACGTCGACGACTTCTTCGTCGCGTCGCCCCAGTGGATCTTCGCGTGGTCGGGCGAGACGCGCACCCAGCGCGCGCCGCTCTTGCCGTCGCGCTGGTTGTACTTCATCAGCGTCGCGCCCGCCTCGACGAGGGCGATCCTCTCGGCGAGCGGCCGCGACACGACGGCGGCCATCACCTGCGCGCCAAAGACCGACACGCCGCGCGCCGGCTTGTTCGAGTTGATCGCCTTCTGCACCGCCTCGAACCACTCGCGCTTGTCGTCGGCCGACTCGGCGAGCCACGTGTACCCCTTTCCCGACTTCTCGATCAGCGCGAAGGCGTTGTGCATCGTCTCGGTGTCGGGGATGCTCTCGACCTTCGCGTGCTCGTCGAGCTCGACGCGCCCTGCAGTCGCGGGAGGGAGCAGCGGGGGTGAGAGGTGTGCGTGGGTCGTGCGCCGCCCGCGCTACGTCCGAGGCGCGTCCGGTCGCACCCTTGATCGTGTACCCCTTCTGGCCGGAGACGGCGTAGAGCAGCAGATCGTTGAAGAGGAAGACGCGGCGCCGCTGCCGCCGCTGCAGCCGCGCCTTGATCAGGTCGCCCTCGCGCACGAAGCGCCGCGTGAAGCGGACGAGGTCGGGCACCTCGCCCGGCGCGAAGCGCTCGGCGAGGTCCTTGAGCTTCTTCTCCTCTTCCATCGAGCGCTTCTCCTCGTTGATGTGCTTCGCGACGTCCTTCACGCGCTCGAGCGCCTCGCGGAGCGGCTCCTCGTCCGGGTGGCCCTCGTCGGTCACCGAGAGCAGCTCCTCGAGGAGCATGCGGTAGCGGGGCACGCGCTGCACCGGCTGGATCAGCAGCGAGCGCACGTCGAGGCCGTTCGCCTCGGGGTGCGTCTTGCACACCTCGAGGTACCGGTGCTTCTCCTTGTCCTTCGACTTCAGCTGGATCAGGTGCTGCTCGGCGGCGTCGTAGTTGTTGACGTACCGCGTGTAGCACCCCTTCATCTGCTTTGCGTTGTTCTTGATGATCGGCGCGTAGTTGACGTCGGGCCACTTCTCGCGCTCCGCCTCGAGCTCGAGCAGGAACTTCTTGTTGACGGTGGCGATCACGTTGATGTTGAGGAAGACGGCGTCGAGGTCGGCGTGCGTGAAGATCGCGCCCTGCGCGCGGCGGGGAGGCGGCGCGGCTCACCGAATTACGCGCGAGTCGGAATTGCGCGCGGGACTGCGCGGGCGTGCACGCCTTCTGCCCGGCCTCCGCCACCATCCGCAGCGGGTCGAGGTACACCTTCTCGAGCGTCTTGAGCGCCTGGACGTACGTCTTCTCCGTCTCGACGATCTCCTCGAGCGTCTTGAGCCGGTGCGCCTGCGGCGGCGGGCGCGGCGCGTGAGGCGCGCGCCGCGAATTGCGCGCGCCGAGGAATTGCGCGCGCCGAGGAATTGCGCGCCGAGAATTGCGCGGCGTACGGCGCGCTTCTCCGCCTTCTTCCGCGCCTTCTCGGCCGCCACCTCCTCCTCGCTCAGCTGCGCCTCCGGCGCCGCCGCCTCGCCCACGTTCTCGACGGAGTCGAGCCGCGCGCCCGACAGCCGCCGCACGTACACGTTCTCCTCGGGCGCGTCGACGTCGTCGTCGCCGCCGATCGACTTGGACGACGCGTACCCCGCGAGCGGCACCGGCGGCGGCGCCGGATCCTCTGACTCCTCGTCCGAGACGTAGTCCTCTCGCGGCGTCATCGCGGACGACGACGACGACGGCGCCGGCGCGGCCGGCGGCGCGTCCGCCGCCTCGCCCGCCGGCAGCGCGTCCGCCGGTACCGACCACTTGGTCTTCTGCGTGTTCTTGTTGTAGTAGTAGAAGCGGCCGCTCGCGTCGTCGGTGTACCGGAACCAGCCGTTCTCCATCTTCACGAAGGTCGGCTCCGCCGGCGCGGCCGCCGCGTCGGCCGCAGGCGCATCGGACGATGAGCCGGCCGCCGCGACCGCCGCCGGGTCGTCGAGCTCCGCCGGCCGGTGCCACGACGTCTCGCGCGTCTGCAGGTTGGCGTAGTACGAGCAGCCGGTCGCGGTGTCGGTGAGGTACACCCAGTCCGCGACGGCCATGGGTGGGAGGGCTTCACGGCAGCGGAAGACTTCACGCCACCCAGTCGACCACGGGCTGGCGCACCTCCAAGACCACGGGCTGGCGCATCTCTGTAGGAGGGATCTCTGCAGGGAGCGACCAGCTGTCCGAGGTTGGCAAAATGGCGCTGTAACAACTTAGTCTGCGTGAGAAATCTGAGAAGTCGGTCAGCGAGGGCGCGGTCGCCGAGTCGCCGACCGGGTCGCCGACTCGCCGACCGGGTCGCCGAGGTCGCTGGAGGTCGCCGACCTCAAAACGGCGGCCGGCGACCTAAAATCGGGTCGGCGACCGCGGTGGGCGACCTCGGCGACCCGGGTCGGCGACCGGAGGGCCGACGTCGGCCGAGAGGCGTTCAGTTCAGTTCAGTTCCGGGACTTCGTTTACCTGAGCTGGCGCGAGACGAGCTGGACGAGAGAGAGGCGCCCGCCGAGCCAAACATGGGCGGCCTCGCTGGCCCAAGCGCTCCGCTCCGCGGCGGCCGTCTGGTCCAGCGCGTGCAGGTGGGCACGACGCTCCTCAACGGCACTCTCGGCCCGGGCTCGCTCGTGCTGCCGATGGTGTTCCAGCGGACGGGCCTGCTCACCGGCTCGGCGCTGCTTTGCTTCGTGTGGCTCGTGAGCTACCTGGCGCTGCTGATGCTGCGCGAGGCGACGGTGGTGACGCGGACGCAGTCGCTCGTCGAGCTCGCGTCGCTCCACGGCCCGCGCATGTCGCTGCTCGTCGACCTGTCGGTCGTGCTCTACTTTTACGGGACGTGCATCTCGTACCTCGTGATGATGCTCTTCACGTTCCAGCACGTGCTCGACCTGAGCCGCGCCGCCGCCGACGCGCCGTGGGCGTCGCCGTGGGCGCAGGCGCACGCCGCCGAGCTGCTCCTCGTCGGCGTGACGGCGGTGCTGCTGCTGCCGCTCTCGTGTGCGCGCTCGCTCGGCGCGCTGGGGCGCGTCTCGCCGCTCACCGTCGGCGGCTGGATCTACATCTTTGGCGTCATCTGGCTGTGCGAGGGCGACCGCAGCGGCGCGGCGGCGCCGGCGCCGCCGGCGGGGCTGCCCTCGCTCGCCGTGATGCTGCGCTCGCTGTCGACGATGGCGTACTGCATCCACGGCGCCGCCGTGTACCCGCCGGCGCTCGAGGCGCTTCGCTCGAAGGAGGAGGCGGCCGACGGCACCGAGGCGGTGGCGCGGCGGCTGACCGATGCGACGTGGGCGGCGACGCTGCTGCTGTACCTCGGCATCGGGACGGGCGGCGTGCTGCGCTGCCCCGGGACGGCGAGCGCCAACGCGCTCGACGGGTACGAGCCGACGGCGGCGGTCATCGGCGCCTTCCTCTTCCTCGCGTTCGCGCTGTCGACGTCGTTCCCCGTCATGTTCCTCGTCGCGCGGATGCACGTGTACTCGCTCTGCCGCGGCTTCCTCAAGGTGCCCGACAAGTCGCTCCGCTCGGTGACGGCGGTGCTCGTCGTCGTCGCCGTCGCCACCGCGATCGTGCTGCCGTCGGTCGAGCTCTTCCTCGGGCTGATGGGCTGCACGTGCTCGGTCACGCTCGCCTTCGTCGTCCCCGCGCTGCTCTACCGCCGCTTTGTGATGGGGCAGGAGCGCCACGGCGCGCGCTCCGCCGTGCTGCAGCCATGGGCACTCGTCGCCTTCGCCGCGCTCGTCGCCGCCGTCTCGCTGCCCGCGCAAATCCTGCAGGCCGTCGGCGGCGCCACCGCCAAGCACGCCGGGGCGCCGGCGCTCACCGCGCCGAGCGCGCACTCGCATCTCGACGACTCGTCGGTGCTCGCGCTGAAGCCGGAGGCGTGGGTGCGCGCCGCGCCGCTGATCCTCGAGGTGGGCGGCCGCCACCACGACGCAGCCGCCGCCGGCGCAGCGGGCGCAGCAGCCCCCGCCGGCGCAGCAGCCCCCGCCGGCGCCGCAGCCGCGGGCGGAGGACGAGCGGAGCCGCCGCCGAAGCACCAGCAGTCGAGCGCGGGGCGGATCTTCCCGGACGCGTCAGTGATCTGGGTCGACCGCGCGGCGATCCCCTCGCTCGTCGCCAACCACACCGACGGCAACACGCTGCCGATGGTCGATGTCGTCATCGACGAGGGGCCGTACAAGGGGATCCACGGCCCGCGGCGCTGGAGCGAGCAGCAGCAGGTGCTCGTCGGGCTGTGGCCGCTGCTGCGCCCCGGCGGCCACTTCTTCATCGAGCACGTCGAGCGCGGCGCGCTCGGGTCGAACGAAACCGGGAGCGCCGCGCTCGCGCTGCTGCGCGAGGGGCGCGCCTCGTTTGCGCAGCCCGACGCCTTCCAGAGGTGGCCGCCCGCGCGCGTGCTCGTCTACCTCACGAAGCCGCTGCGCTCGCGCGCCGCCGGCTTCCGCCGCGTCGAGCTCTCGTCGTTCGTCTCCGACGCGCCGCCCGAGCTCGAGGCGACGATCGCCGCCGACGCCGCGCGCGCGTCGGCGACCGCCGCCGCCGCCGCCACCGTCCCCGACACCGGCGGCGGCGCGAAGCGTGGCGGCGGCCGCGGCGGCGGCCGCGGCGGCAAGGGCAAGGGCAAGGGGAAGGGGCGTCGGCGCGAGGCCGATCCCTTCCACCACGTCGGCGAGAGCGGCCCGTGGAAGACGCCCTCGAAGACGCTGCTGTCGGCGATCTCCTAAGAGACTACGGTAAAGTGACTACAATCCCCGGGTTTTTCTCAAAATTGTGATAAGTCTCGCGACTCACGCTCACGCGGCGGGCGCCGCGGCCGCCGCGGCCTCGCCCTCGCCCTCGGCCGGCGGCGGCGCGGGAGGCGGCGGCGGCGGCGGCTTCACGAGCGGCACCGTCGGGAACTTGTCGCCGACGCGCTCGTTGAGCGGGAAGTTGACGATCGTGACGTAGGCGTTGAGGTACTCGCGGCCCGTCTTCCACGCGGCGACGGCGCCCGCCCGGTTGCCCGCCTGCGCGGCCGTCTCGATGTCGTCCATCGCAAAGTACAGCTCGTTGATCAGGTGGCGCACGAGCAGGTTGACCGGAGTGGTGCCGCTGTCGTTCTCCGACTGCAGCACCGTGTTCGCAAAGAGGCCGAACGCGCGGCAGGCCGAGCGCATGTCCGACGCGGGGATGCCGGTGCCCTCGCCCTTCGAGTTGGAGCCCGACCCCTTCTTCCCCTTCTCGAGCAGCGCCGAGATCTCCTGCGGCGAGCCCGAGTCGACGGCGTCGCGCAGCGAGCCGGTGTAGATCGCGATGCCGCCCTGGATCCGCTCGGCGTACTTCGAGTAGCCGCCGTAACGCCGCTTGATCGGCGAGAACGGCAGCTCCTCCGCCTGCGGCGGCACGTACGGAGACCGGAGCGCCTCGTCAGGGCCCGGCCGCAGCCCGTACTTGAAGTAAAAGTCCTCGCTGAAGAGCGCCTTCTCGTTCACGACGCCGCGGCGCTCGATGTCAATCCCCTTGCCAGCCGCCGTCGCAGCGTCCAATTTCTTGCTCAGCTCGCCGCGCGCCTCGATCTCTGTGAGCTGCTTCGTCACGCCGCCCGTCGTCACCGAGAACTTGTCGCCGATCGCGCCGTCGGCAACGCCGAGGCCGTCCTGGCCCGCAGGAGTGCGCAGCGGCATGAGAGCCAGCAGCGGCAGCGGCAGGAGCGCCCGGCGGCAGACGTCGGCGGCGCCGCGCGGGACCGGAGGGCGCATGGCAGGCCGATGCTCGGAGATCG
>Ga0163111_10001774_pt1 | contig 13470 bp, 14 predicted proteins | sample CRUFie1St18metaG_FD_109645 | JGI IMG/M metagenome (GOLD analysis project Ga0163111, IMG submission 109645) | Marine microbial communities from the Costa Rica Dome - CRUD Field 142mm St18 metaG | ecosystem: Environmental > Aquatic > Marine > Oceanic > Photic zone | place: Costa Rica: the Eastern...
GTTTATCTCCTTAAAAATTTTTTTAATAAATTTGATACGATATTAATTAAACTTATATAATGAAAAATATTCTTTTTGCCCTTTTAGTAATTTTAGGATTAAACAATTTAGAAGCCCAATACGATTATTTATATTCAGAAGTAGATAAGCTTTCTGTTAGGCGTAGCCCTAGTCTAGATGCTAAGCGTATAGCATCTCTAGATGAAGGTGAGCGCGTTATTGATTTAGGACAAACATCACGAAATGTTATAAGTGTAAAGCTTCGTGGTCAACAGACTCGAGGACCTTTTTATCTTATTAGAACACGAAAAGGAATTGAGGGCTGGGTTTACAGCCGTGCTCTTAGTGGTCGAAAAGTTTATGTTGAAGATTATGTTTGCATTGTTGCCTTCTCAAAATACGGATCTATTCCAGAAGGTTTAAAAAGAGAAATACGCAGTTTTGGAGATTGTTTTAATCGTAGAGATAATTTTAATTATAAGTTTTTAACTCGAGGTTTTAGAGAGGTCAATATTACCAATTCTTATGGTGAGATAATTGGAGTAGAGAATATTACAAGACAAGTTGATAAGTATGGTAAAGGGATTTTAGTTTTACAGAAAGGTAAAAAGCCTGTTTATTACAGAAACGATTACCAGCATGGGGAGGATGAATACTTAGTTTGGGAATCTTTATATTGTTCATATGGAAATTGCGAGTGTGAATAATGTTAGAAAAAACAGTAACTAGAAATTCCATTTACATAATCTTCAATCATTTTTAAATCCTCTGCTAAATCTGAACCAAGAAAACCATTAATGTCTTTGTAAGTAATTCTATTATTATACTCTTTTAAATAAATTTTTGCCTTAGGAATATAACTCCAGTGCCATGCTTCGTTCTGATAGCCGCTATTTCTGTCATTGTTTTCAAAATCACTATAAACTTGACAGAAGCCGAATTTTTCAGCATTTTTTGATAACCATTCGTATTCCTTTTTACCCTTACCACTTTCAAAATAACTAGGCTCTAAACTATTGATATCAATATCTGTACCCCAGTGATGTCTAGATGTAGATGGCATTGAACTGTATCGTAATATTTTAATAGCATTATCAAATGATGAATATCCCGATTGTTGATTTTTCTTATATTTTCTCTCCCAAATTGATCTTTGAGAATAATAATTTCTAGCACCAGAAACAATTATTAAATCAATACCATCATTTTTTGCAGCATCATACATTTTTTTAAAAGCCTTAGCGGTCTCTTTTTCTAGATACATTGTTGATTTTGTATGATACTTATTATCTAATTTTATATAATTATCGTCGCTCGAAAAAGTCGTTCTTCCAAGTAGAAAAGTTTTAGTAATTAAATTTCCTTTATTTGATTTAATAGAAACTTTTTGACTTGTTTCTGATTTTGTTTTTTGAGCATTGTTTGATAATGGTTGAGAATCCATGCTCACAACCTTTTTCATATCAAACTCAGGTTGAACAGTAACTTTAACTATATAATCATTTGAAAACTTGTGAGTGTAGGATATTAAAGTGTTGTCAGCTGGATTTAATACGAGTTGATACTTTTGTCCTACGTTTATAGAATTAAAATCAACTCCAGGTATTTCCTCTGCTAGTATTTTCAGAATTATTGAATAGGGCACTCCTTTTATAGGTAAGAGAATATTGCTTAATGTTTGCCCTTGTTGAACTTCATTATTTTTTATAACAAATTGATTTGTTTTTGGTAAAGAATCAATTACGAATGATAGATCATTTTTTGAGTCAATATTTTTGATATTGATATCTTTTTTTTCTTCAATAGTATCATTAATGCTAACAAGTTGTTTTTTTAAGATATGAGTTTTAGATGTTTTCAAAGGAATTCTAGGACCTGATTCAGGTCTTGTAGAACCCCATTTACAACTAACACAAAAAGTTGTAAATATTATAGTAAAAAAAATTTTTTTAACAATAGTATTATGATTCATTTTTTTTGATTTATCCATGAATAGTTTTTGAATTATTTAGATTTTTGATAATTTTTTTTTCATATTCCAAAAGTTCATTCCATTTTTTATTTACAATAACAACATCATTATAATTACGCGCTAAATTCAAAAACATAGTATAATGATGAGCTTCACTTACCATAAGTTTTCTGTAGAATTTTGCAAGTTTTTGGTCTTTTAAATTTTCTGATAATATACGAAACCTTTCACAACTTCTTGCTTCTATAAGTGCTGCGTAAAGCAATCGATGGGTAAGTTGCGTTGTTCTACTGCCTCCTTTTGGAAAAAATTTTAAAAGATCAATAACATATTGATCTTTTCGGTCTCTGCCCAATACTGAACCTCTTTTAATTATTAAATCATGAACCATTTTAAAATGACTCATTTCTTCTTCAACAAGTCCTATCATTTCATTTACTAAATCTGTAAATTCCGGAAAACTTACAATTAACGAAATAGCAGTACTTGCAGCCTTTTGCTCGCAGAATGCATGATCGGTTAATATATCATCAATATTCATTTCAGCTACATTTATCCATCTCGGATCAGTGGGTAATTTAAGTCCTAGCATCTTATAAATCTAAATTAAAGGTCTTTCTCAAAATCTCCAAGGATTGATTTTTTTCTTTTAATTTTTCATATTTTTCTTCATTTGTGTAAATGAATTTTTTTTCAATACTTTCATTAACAGAAATCTCTAGTTCAATTTCATGGTTTTCTAGTGAGTTTCTTACATATTTTAATAACTCATTTTTTTGTTCTTTTAGTTCAATTTTATTCATTGAACTTGGGAGCTCAATTGTTATTATGTTGCCTTCTGAAATTTTGGGTTTGTCAATTTTTAAAATAGCTGCTAAGTTGTGACGCCCTTGACCTTCAATGATATTAACATAATCATTCCAACTTTTAATCAGTTGATCTTGATTAAAAGGTTTTTTTGGTAGATTCTCAGGCTTGATTTCGACATCCATTAATTTTATTTGATGATCTTTTTTCCTTTGAATACTTTTTAGTGATAATCCTGATGATGTGTAATTTTTGAGTTCAATTCTAGGCTTTTTAGTGAGATCAAGTGGTATATTAATATCATTATCACTTTGATCGCTAATTTTTTCAACTGATTGAGTTCTTTCTAATTCACTGTTATTTTTTTTCAATGAGATTTTGGACTCTTCTGTACTAACAGTTTTTGGTAAGTTTTCACTAAAGTACTGAGCTGGTATTATGAATCGCTCAAACTTTTTTTTTTCTCCATCAAAACTGATAGAGGCCAATTGCATTAAACAAATCTCTACCAATAAATCCTTATTTCTACTATCTCTATATTTAAAATCACATTCATTGGCTAGTTTGACTGCTTTTTTTAAGAATTCTGTATCTATTTTTTCAGATTGTAATTTATAATTTTCTTTTAAAGCAAGACTTTTTTCTAATAATTCTATAGTCTGGAGATTCTTTGAAATTAATAAGTCCCTAAAATGTGATGCTAGTCCACCTATAAAATGTTGGCCTTCAAAGCCTTTTTGGATAATTTCATTGAAAGTTAATAATAAACTTGGGATATCATTTTTCAAAATTAGTTCAGTACATTTAAAAAAGACATCAAAGTCTAGTACATTTAAATTTTCCGATACAGCTTTTAGCGTTAATTTTTTACCACAAAAGCTAACCACACGATCAAAAGTTGATAATGCATCTCGCATTGCACCATCGGATTTTTGAGCAATAATATTTAGTGCATCTTCATCAGCATCAATTCCCTGTTCATTTGCTATTATTTTTAGATAGTTTTTTACATCATTAGTACTAATCCTCTTAAAATCAAATATTTGACAACGTGAAAGTATTGTTGGAATTATTTTATGTTTTTCTGTAGTTGCTAAAATGAATATACAATGACTTGGAGGCTCCTCTAAAGTTTTTAAAAAAGCATTGAATGCATTTGTTGAGAGCATATGTACTTCATCAATTATATAAACTTTATAATTTCCAACTTGTGGTGGAATTCGGACTTGATCAGTTAAATTTCTAATATCATCTACAGAATTGTTTGATGCAGCATCTAGTTCAAAAATATTAAAAGAGTAATCTTGGTTAGGATCATTTTTTCCATGTGTATTAATCATTTTTGCTAGTATTCTTGCACAGGTTGTTTTTCCGACTCCTCTAGGTCCAGTGAAAAGTAGTGCTTTTGCTAAACGATTATCTTTAATTGCTTTTTCTAAGGTTGTAGTTATAGAAACTTGACCTACGACCTCATTAAAAGATTGAGGTCTATATTTTAATGCTGATACAATAAATTTTTCCATCTAAAACAAATTTATAAATTAATTATAGATTCATTAATTGCAGTCATATAAAAATTTATTAGTTATCAACAATTTATGTAATTTTGCTTTAAAGCAGATCGCCTTATCGCTGTTCGTAATTGAAGAGAGGAAAGTCCGAACACCGTAGTGTAGCATAGTGGTTAACAGCCACCAACCGTGAGGTTAGGAATAGTGCAACAGAAAGGATGTACAGGTTAAGCTGTAGTGAAATCATGTAAACTCTATGCGGTGCAATGCCATGTATATCAGCGATTGAGTGTTACACGCACGATGCTGAAGGGTAGGCAGCTAAAACCTGCTGGTAACAGTAAGGTGTAGATAAATGATAAGGGCTCGTTGAGTACAGAATTCGGCTTATAGATCTGCTTTTTTTTATTTAAAAAAGCTAAAGCAACTCCCTCCATAAGTTCTTAATTCAATAAAATTCTTCATTTTCGACATTGACTTGTGTTTTGAGTGTTCTATTATACAAACTCCATCTTTTTTTATTAGTCTGTTATTAATGATTAAATTGACCAGTTTTTCTAATTCTGTTTGAACTATATCATATGGTGGATCAGCAAAAATTATGTCATATTTATTATAATTGGTTTTTAAATATTTGAATACATCATTACAATTTATCTGAATAGCCATGTTCAATTTGAAAGCTGTATTGGTTATGAATTTAGTGCAATTTTTATTTTGGTCTACACAATGTATAGAATTAGCTCCTCTTGAGCTAAACTCATAGCTGATATTTCCTGTTCCAGAAAATAAGTCTAGGACATCAATTGATTCAAACTCGTAATGATTTGAAATAATGTTAAATAATGCCTCTTTAGCGATATCAGTTGTGGGTCTAGCAGGTAGTTTTTTTGGAGCAATAATTCGTCTACCTTTATGAAGTCCTGAAATTATTCTCACTTTACACTATTAAGTATTGTAAAATTACGGGTATTTTCTTCATTTAAATAATTCATTTTTTTTGTAGATAAGATTGATACATTTCTAATATACTTATAGGCAATTAAAAATAATTCATCATCTGAACTTATTGAACCAAAGAAGGTAGAATTAATTTTTTGAACATTTAGATCAAGTTGTTCAATTGTAAAAAGAATGAAATAAATGAAGTCTTCTTTGTTACTATATTCAAATCTATTATAAAATACTAGTGAATTTGATTTTAAAACAACTAACTCAAAATAAGATGTATTTACATTGACAAATAAGTTGTTATCATTTTTATTGCTATTTATTTGTAAAATTTTTTCAATCAGAGCGGTTGAGTTGTGTTTATATTCGAAACTTCCATACCTTTCATAAATAAAATTATTGATATTGACAAAAGGGACGTATGCCAATATTATGTCTTGATTATTTATCACATCATAAGTTATAAAATCGGTTTTAAAAATCTTAGTATTGTATTTCAAATAATCAGATAAATTTGATTCTTCAAATAGTGCAGACGGTACCAACGACTGCATTTCATTATCATGAATAACTTGTATTTTTGTAAAATTATGATTAAGACTTTCGTTGTTTTCAAACTCATGGATTAAGATTTCAAGTAAAGCTTTGGCTGTTTTCTTACTATCAAAGTTTCTTTTAAAAAACGAATTAACAGTTCTTGTAAAAAGATCTATAATCAAAAAAGAAAAACCATTCAATCCTGCTTGAATGGTTAGTATTAAATTAGTTTCTGATATGTTATTGTTTGTTTGAATAATTTTTTGGCCAATTTCCGTTAGTATTTACCTCCTTTATTGAACCTACTTTGAGTGTTGAACCATTAACTTGTTCAACTGACATAACTTGTTTTTCTTTTTTTATAAGGTTTTCGTCTTGATCAAATAAAATTATGCCTTTATCAACAGATACTTCAAATACAGGGATATTAATTCCATTTTGAGGAATCGAGCCTGTCTTTAGTTCAAAAACTTTATCTTTTTCACCTACAGGAACCACCATCATAGTTTTGTATCTTTCATCAATACCAAAAAGTGAGTCTTTAACATTTACGAAGCCTAAAGTATCAACTATAAAAATATCTTTTGTTGTATCAACTCCATATCTTCGAGTTAATTCTTTATCTAAAACTGTTGTGTCTCTTCTTTGTGTTATAGTAAATTTTTCTTCTTCAATAAATTTGATTAACGAATCCCAGTTTTTTTGGAAGTCTCCTTTAACTGCTCTGTGTGCTAATTGTGAATCACGAATGTCAACTAAGTTCTTAATTACAGTTTTATATCTTTTTTCTTTTATTTTATTGAATTGAATTTCTCCGTATACTGACATGAACGTGATGTATGATAAGTAAATAATGAGTCCCCACAAGCTAATTAAAATATAGCTTTTATATTTTTGCACATCGTATTTATCGATTAACCATACAATCCCAAGTGTTAGTATAATTGATATTACTATAAGAATTATTGCCATTTTATTTTTTTAAATAATATAAACAAATCTACAATTTTTTTTTATTCATAAAACTTAATACAGCTAAAATCATTCTTATATTTGAAAATAACTTTTTTGTGTTTGTTTAATGAAATCATTGGATTTTTATAATTTAATAAGGGACAGTTTTCCATTTACACCAACATTAAAGCAAGACATAGTATTACAAAATTTATCAAATTTTGTTTTAGATAAATCAAACGATAAAATTTTCTTGCTTAAGGGGTATGCTGGAACTGGTAAAACTACACTTATAGCCTCATTAGAAAAGAATCTATGGAAAATAAAAAAAAGTTCTGTTTTATTAGCTCCAACAGGTAGAGCAGCTAAAGTTATTAGTAATTATTCATCTAACGAAGCACAAACTATTCATAAGAAAATCTATGTTCCTCGAACCGATAAAAATGGTAAAACTTCATTTGTTTTAGGATTAAATAAGCATAAAAATTCAATATTTATTGTTGATGAGTCTTCAATGATATCGGGAAAGTCAAATCACTATAATTTATTTGGAAGTGGCGTATTATTAGATGATTTAATTCAATATGTTTATTCTGGTTTTCAGTGCAAGATATTATTCATTGGAGATACTGCTCAATTACCACCAATAGAATATAATTTGAGTCCTGCTTTGAATGTTGATTTTTTGGAATCAAATTTTAAAAAAAATGTGATTCAATTTGAATTAGATGAAGTTGTTAGACAAGAGCAAAATTCTGGAATATTGTTTAATGCTACCTTGTTAAGAAGTGCAATTAGTCTAAATAATTTAAAATCATTTAAGTTTGAATTGGACCAATATGTTGATATTGTAAAACTCAATGATGGTCAAGACATTCTTGATGAGTTAAATGATTCATACTCAATACATGGTAATGATGAAACAACCTTTATTGTTAGGTCAAATAAACGTGCAAATTTATATAATCAGCAAATAAGATCAAGAGTCTTGTTTAAAGATCATGAAATAGCATCTGGTGATTATTTAATGATAGTTAAGAATAATTATTTTTGGCTTAAACCATCAAGTGAGGCAGGTTTTATAGCAAATGGTGATATTATTGAAATATTAGAAATTTATAACATAAAGGATCTTTATGAGTTCAGATTTGCAGAAGTCAAAATTCGACTTGTCGATTATCCAAATATGAAACCTGTTGATACAGTGATAATGCTTAATACTTTATCACTAGAAACAGCTTCTTTATCTTATACAGAATCTAATAGGTTGTATCAAAATATATTATTGGATTATGAACACGAAAAATCTAGTTACAAAAAGTTTTTAGCTATAAAAAAAAATAAATACTTGAATGCATTACAAGTAAAATTTGCTTACGCAATTACTTGTCACAAATCCCAAGGAGGACAATGGAATAATGTATTTGTTGAAAAACCATATCTCCCTAATGGAATTGATGAAGATTATTTAAGATGGCTCTACACCGCTATAACAAGAGCTAAAAAAAAATTGTTTTTAATAGGATTTGAAATGGATTTTTTTGAGGACTAAACTTATTAACTATTCTTTAATGGATTGAATGAATAAAAAATCCTATTTTTAAAAAAAAAAGTTTAAATGAAAGTCATTGCTATGATTCCGGCTCGATATAATGCTAGTAGATTTCCAGGAAAATTAATGCAAAATCTAGCTGGAAAATCAGTTATTTTAAGAACTTACGAGGCTACTGTCAATACTAAATTATTTGAAAAAGTTTATGTGGTCACCGATAGCAAAATTATTTATGATGAAATTAAAAAAAATGGTGGTGATGTGTTAATGAGCAATATTGAGCATGAATCTGGTAGTGATCGAATTGCTGAAGCTGCACATAATATTGAATGTGATATTATTATAAATGTTCAAGGAGACGAGCCATTTACGGAAAGTGAAAGTTTAAGACGACTAATTGAAGTTTTTAGTTTTGATAAAGAAAAACAAATTGATTTGGCATCATTAATGGTGAAAATTGATGACGAAAAAGAGATTAATAATTCAAATTGTGTTAAAGTCATCACTGACAAAAACAATTTCGCACTTTATTTTTCTAGAAGCGTAATTCCATTTAACCGATCTTCTAATAACAAATTACGCTATTACAAACACAAAGGTGTATATGCTTTTCGGAAACCTACGCTACTAGAATTCACAAATTTACCCATACTAAGTCTAGAAGAATCCGAAAAGATTGAATGTTTACGTTTCTTAGAGCATGGGAAGAAAATTAAGATGATTGAGTCAAATGTTCAAGGGGTTGAAATTGATACTCCATCTGATTTAGAAAAAGCAATAAGTTTATGGAAATCATAAGTATTAATATCTTAGAAATATTTTTTAAATGAATTTTAAAAATTTTCCATTAGTCTCTAAAGTTGTTTTTGGTAGAGGTAGTATAGCTCAGTTAAATGAAATAATATCTCCTAAACGCAAAAATGAAAAATCGCCATTCATTTATCTAATTGATGACGTTTTTGAAAACAATAATAATATTATTTCTAATATATCTCTTTTGTATGATGACTATATTATTTTTATATCATCCAAAGATGAACCTAAAACTTCCCAAGTTGATAATTTAGTTGAAGACATAATATTAAAAACTAAATCAACACCCTCAGGGATAATTGGTATCGGTGGAGGTACTTTAATGGATTTAGCAAAAGCTGTATCTCTTATGTTAACTAACAATGGGTCAAGTGATGAATACCAAGGATGGGATTTAATAAAAAACCCTGCGGTTTATCATGTTGGTATTCCAACTATTTCTGGAACAGGGGCGGAGGTGTCTAGGACAACTGTGCTTAATGGACCAAAAATGAAATTAGGAATAAATAGTGATTTCACTCCTTTTGATCAAGTCATACTTGATCCTGAATTAACAACAGGAGTTAAAAAAAACCAATGGTTTTACACAGGGATGGATTGTTTTATTCATTGTGTTGAATCTTTAAATGGAAATTTTATAAATACATTTAGCAAATCTTATGGTAAAATGGCTTATGGGCTCTGTAAGGAAGTTTTTTTGGATGACATTAGTTTTTCTGAGAGTCAAAATAAGTTAATGATGGCTTCTTGGCATGGTGGCATGAGTATTGCGTTTTCTCAAGTTGGTATTGTTCACGCTTTAAGTTATGGATTATCATATGTTTTAGGTATTAAGCATGGTTTGGGTAATTGTATTGTTTTTAATCAACTAGATGACTTTTATAATGAAGATATTTTACTATTTCGTAAAATGATTAAAAAGCATAAAATTTTATTACCCAAAAATGTTTGTAAGAATGTTTCTGATATTGAACTTAATAAGATGATCGATATTTCCTTTAATTTAGAACCGTTATGGGAAAATGCAATTGGTGTCAATTGGAAGAGAGAAATATCAAGAAGCTATATCAAATCTTTATTTAAGAAAATGTAATGTTTAGATTAATTTCAAAATTCATTTATTTCAAATTATTAGGCTGGAAAATTAGTGGTTTCAAAGATTTTCACAGTGTTAAGAAGGCTGTGATTATTGCTGTTCCTCACACCAGTTGGCATGATTTTTATATCGGTGTTTTGCTTCGATCAGTAATTAATATAAAAGCAAATTTTATCGGTAAAAAATCATTATTTAACCCCTTGACTGGCTGGATATTTAAAGCTCTAGGTGGGTACCCTGTTATTCGAAAAAATAATGAAAAACAAGTTGATGCTATTGCTAGACTTTTCAAAGATAAAGATGAATTTAGGATAGCCATTGCTCCAGAAGGTACGCGAAAAAAAGTTGAAAAATGGAAAACAGGATTCTATTACATAGCAAAAAAGGCCAATGTACCAATTGTTATGTTTACACTTGATTTTGCTAATAAGGAAAATAAATTTTCAGAGCCATTTTATCCTACTGACGATACTGATTCAGATTTTCTGTTTATGACATCATTTTTTGATGGTGTAAATGGAAAAGTTAAATCGTATTCCTAACTTTCTTTCATGGAGTGATATACGTTTTGGACATCGTCATCTTCTTCAATCTTTTCCAGAAGTTTTTCAACTTCGGCTATTTGCTCTTCATTTAATTCTTTTGTTGTGTGAGGAATTCTCTCAAAACCTGAAGATAATATTTCAATATTTCTCGATTCTAATTCCGATTGTATTGATCCAAAACAATCAAAAGGTGCATAAATTAGAATTCCATCATCATCAGAAAAAACTTCTTCTGCTCCATGATCTATAAATTCTAATTCTATTTCCTCAGGATCTAATTCATCACCATTAATTCTAAAATTACAAGTATGATCAAACATAAAAGCAACAGATCCTGATGTGCCAAGACTACCTCCACATTTATTGAAATAGCTTCTAATATTTGCAACTGTTCTTGTGTTATTATCTGTAGCTGTTTCTACAATTACTGCAATTCCGTAGGGTGCATATCCTTCAAAAAGAACTTCTTTGTATTCTCCTTGATTTTTGTCGGTGGCTCTTTTTATTGCTCTTTCAATATTATCTTTAGGCATATTGACGGCCTTGGCATTTTGTATTGCAGCTCTCAATTTAGAATTGTTTTCTGCATCTGATCCACCTTCCTTTACAGCCATTACAATGTCTTTACCAATTCTAGTGAATGCTTTACTCATTGCTGCCCATCGTTTCATTTTCCTGGCCTTTCTAAACTCAAATGCTCTTCCCATTGAAATAATTTAATGTTTAAAAATATTAATTTCGTTAATAATCACAAATATATAGATTACTTTATTGTAAGATGTTCTCTTATAACATCATTGCTTTCAAATTGCAAATACTTTGGAAGTTTGTTGTATTTTGATAATACTGCCAAATATCTTTCATTATTAGTTGTGTAAACAAATTTATATTTAGGGTTATTTATGTCTAAATATTTAAGTAAGTCTTTTATGAAATAATCGTGATGAACAAGATCATAACTACCACAATGGTAAATTCCATACTTGTTTCTGTTAATTATATAATGTAATTGTCGATTTAATCTTTCTGAAGAACATACATTCATTACTAAATTTGGAAATAATTCTATAGGCTCATTTGTTTTTACAAGCTCTTTTATTTCTGTTATACGATTCGATTTATTTCCAAATACCATTGGAAGTCGAATTATGACCCACTGATTTTTAGGTAGTTTTTGAATTATATGTTCTATTTTAATTTTGAATAACCCGTAGATGCTATGACTTAGTCTTGTATCTTTTTCGTAACTAGGATATTTACTATAAGCATCAAATACATTAGCTGAAGACAAAAAAATAATTTTTACATTATTATTAATTTTTAAATATTGTGTAATATGTCTGTGTAGTATTATTTGAGTGTCGAACGAACCTCTTATGGCAGAGATTATTAATGAAGGATTAATTTTATCTAAGATTTCAAATACATCATCTTCTTCATGATTAAATTCAAAGAATTTTTTATTGTTTAAAAACTTTTTTGTGGGGATTCTATATGTCCCAAAAGTATTAAAATAATGTGATAATTCTTTATAAATTGAATGTCCCAAAAAACCACTTGCACCTAATATTAGAATACGAGTTTTTTTATCTTTCATTTATTTTTATAGATTTACAAATGGAGTTTTTACAATAACAGCTGGAATAATATTTTTTCTAATTTTTATCCATAAAGTTGATCCAATTGAGCATTTTTCTGAAATAACGTATCCCATGCCTATACCTTTCTTAAGAGTGGGGGACATGGTCCCAGATGTGACTATTCCAATAGTATTATTTTCATCGTCAACTAGTTCATATCCTTTCCTAGGAATTCCACGCTCCAACAATTCAAATCCAACTAGTTTTTTTTCTGTTCCAATTATTTTTTGTTGTTTTAAATCTTCTGAGTTTGTAAATTTTTTTGAAAAGTTGGTTATCCAACTTAATCCAGCTTCAATTGGTGAAGTATTATCATCTATGTCATTACCGTACAAGCAATATCCCATTTCCAATCTTAATGTATCTCTTGAAGCTAGACCAGCAGGCTTTATATTATATTTCTTTCCGGCGTTGAACGCTTTATTCCATATTTCAATAGCTTGGGAGTTTTTACAATAAATTTCAAACCCTCCACTTCCTGTATACCCTGTTGCAGAAATAATAATATCTTTCATTCCTGCAAATTCACCAACTTTAAAGTTGTAATATTTAATTGATTTTAAATCAATTTTAGTTAAGCACTGCATTGATTCTATTGCTTTTGGTCCTTGTATAGCTAATAAAGAATAATTATCACTTACATCTGATACTTTAGCTCCAAACTTATTGTTTGTACAAATCCAATTAAAATCTTTTTCAATATTACTGGCATTTACAACTAAAAGATAAGTATGCTCATTTAACCTGTATATAATTAAATCATCTACAATACCTCCTTTATTATTTGTCATACAGCTATATTGTGCTTGTCCAATAGAAAGTTTAGATGCATCATTAGTACATAAGCTTTGAATAAGTTCTAAGGATTTAAATCCTTCTATAATAAATTCCCCCATATGTGAAACATCAAATACACCAACTGAGGTTCTTACAGCATTGTGTTCAGTGTTAACACCATCATATTGAACAGGCATATAGTATCCTGCAAATGGGACCATTTTAGCGCCTAATGAATTATGTAATTCGAAAAGTGCAGTTTTTTTCATTGAAATACTTTTAGATTACAAATTTAATTAAATTTAGTATCTAAAA
>Ga0163111_10001775_pt1 | contig 13466 bp, 16 predicted proteins | sample CRUFie1St18metaG_FD_109645 | JGI IMG/M metagenome (GOLD analysis project Ga0163111, IMG submission 109645) | Marine microbial communities from the Costa Rica Dome - CRUD Field 142mm St18 metaG | ecosystem: Environmental > Aquatic > Marine > Oceanic > Photic zone | place: Costa Rica: the Eastern...
ACTTGTATTTGAATCTTTAATACTTCTTATTTCTTTAAAATCGATATGTTTAAACTGTAAAATAGAATTTAATAAATTATAGGCGTTTGAATAATTCCGTCCACTCAAATCATTGGACACGAAGAGGCGCTGGCCGCTGTTATCAGCGCTGGACTGATTGAACACGTATTCGTTTCCTCGGTAAAGATTGAGTTCTGGTTGCACCGCGTTATTGAGACTGAATTTATAAGAGTCCACTCCCACATTGAATGTATCGCCCGTTACCTCTTCTTCGGCGACTGAACGCCACGAATCGTTTTTAAGATATTGTAGCTTCTTCGTATTCGTGTTATAGAAAACCCTCTGTAATGTATTCACCGAAGGCGAGTTCGTTCCGTGTAATATCTTGAATTCGTCGCGGTTCTTAATGCTTCGTTTTGAGGTGACCTGCCACGCCGACTCCTCTCTAATTCGTATTTTACCCGTGCTACTATTATAAAATATATTACCCTCTTTGCTGTTACTATCCACTGCCGGAACCGAATCACCAGACGTAATCTTGAATGCGTTTGTATCCGTAATCGTCTTTGTCAACGATGTCCATCCATCATTCCTCCTTACTTGTAGCTGTCCTGTTTCCGTATTATAAAACACGTCCCCGTCTTCAATATAAGTCAAATTGTCTCTATCACTCGTGCTTCCTGAACCAACCTGTTCGGGCATTAATATATTAACTGGTTATATTATTACTTTGTTTAGAACAAAATTGAATTGAAAATATTAATATTGATAATAGACACAGCAATATGAAAGCAGCTACGATTAATAACGAATATGATATTGAGCGCGGAGAGAATGGTGCGAAAGAGGAGAGTAAAGCGACCGAAGCGACCACTCTAAATGTGAATGAAAGCGGTTGTTGTGCTGTGGCGAGTGTTTGTTTCTGTCTCATCATCGCTATCGTCTGTATTTGCGTCTCGCTTGAGCACAATGAAGCAACAGGAAATGAAATCATTAAAATGGAAGGAACACCTGTAATTGTTTTCGGAATCGGCGTAATGATTATCGGTTGTCTTCTATTCTGTATGGCAGCCGCCGCCTGTGCTCGGTGTGGCGACATTTGCTTGGTATTCCTACATTAGTTTTCATTTACTTATAATCTTCAAAATTATAATCTTCAAAATAATATAGCCTTCATAATATATATGAAATATACTATTATAGGTTCTGGACCTAGTGGTTTATCATTAGCATATGTATTATCATTAAACAATATAGAAATTGATTTGATTGAAAAAGACAGTCAGTTGGGTGGCTCTTGGAATTCGCAGTGGATAAATGACAAATACTTTAGTGAAAACTCGCCACGTGTCTACTCTCATTCGGGTAATAGTAAGATATTGCTGTCGCATCTGGGTTTTACAAGCGCAGATTTTCAGAATGTATATGGTAATTTTTTTCAAACCAATTATAAATTATTGGCTTTCATAACAAAATACTTTAATTTGTTTGATTATTTTATATTTTTATTCGCGGCGATCAAATATAGTTTTGTAATACAAGATATTACCGTTGCCGAATGGATGGTTCAATCCAATTTATCAAGGTCCGCCAAAAAATGCATCAAAATTATTTCCATTCTTATATGCGACAAACCAGAAAAAACGAATATAAATGACTTCTTTGGTTCAATGACTACCGGTATATTACCAAAACAGATGAAAGAACCAAATAAATGGCACGAATTAATTGAAGAACATTTGAGGAGCAAGACGAATGTTAGGATTTTTAAGGATACTGAGGTAACTAATTTGTATAAAAAGGATTCGTCATTTGTAATTCATACTAAAAACACGAAGCATGGATATAATGAGGTGCTCCAATGTAACAAAGTTTTTTTGTGCACCCAGTCTAATGGAATATATCCCATATTAAAAAATAGCTCCGAGGATATCAAAAATAGTTGGATGCCTAGCGATAAGATGGCGCAATGGAGTAATAATACTTATTATTCGGGCTTTGGGTTTCAACTTCATTTTGATAAAGATGTGAAATTTAAGACCGAATGGTGTTGGAGTTGTACGGGCGATTGGACCGTCATCATTCTCCCCGTAAGCAACTGGTTAAAGACGTGTTCAAAGGACCCTTCTATCAAAACGGTCTGGTCGTGTTGTATTGTAGATATGGAGTCAAAAAGCAAACGGAATAATAAAACGGCGAATGAATGCGATGTCAACGAGGTCTTGGCGGAATGTATGCTACAAATAAAGGATAGCTATGACATACCCGAACCAAAAGTGGTAACTGTGAGTAACGGATTGAAAAAGGAAAACAACGTCTGGCTCTCCAAGAATACCGGTTACACTAAGAGCAAATATTCCGATTTAGATATTAAAGGAAAAGTGGACAATCTATACGCGTTGGGTTGTTTTACAAAAACACCAGTAAATCACATTGCGTATATGGTTTCGGCTATTGATGCGGTCGCCAAATATTTGAAAGAATATGAAGATTTAGAACATAATATTTTTACATAATATTTACAAAATTCAAAATATTATCTAATTAACGTATTCGTCCACATTAATAATTCTATTCTTCAGTATATTGTATTTTACAGTATTTTTATCAAGCGTTTCTATTTCTTCAAAATCCTTCAATATTCCCTTCATATAGACGTTTTTCTTTATTTCGTTCATGATATTTGGATTCTCCATTATCTCTCGGAACATATCTCGTTCTTCTTGATAGCTGATTGGAATGTAGGCACGTTTCATATGTTGGAGTAGGAACCGTTCGGGACCTAGATTATCTATAACCTTGTTTATTTTCTCTTGATTCTCATTCATGAGACGCTTCGTGACATAAAGTGTAAGTTTCTCGCTTGCTTCATAGTGCTTATGGTAGTAAAAAGCTGATTGCGCCAAATATAAATTGCTGAATATATCCGCCATATCACCCGATAACATTTGTTCGCCCTTGATTGCACCGCCACGCATCGCCACGAAGTTGGTCAGATTGGCAAAATCAATGATCTGTTGCTCAAATGTTTTGGAAAACGTAAGAGTCTTGTAATATAATCCAACCGAATGCGAAATTATACTATTGAAATTAGTCTTAAACTTGTCAAAATCATTGTCCAGTATCGACTCCAAAAGCGGATAAATATGTGGATGGCTCTTATTCAGTCCCTGACCAAAAATGATGAGCGAGCGGGTGAGCGTGTTGGACCCTTCCACCGTGATTCCAATCGGCGCGCTCTTGTAGTATTTTTCCAAGAAATTGTTGTAGCCCACGCAGATGGCGGCGCCTCCGTGAATGTCCATCGCCTCGTTCAGCACCACCCGCCCTCGTTCTGTGGTCTGCTGCTTCATAATGGCGCTGATTACCGCCGGCGAACTCCCTGAATCCAATATGTCGTTCGTCATCTCCACCGAAGACTGAATCAACCACGTGTTGTAGACCATATTATTAAACTTTTCCTGAATCGCCTCCATGTTTGCCAGCGGCATCTTGAATTGGTCTCTCACTTTGATATAGTTCATTATTCCGTAAGTGGCGACCTTGCTGCTTGCGTTCGCCGTGGCAGGCAGACTTATTCCGCGTCCGGCCGACAGACACTCCATCAGCATCTTCCAGCCATTTCCGACGTTCTCCTCGCCGCCAATGACATCGTCCAAGTCCAAGACAATAGCCCCTTTGATGGTGCCATTAGGAAAGCCCACGTCGAGCGGATTGTGATGCGTCTTCTGAATCAAGTCCTTGTGGTTACGCTCCACCAACGCCACCGTGATGCCCGATTTATTTAGCAGATTGTCGGGGTCCTTCAGATTAAACGCAATTCCCATCAAGTTCGCAACTGGCGCTAATGTAATGTAGCGCTTATTAAGAGATACACGTATTTTGAGCTTACCATCCTCCTCAAACACGAACCCCTCGTCAATACTACCAGTCGCATCCGACCCATTATTTGGTCCCGTCAGTCCAAAACAGGGTATGTAATCGCCATCAGCCAGTCCGGGTAAGTATTTGTTCTTCTGTGCCTCGGTTCCGTACTTTATCAGCAGTTCGCCCGGTCCCAGCGAATTCGGCACCATCGCCACTACACCCAAACCCGGGTCAACGCTGGTGATTTTCGTCAATATATTTGACATTTCCTTCACGGACAACTTGATACCACCGTATTTCTCGTCTATCAAAAAACTGAAATACTTGCGCTTTGCCAAATAATCAATGACGTTATTGTCATCATCATTCGGATATATCTTTTTATTCATATACATACCCAGCAACAGATTCAATTCCTTTTCCGAAAATTTATTCGTGTATGATTTTTTTTCAGGATACACTATTTCGCCTTTTAATATATTTCTATCCAACGATGTGGTTCCGCTCTGTAGCGCAATCATCTCTGTTGGAGAGATTCGTGGAATTCGCTGTTTTACCGAATTGAACAACAATTTATACATTTTTAGAATATGTTAAATAATTTTTATATATGTTTTTTACCTTATTATAACCATTATACAAATATAAAAAGCTATTCACATAAATTTCTAATATAAATTCTTGTAGCTTTAGGTTGAAGTAAGGATACATTTACTATATACATTTACAAGATTAAATATATAATTATACGATTTAAATATAAAAATATATTGCTCTAATAACTAATCATGAGTGTAAGGAGCAATTTGTCGCGAAATATTGCCCAATCCTTCTTGAAAACGTTGGAGAAGGATAGCAATTTTAATGTTTTGGGGCATAAGGTCAATAATAAATGGGTCAATACCAATAGACAAGAGTTGAACAATATGATTCGCAATGGTATCCAAACGCTCAAGGATCACGGCGTCGGTAACGGCGACCGTGTAGCTTACAAGGGAAACAACTCCGCCGAATGGATCGCATGGAATATGTCGTGCTACGCAGTTGGAGGAGTGTGGGTTCCTATGTATTACAATCAATCCTCTGCTTACTGTAATCATGTCATCCACGATTGTGAACCGAAAGTGCTAGTTACTGATATGAATGTTAAACATCAGATGACCTCCAATGACAATATATATAACACAGACACACAATTCGTCCATAACGCGCTGGATAATAGTTCGGCGCCCGATATGGCAATTGAGTCACATAACGATGTTGCCGCGCTCATATACACTTCTGGTACTACGGGAAATCCGAAGGGCGTCGTCCTCTCCCACGAAAACATACTAACTAATCTGGATTCTATCAACAATCGTTTCCCCGAGATACAGAATGTCGACAGTCTAAATATTTTGCCATGGGCACACATCTACAGTCTCACGTGCGAAATGTATTACAATCTACTCTTTGACAACAAGACGAATATTACCAGCGGTATTGACAATTTTATTACCGAGGCGAATGAGGTCAAACCCAACACGCTCTATATTGTTCCAAAGGTTCTCGAAACTATTAAGCGACGCGTGGATTTTATGGACAAGCCCGTTATAAAAAAGGTGCTACCATACGTGATCGGAAACCTATTCGGCAATAATCTGGAAGTGGTCTTTGTCGGCGGAGCGAAGCTGGACAGAATCACCAAGCAGTTCTACCTAGATAACGGAATCAACATATGCGAGGGCTACGGTTGTAGTGAGACGGCGCCAATGATATCCGTGAATCACCACATTGAACCTAGAAATACCCAATCGATTGGCAAGGTCCTCAAAGACGTAGAGGTGGAGATAATGGACGGCGAAATCTGCGTCACCGGCCCGAATGTGATGCGTGGTTATTGGAACGATGAGGAGGCGACCAATAAGGCGTTCATTAATAAAGATGACAAGTGGTGGTATAAGACCGGAGATAGCGGAAAAGTGGAAGATGGATTTCTCTTCTTTGACGGACGAATCAGCGAAAACTACAAGCTGAGTAACGGAAAATTCGTGAGCGTTTCGCGTGTAGAAAATAACATCCGCAAATATCTCAAGTCCAACTTTGTGATTTATGGAGAGAACCGTGACCACAATACGCTGATTACCGATGAAGATGTTTCAAAGGAGAAATTGAAGCTAATCAACGAAGACCTCAATCCATATATGAAGATTAAGCATGTGGTAGTTATTTCAAAGGACAAGATGGAAGAGTTTTTGACTCCGAAACTGTCTATTAAGCGCAAACCTCTAATTGAATATGTGAAAACATTTGATTTGATGAAATAAAAATGATATCCATTATGCTATAATTTATATTCCTTATTATATAAATTATGCTATATAAATCATACCGTTACGTTTCGTCGTCTTGAACGCGTCTTTGTGTTTAGACTGTTTCGGCTCTTTCTTCTACGTGTCAGTGTATTCAGACTGTATCGGCTCCGCAATGATGGTCGTCGTGTCCGCCGTTTATGCCGTTCGCGACCTCTGGTCTGTTTCCGCCGCCGCGTCTGATTCCGTTTGGTTTTGCGCGTCAATTCACTCCCGCTCGCCTTGTGGAATCGGAAGATCGGCTCACCGTTCTCCAGTTCGCATTCTAAAAATCCGTTTGATGTGATTCCGTTTAGCATTACATAGGACACATCGTTCTTGGTCTTCACCTTCCCTATCTCGCTGCGAGGAATCGCGTCGTCTAATTTGGTCCCTCCAGTACCAACTATGTGCTGCTCGATGTTCATCACCGCGTCGCCCATGTCCACCGCGACCTCGCCCTTCTGATAGAGATGGAGATCGGCGCACAAGTAGTAAAAATCGGCATTCGGAACCACTTCGTAGATGTTCTTCAAGACCGATTTGAAAAAGGGAATGTCGTCTAGCATTTTAATCTTTCCCTTCTTTACTTTGACCCCCGTGATTGGATGGTGACCTATCATTATGAGGTTATTGAGACCCGACGCGTATTTGCGAATGGAGGCAAGTATCTTTCTCTCCTGATACTCGCGAAGCTGTTTTATGGTAAACGACTTGTCCAGAAAAATGTTATAGCAATCCAAATAGTCATTCGCATCGTCTTCATACATACTCGTGTCTATCATTAGCACCAGCGTGTCGTCTGTCATCAGAATTTCTTTGAAGAGCTCAAAATGGATATTGGCAATGTTCTGGATGCTATCCTGTTGTAAGGTCAATATGTTGCAATCGCTTTCACTCTTGTCGTTTATAAACAGCGTCGGTTGCTCATTTTCGTTGTTCGTTTCCAAATCGTGGTTGCCCAAAATCATGTATATGTCGGGTTCGTTCGGTAATTCCCTGAATCCGTCATCTAAATCCTTTGGATCTATTATTTTCTTTTTGCCGCCGTCTTTATTGGTTCCTTTTTTTGGGTAATAATTGTCGCCTGCCACTGAGATAAAATCCACTGGGCGTGAGGTATCCTGGATTTTTCGTTTCATAATGGTCATCACGTCACTGACCGCATTACCGTTTTTCATATTATTCCAGCAACCAAAATGAAAAAAACGTTGCATATAAAATATAGTGTGATAATAATTGTCGAGTGTTTATGGTGTTAAGGATTGATTGTTGTTTCGGGAACGCACACAAAGTTGTGAGCGCTACGTCATTATAACAAATCAACCACGATGATACCTGACTCATTCAGTTACTTAAATGCTCAATTAGTTAAATGCTCAATTAGTTAAATGCTCAATTAGTTAAAACTTTCCGCTTCTGTTTGATTTTTGACCTTTTCTTGTAGGCAACTGCTGGCTCTTGTCGCTTGTTCGTCACGGTTTAATAAACATACCTGCCGTTCCCTTGGCGTTCTGCATCCGCGTCCGCTTCACCTTTTCTTCCGATACGGGTCTAATATTTAACCTAACGGCGTCCGTATCTTCCATTACCGAATTAATAATATAATGCTTTGATACACAATTCCCCATTTTATAATACTAAATAAAAATGTCTTTATGAGAATCAATTTTAATCATAGATTTGTTAAATTTAAAATATTTAAGAATATATAAATATCATACAATATGCGAATTATTCCGATTATAATATTTTCTAGAATATTACACACACCATTCAAAAACTTTCAAGATAGTGTTGTCAATTATGAACCAATTAAGAGACACAATTTAATTCGCAAGCCCAAACGTCTTATCACAATGGGAGTCAATCGTTTTACGAACAATCACATATTTAAATGCCATTTTTGTAATGGAACTGGTTTTATACCTTGTAGGAAGTGCGCGTCCCCCACCTGTATTAAGTGTGAAAACACCGGCTACGAACCGTGTAATATATGTAGCGGAAGAGGCCACGGCGGCCCACGAATGATGCCGATCATGGTTCATCCCGGAAAAATTAATTTAAACACAGAGCTAATCTATTAAATATGAATAAAATCGCTATGACTGGTCTAGTTCCATACATTTTTGGGGCGTATATGTATAAATCTCCACCAATGCTCCTAATTTTCATACTGGGAACATTGTTTCATAACTATCCAAATTCCAAAACCTTATATTTTATAGACTCCGCCGCAAATGCTACTCTGTTATTATATGGTACTACACAAAACACGAAAACCTCCATCGTTTGTTCGTTTGTATTAATATTTTATACGATGAACAGTATCATTTTTCCAGCCAAATACAATAGAAAATGGGAAAACATTCGCCATGTTATATTTGTTCAGATAATGGGCGCATACTCGTTTTACGAACTACACGAATATCAACAATGTAAGAAATATTTTTTTATATGTAACGATTATAATTAAATCCCTTTGTATATATTATATGAACTCTCATCAATTCTCCGTGGCGTTATTTTTTGTTATGTTCATTTACTCGGGATTTAACAAAATTTTTAACTTTAAAAATAAGGTGACAACGCTGGCCAAAAAGACGGGGCTGCCGCTCCTGATAAATCAGTTAGGTATGCTCGGTGTCATTTTACTGGAAATAATCGGCTCCATCATCATCATTCTCTACTTTTTCAAGTGCGACTTTGTCAGTTTTGATATAGTAACCTTTGTTAACTACCTCTTTCTGCTCTTCCTGATAGTGGTGACCTTCTTGTATCATCCGCCATGGCAGGCTCCGATCCCTTTTCTATCGAACGTCACCACATTTGCCGGTCTCCTCTTCCTTCGCATCCTGTTACTGGAGAGATATGCGAAATGTTAAAATATTTAGTTATATTATAAATGCCTGGTATTAAAATTCTCCCGTGTGCTGTAATGATTGCCGTGGCGATCAACCTCATCCTTCCTTTCATTGTTAGCCCATTTGCTAGCGCCGAAGAGATTAAACCGCCGAATGGGGCTGGTAATCTCTCGTTTAAATCGCAACTTATGCATATGTTGGTCCACCACGCTCAGGTTCCAATTAGCAGTAGCGTTATTATCGCCACAATAGTTGCTATTTCGTTGATGATATGTAAACCCATTTGTAAGAATCAACGTCTTTAAATTTATAAAATTATTATAATAAATTGAAACAAGAATTTATGATATTTAATATGATAAATTCAAAGATGAATAAAGAACGCGCAGTAAAATACATTATCTCAAAATACGATACAATGAAGAAATGTAACGATGATGTTATTGAGTTTGATGTTGGTAAAACGGCAATTAAGATTTCAGAGGAGAATGACGAAATTTGGATTAAATATATCTCAATGCATGGCGTAGAGATTAATTACGGATGTTCGAACATTTCGCAGCTAGAAGACTATGTGAAAACCATTTTCGTATAAGGCGGTTTTCATTAGTATTCAAAAAATTGAATTACAAACAATATAACTTATCTATACAAATATAAGATGGGAAATTGTATGTCAAATCACTACGACGAAGACCGTATCTCCGTTCCAGATACTACACCGACCCGAGATGACCGACCCTACGAAGAACGCACACGAGAAGAACGAATGGATAGCGAAGCAAGGCAGATGATTGCTTGTATGAATAAAAAGAGTTGGGATTAGCATTATGAATATAGCATTATAAATATAGCATTATAAACGTTTAATCGCAAGTTTTACTATTAATCTAAACCAGTTTAGGTTTAGTAACAAGAATATAAATGCTATGAGATTATGTATTAATGAAAAATATTCAACCGTAATACTTATATATAATATATAGAATGAGTTAATAATACGAAAAATTAAAAACGCTACTGATCCAGCAACACTATTAATTTTAAAAAAAAGGGTATTTTTTTGCCCTGAATTGTATAAGTACCAAGACATATCCAATAATGGAACGGTAGTTTCAAACAAATACAATATTCCATGATGAGGTTCTCCATTACACGTTAATACTAATGGGCCAAAAATTAACAATATATGGTGTATGACTATATTACTATAACCTTTCTTAAATTTTTCATAGTTTAATGTTACTATTGTTAGATCAAATACTCCAAATGCGCTAGAAACAGGCAGTATTGAAATGAATGTTTCGCAGTTAATATCGTTCAATAAATATTTAATAGAAAATATCGTCATTATAATGGCGTGTAACGAGCTGACGATGCGCGTATTTCCTTCTAAGCGTTTTTCTTGTGGTAAACGTCGCATTATTTTTTGTATCATATTCATATTACACGTCTTAATGTATATCATACACCATAATAGATAAAAAAAAGCGACTTCTGTGAAATATACATACGGAACCATACTTCCATCCTGAATTAACCATGTATTTGTTACCATTTAATAACATTATCATAAATTGTTTAATTTGTTATGATAATATAATTAACAAACATGTTTATATAATCCTGCTATATAGAGATAAAAATGCTACATTATATAAAGAATGAATAATCCAATAATTCCGACTATTGCGTAATACGATATTTTTTTCGTCGCCGTGGTTAGATACTTGTGAACATACATATCGCTGATTCCGAACGCAAAAATATAGATAAATAACCAAGCAATTTGATTCATATTGTAACTACACTTCATATAATATAGTTAAATAAATTATATTATATTATTTACAAATGATATATGAATTTGGGAGCGGTAAGCAATATAATATCATTGGCAATATGCTTAATTTTTATAATTGCTGGTAGAATTGTATTATTTAAAATAATCAAGTATTAGCGTCTGAAAACAGTTTTATCTAACTTTACTATATATGGCTGCTGCTATGGATGTAGATGATAATTATGAAGAGTACAATAACTATTACGACGATGGACGATATTATGATGACGACGAAAGCTATCGGAACGATGACGAGGACCCTTATCCGGAAGAATCAAGCGATTATGGTCAACCAATCATCTTCATTTCGGCCCATGGAAGTGTAGTGGTGGACTCACATCCCAACTTTTACAATTTAAGTGCTCCGCAATTGAATGCGTATAAGCACACGCCGGTCTTTTGGCTCACCAGTTTTGGCACCGTCCTGCGGAACCACAATTACGATACGTCGCCTAATCGGATGATGAATGACTCGATCGATTTCATATATAATAAGCGTATCCTTGACATAGAGATGGTAAAGAATAGAAGCGACTTGTTATCCAACTGGACGGGCCACATTGGAAGTAAAGACTATACGAATGAATTAGGATTGGATCCGAAGATTGAGCCTATTATTCCTTGGGATTTACAGGACAAAGTAACAGGAGTTCAATTATACACGTTATATGGGAAAGAGTTAGCTAGTAGACAGATTTACGATAAGAACCCGTATGACGAAGACGCAGAGCCGTGGGGTATATGGATATATAATAGACGAACGCATGTATGGGACCCTGTAGACGGGTTCCAAGAAGATATTGAAAACGAGTATAATGCGCCCTTCGAAAATCGCAGTGGGAGATTTGACTTTACGCTGGACGATATTTTTTGGCGCGTGGAGGAGAACTACGGTGCGACCCCAATCGTGTTTAGTTATAGCTGTAGACATCTTGAATTACCCGACAATACGTATAATTACGATTATTATTTGGTTTCCGAAAAGACTATGAACGCCTCCATTCAGAGACGCCTCGAGGAATACCGATTTGACGATTTGGAGAATTTATACGGAACATACATCGTTTTGACACAGGGGCTATTATACCGTATACTGGAATCAATGTATCATGCGAAGACAGAAGAGGAGTTCGATGTGTATTTATCGGAATATATAGGACTCGGCTATAATAAACCGAGTAAAAGAACCATAAATAAATACGTCAAAAAGCAAAAGAGCGAATACGGCTATGGATACGGAACACAAAAGAAGAAGTATAATAAACAAACACGCAAGTCCAAACATGGTAAGCTGAGCAAGGCTAAGAATATGAAAAAACATAAACCATATGTTGCGGATATGATATCGTTTGTAAAAAAACCATTATTCACAACGAATGATTTTAAAAGGTATCTGAAAATGAAAAAAAAACGTGATGCGCGCATTATGTTACGTAAAAAGAAAGTAGATAAACGTAAAATAAAACATAAATCAAAAAATAATAGATCTATACGAATACCCTATTTTAAAAAAATTAAACCGAAAAAAAATAAGCGTACCAAAAGAAAAATGAAACTTATTTAAAAATGTAATTATTTTATGATTTATTTTTCTATATTAAAAAATTATTGTTTAATATTAAAAATATAGTTATTCTTAGAATTTTATTATGTGTTTTCTTGTCCGTTTACCTTTATTGCGTATTCTTTTTTTAGATTTACGTTTATTTTTAGATTTACGTTTATTTCCAGCAACTGCACCAAAAGGTGCATCATCGTACTCTCCTGATATTTGAACCACTGAATCGTCGTCGCGAACAAACTTTTCATACGCAATCCCTGCTAAATCTTTGAAATTACGTTTATTGATAGGCTTACCAGGACCACAATAGTTTTCTAAACAATCTTCATCATAATAATGACGCAAATACTGATATATATTATCTACTACGTCGTTACTAATACTAACAAGACAATGTTCCTCCTCGTCACCCGCGTTTTGTATAATTTGATGTAAATTTCGTGCTGTATTCATATTAATCTCTTCATTTAAATCACTAATATCTAACGGCATATATATATATATATATAGATTAAACTCGGAGAGAAATGTAAATGTTTAATGAATTTTTTATATAAAAAAATAGTTATTATTCTCCTTTTCTACTGCCTATATTCGTTTTATTATCAATCGTTAAAACCCACACATTTACATCGAGTATGTTCAAGAGGTATCTGAAGATGAAGAAAAAGCGCGACGCGCGAATGCTGAAGCTCAAAAAGAAGCGCATCGCCAAGGCCACGAAAACCCGAAGGCGGTCGAATGCCAAGAATCGCCGAATTTAGTCTGTCAATGCTCAATAAAATTGAAACAAAATGGCTCGTAGAACCCTACCACAATCACACCAAGCATGGCTATGACCAAAGAACAATACCAGCAACTTGTCGAAGCGGAACTCGAGCGCAGCGTCCCTATCCTTCCGGCACCGCCTGGACGCGCCCCACCACCGCCACCGCCCACGCTCGAGATGCAGCGCCAGTTACTCTTCGCTGAAATCTTCGCGCTGGCGAAGACGTTCATCA
>Ga0163111_10001778_pt1 | contig 13456 bp, 13 predicted proteins | sample CRUFie1St18metaG_FD_109645 | JGI IMG/M metagenome (GOLD analysis project Ga0163111, IMG submission 109645) | Marine microbial communities from the Costa Rica Dome - CRUD Field 142mm St18 metaG | ecosystem: Environmental > Aquatic > Marine > Oceanic > Photic zone | place: Costa Rica: the Eastern...
TAAAGTATTTGTGTGGGATATAACGCCTGAACCCAAACCACCAGGTAGTTCCTTTCCACATAGAAATAGTCCTCTTCACAATATCCCTTCTACAGTTATTGGGGTGGTGACAGAAGTAATCCCTTTTGATAATCGACAGAGAAGGAGTGAGTACCGAGGAGGTATAAAGTACATTATAGACACTTCTTCAGGTTTGATAGGACTCTACCAAGGAGTGGAAGATTATAACCATTATGCCGATGATGGTGGAGGTAGAGATAAGTGGGTTAAACTAAACAAACAAAATCTACAAGAGATTAAAAAAATCACCGACCTCAAGAACATTGAAAGACAAAAAGATTTCACATTAAAAAAATCTTTTATGGAATCAATAAATAATTTAACTGAAAAAGATATTACACCAACCAAAGAAAGTGTGGTAGAAAGTAGAGTTACATTGTTTAATTACTTAGACGGAATCACAAAAACTAATCTAATAAAGGAAGAAGAGTTACCTAACCTTTTAATTGGTGGTAGGATATGGGCTGATAGACTTACAGTATCCAATTCAATAGACTTGGACGATATCAAAGAAAATTCTAATAAGGTAAGAGATATTATATTTAATAATACAAAACTAAAATTAAATAATCCTTCTTTTATTGAAACTAAAAGAGACTTGTTGGAGACAGCTAAACAAACCGTAACTCTTTGGAAAGAAACTTCAAATACTATTTCTAAGTAATATCCTAGTATTCCATATACTAATCAAAATTATAAAAGCTATTTCAGCAACTCCATAACTGGGAAATGGTATGACCAGTAATGAAGTAAGTAACATTAAAGTTCCCATACCCACAGAGAAAATTCCTTTCTTTAAATAATTTAAAGACCTTACAATCCCAAACATAAAAACAAAAAGGTTATAACCACAAAAGAAAATTAAAGCCACAATTTTGTGAGTCCAATGATAGGACATGTCTATCAGTGCGGTTAGTACTAAACACAACACAGAAACTCTTAGTATTATTTTTAACACTGGTTTCCAGGGTTCTCTTTTTATGAGTTCTTTTATCCTATATTCACCATTTAACCATATTCCTAAAGCTATTATAATAAGAGACCAAAACCAGATTTTAGAAGTTTGGGTAGAGATACCAAATTTTGAAAGAGGTTCACTTTTAATGTTGAAAGTAGGTAATAAAAGATAACATAAAACAGGAGCTGTGATACCTATCACGATAGATAGTATAATATAAAGTCTCCTTAATTTTTTTATTTTCTTGTACTCCAAAACCTTTTTAATTTTTTAACTAATTGATAACATAAATTTAACATTAGAAATGATTATTCATAACCTCTATATAGTATGTATTATTAATAAGAAAATAAATAAAAAAAGATAATGGAAAGAAAAAAAATGGATATAACCCCACTAGTATATGTTACACTTATGATTGTAGTATTTTTACTAGGGTCCTGTAGTACATCAAAAAGAGTTGTACCAGCAGCAAAGTATCAAAAGTCTACATGTTGTAAATCTGACACGACTTCATGGAATGGTCTTAAGATTAGTGACTATGAAAGTCAGGGAGGATTCAATTACCTGGAAGATATTATAAAAATATCAAAGAAAAAATAAGTTTACCTTGACGGTTTATAAAATTATACCTATATTTGTTATGTCAAATGACAAACTGATTGATAAAAGTGAAAGAAGGTTTTAACTAACGTATTAAGGCACAACAATCTATACAAGGAAGGAGTTACGCAATGATATCTGGAACTACGTAACTTTAAAAAAGAACCTTCCTTTATAAGCGGGTGTAGTTTAACGGTAAAACACCTAACATCCAGTTAGGAATTGGGAGTTCAAATCTTACCCATCCGCTCTAAATTAAGAGGTTGCAGTAAACTATAAGGGATACGCAATACAAACTATCGGGTGTCACGGTGGGTATTGAAAAAAATACCTAAATAGCGTATGAGAGACACCGTCGAACTTCTTAATTTCCCGAAAGGGTGGTGGAACCCGAATCCAATTCGGCCCCAAAGCCAGAGTTTAATTACTCTGGCTTTTTTTATTGACAATAGTATAAAATTGATATAAGTTTAAAAAAAAAGATTATGCCAAAAAGTAAACACAGAAAAGGTCAAAAACAAAAAGCTAGACAACGTACTTTACGTATGAAAAGTCAACAAAAGAAACAAATGGAACAATATGTGGAAATGTTAAAAAAAGCACAAGAAGAACAACAACAACAGTCTGATGTTACTCCACCAACTAACCCATATGACTTAAGTAGTAAATAATAATAAATTCCATTAATATGAAGTATTTATAGTTAATGGGAAGAAGAAAAACTATACAAGAACAAACTCCTAACTTAACTCCTGATGAGATTGTAGGTGATTTCCTAGATTTCTGTCAAGATAGCTTAGGTTATGAAACGCCCGCGTCTGTAGAATTAGTAACAGACCGAGATAAGTTAGTCACTTTAGCTTCTTACAATTTAAACGACAACAGTGTAAGAGTTTACTCTAAAAATAGAGCACTCGCAGATGTCCTAAGAAGTATAGCACACGAACTGGTTCACCACAAACAATTAGAAGATGGTAGAATTGACATTAACAATCCACCTCAGGATATTGGTGGTGAAATTGAAGATGAAGCAAATGCTGTAGCTGGACAATTAGTAAAAGCTTTTGGTTATACTGGTGTAAACATATATGAAAATTGGGATAAAACTGGTTGTGCAGACCCAGACCAAGGAAAGTTCTTCTGTCAAGATAAAGGAGAAAATATAGGGATAAGTGATATATTCAAAGGAGACGGACACAATATTATACACGGTTTTGCAGATAAGTTTCATTTATCAGATGTAACACCAGAATCAGAAGAAACGTACAATGACCCTGCTAAAGTAAAACCAAAAGAAAATAATTTTAAACCTAATCTTAGAAAAGGACCATTTAGTATTCCAGCACAGAGTAGAGATTTATTAACTTTAATTAATGAAGAGAAAGACCCAAATAAATTAAAGTTAATACAAGAAGTAATCCACAACCAATTAAGGTATCTTAACGAAAATCAAGAAATTTTAAAAGAACAAGTAGAATCTTCAGAGGGTGAAAGTATAACACCTTTAGATGTTAAAATAATGAATCACATTATAAGAGATTATAGTAAAAATGAAATAGAAGAGATGGTAAACATTTCCGCTTATGATGTAGATTTAAGAAATGTTTTAAAACTATACGGTGAACACGATTTAGGAGGAATGAAACCAAAACAATTCATACAGTTTATTTATGATAATAATTATAATGTTACTGAAAACAATGTAGGTGACCCACTCCCACCTTTAAAGACATACCGAGTAGTTCAAAATTCAGTTACGGTAGAAAGAATAGCAAAAGATTTTGAGGCAGAAGGTAAAGACACCAATTTTACAGGTTTTATGTGTGGAGTTAAAGAAGACTTTTGGGAGTACGACCCAGAAATTATTAGTCAGGAAGTCCTAGATTCTGATTATATGGGTGATGAAGAATGGGTATCCGTATCTGAGAACGGTAAAAGAATGTGGGAAACAAGGTACGGGACAAATAAGATGAATAATGAAAAATTCAACCCATATAATATAGAATGTGACGAAGATTAAAAAGTATGAAAATTATAATTACAGAAGAACAACTTCAAAAAATATTAAATAGTAAGTCAACTTTAAATGAAAGTTCACTCTCAATGCCTGTACCCGATAAAGGAGTTAATAGTCCTTATTCTAATAGAAGATGTATTAGAGGTCGTAGGTGTAGAGCACACAGGGGTACCGATTATGCTGCAGCGTCAGGAACAGAAGCAGTCTCAGTTGCGGACGGTGAAGTTAGAAAAGGAAAATTTCAAGGAGGAGATTGTGGAGGAACTATTATAATTAAACATGATAATGGCTATAGGAGTAGTTATTGTCATATGAGAAGAATAGATGTCAGTAAAGGTGATAGGGTAAGACAAGGAGACATAATTGGGCAAACAGGTGGTAAAAGAGGAGAAAAAGGTGCTGGTAATTCTACAGGAGCACATTTACATTTCGGATTAAAATTAAATGGTAAATGGGTAAATCCTGAAGAACATATTAGTAGTAGTGGAGTTTTTAAAAGTAGAAAAAGTAATAGTAAGAGTAACTCAACTGTTGATATTCCAACAAATGCTTTGAAATTGTATGATGGTATGGGGAAAGGAAGAAAAGAAAAACGAAATGATGTAAAAGAAATGCAACAAGACCTTATTACTCTTAATTATGTATTACCTAGATTTGGTGTTGATGGAAAATTTGGTCCAGAAACTCTAACTTCGGTAAACGCTTTTCAAAAAGACCATGGATTTGTAGAAAGTGAAACAGTTACGGAAGAAATGTTAAAAGCGATGAAGAATCCTAAAAACATAAATAAAAATCCAGAAATTAATGACCCTAAAGAAATTAAAAGACAAGCTAGAGAAGGTAATATAAAACCTTTTGCACCAGCTGTGGTAGACGCTATTAATAAAGCGAGTGATAAAAATGGTGTAAGTAAAGAATTAATGTTTACCATAGCTAACATAGAATCTGGAGGTAATCCCACAGCGAGAAACAAAAGAAGTGGTGCGTCAGGATTATATCAGATTATGCCTAAATATTTTAATGATTATGGTGTAAACGACAGAACGGTTTGGGACCCATACGTTAATGCTGACGCAGCAGCCAAAGGATTAAGTAGAAAAATTAACTCCCTATCTAGATTGTTAGGTAGAACACCTACCAACCCACAAATTTACATGTCACATAATCAGGGTAGTCAAGGATTTAAAATAATTTATACAGCATGTCAAAAATTTGGTAACTTGGGAGGTAAAGAATCTTTACAACAAGCTGCGAATAGTTTAGGGTATAGTAGAAGAACTGGGAGTAAGATATATAGAAATATGAGAGGTAATAAAGGAAACCACCCATGTCAGTTTATGGATAGTTGGGTGGATATATATAACAGTAAAAAGACTTCTTACGCGTAATGTATACACTTAAGGAAATAAGAAAGATTTTAAATATTCAAGAACAAGACTCGAATGAGGACTCTTGGTCTGACGGAGATGCTATCGAAACAAATGAAGGAGATGGTAAACCTTTCACCCCTTTTGAATTAGCTATACTCAGATTAATCCATCAAAACTTAACTAAAGGGAATATGGAGGATGTCCTACGTGACCACGCTTATCCTGGAGATGTAGGTAAGAAATGGATTAACATTGCAAAATTAGTTGGTCTAAGACATAGCATTCAACAAGGACATTCAATAGATGATATCGCATATGATAAAAGATATGTTAAGTGGGCATTAGATAATTGGACTGAAGACGGTGACTATGCTTCAATAGAAAAACCAATAAAAGTTCCACCCAAAAGATACAAAGTTGACCGTGAAGAATCAGGTACTCAAACAGTATATAAAGATGGTTCCACCACTGTAATTGGTTATGACGAAGATAGTGCGGCTGATAGTGCAAACACTGAGTTTTGGGACTGGGGTGGTGAAATGGAAACTACCGATTATGGTGATTATGAAACTTATGATAGTGAAATTACCCATATAGAACCCGTAGAAGTATTAAGTGAAGAAAAACAAAAAGAATTTAATGAGTTAGTTAAATTGTGTCAATTAGGTGAAAAGTACACACCTAAAATAGTTGGTGGAGTTACCAGAGAAACATTAACACAATTTCTAAAAGAAAATATAAATGATATGGTTTATATTGACGAACCTAAAGAAAAACATATCAAAAGAATGAATCGTCCTTTGGGACCTTTGGAGGGATTCCCGATAGAAAAATTCAAAAACATGCCTCCACCTGAAAATGAGTCCACAGAAACTGAAGAAGAGATAGATTATCTTGATAGTATTCCAGTAGAGAAAGGATTTGTCAATAGTGCAGACGATGTGGACGGACACTTTAAAAAGTTTTTAGAACCAAAAGGGTTAGAGTTCCCAACAGAAGAATTAAAAGACGTAATGAAAGGAGTTAAATCAATAATACTCCAATTGAAGTACCATTACAATAGACCTAGACCTTATCAAGTAGCGGATGCTAAAAATTTAAAATTAGATTCAGAAAATTTAAAGTCTGCTAGTACACCTTCCTATCCTTCTGGACATGCAACACAAGGTACTTTCTTAGGTAGATATCTAGCTGACCTATACCCAGAGTACGAAAAAGAATTAAGACAGATAGGTGAGGATATTGCATTCAGCAGAAACATGGCAAAAGTTCACTACCCTAGTGATTCAGAGTTTGGTAAAATGTTAGGTAATGATTTGTATGAGTTCGTATACCAACCAGAAGAAGAACTAAACGAACAAGTTGAAGAATCTTCTTCAGAATATGGTGGAGACAAACTCCTTGTACCCATACAAGCCTTGGAACAATATGGTAACACATATTTAAAAAAAGATTTAAAAAAAATATTAACTAATATATTAGAATGTCTGGAGAGGACTTGTTATCAGATAGGTGAACCATATTTTCTTTCAATGATAGATGAGGATGGAGAATCAGTTCAACTACAATCAACTTGTAGTGACTGTACTCACTTATTGGATGAGACACTACAAACTTTAGATGCAGAACTAATTAAAATGGGATTTTTAAAAGGAAATGATAATGGTATGTTAGTAAAACCATTCCCAAAAGAATATAATAGGTGGGTAGAAGATATAATGCAAGAGATTAACCCAGGTTTTTTTATAGATGATAATGATGAGGTGAGTTACAAGGACTTAGGAAATGCTCATGACGCATATTATGATTTAAGTGAACAAATATCACCAGAAGCTTTACAAGACTTATATGCGTTTCATGGTGAAGAGTTTGATGATGAAATGGATGAGGAAGTAAAACCCAGTACTCAGTTAAGTGGTGAACAAGGTAACTTCATTAGAACTTTAAAAAAATTACAAGAAAAACGTAAGATAAGTGATAAGGTTAAACACTTCACAAATAAAAAAAAAGAAGATTTAAAAAAGTTTTGGTCTGAGTTAACAAAAGGTGCTAAACGTGAACGTAAAGAAACTGCAGAAGCAGTTAAGATATTAGCAAGACTTATTAAAAATAGAGATAGTGTTACCAAAGAAGACATTACATTCCTCAAAGAACAATCAGGAGATATAGCAAGAATTATCGCTTTAATTAGTTTAGGTGCCGTATCAGTTGTAATACCAGTAGGTTTAGAAAAATTATTAAACCAGTATGGTATTTCTATTATGCCTAGAAAAAGAGGTAAAGATGAAGACGGTAACGGTATAGATGACTATATAGATGTTACACAGGATGATAATCTATTAAACGAATCAAAACAAGAGATTAGTCCAGAACTCGAAGAAGGTGATTTGATTAAAGTAATTGATACGGGTTGGGAACCGCAAACTATGGAAGGTAAAGAAAGAATACCAGACATATTCATCACATATAAAGTTGTACGAAAAATTCCTGGAGGAAAGTATAGACGAGTTAGATATGACTTAATTCCAGAAGGTGAAGGTGTAGTATTAGATATGTCCAATGATGAGTTTATGGAAAGTAAAAGTATTTTCGATGGAGATATCTGGATAAAAGTTAACCCAACTGAAACTCTAAATGAATCAAAACAAGAAATTAGTCCAGTTTTAAAATATGGTGACGTAATAACTATTCTAGATATACCAACACCCACAATTGGGTTTGGAGATGATAAATCCAGAGAAGAACGACAAAGTTATGCATTCGGAGAACCACAATTATTTAAACCTTATTGGGTATGGAAACCAAGTTATGGTGCACCAAAAAGAGAAGGAACTTACATTATAGTACCTCTCGATGAGGTATCTGAGTTACAAAAATTAGGGCACCTAAAACCAGAAGATGAAGGGTTACCAGCTCATTTACATAGAAAACTAAGAACAATAAGAAGAAGTAGAGGTGACCAATGGGTAAAAACAAACCAAACAGAACCATTAAATGAATCAAAACAACAATTCAATCCAGACCTTAAAGAAGGTGATTTTATAAGAATTTATGATGTTGACAAAGACTCACCAATTATTAGTCGGGAAGGTTATACAGACCAAGACCGTTATATGATGTATGGTGGTGAAAGTATACCAGAAATATTTAAAGTTTATGTTGTTATGTTAGTAACCAAATATAAAACAACACAGTTTGATAAAGAGGGTGAAAAAATGTATGTATTAATGGGACCAGACATGAATCCAAGTCGTCCATATTATATATTTCCCTCACATGATACTTGGGTTAAATTACCTAAAGAAGAAGGGATGGAAGCGTTTAAAGAGGGTATAGAGTCCTATCACCGTATGAATCTAAATGAGTCTGACCCAAAAACAGGAACTGGAAAAAAACCAAAAGGTAGTGGTAGAAGATTGTACACAGATGAAGACCCTAGTGACACAGTATCAGTTAAGTTTAGAACTAAAGAAGATATTGTAGATACATTAAACAAATCTTCATTCAAATCTAAATCACACAAAAGACAATCACAAATTATTAATCTTATACATCAGAGAGTAAGAGCTGCACATAAAAACGCAAAAGACCCTGAGACTAAGAAAAGACTTAAAAGAGCTTTAGATTATATTACAAACAAAAAAGAAAAATCAAAAGAAAAAACTAAAAAGTTAAATAAATTAAACGAGTCTACTCAAACAAACCAACCACTACAGAGAGGGGATGAGGTTATGATTGTAGACTTAGACCATAGTACACAAGGATACATGACTGGTAGACTTCCTATATCCTTAGTAACACCAGACACATTCAAACCTTATAGGATTTTTGGAATCACAAACAGACGAAGAGAAAACTGGGAGGGTCCAGATGCAGATACAAGAATTTATCAATTAGAACCTGTAGATATCACTGACGAAGAAAGACATCAAGACATGATATCTGGTGGAGGTTACAGAGTAGGTTTACATATGATACCAGGAGATACTTGGATACTACAGAAAAGACCAGAAAATTGGTACGATAATTTACATGAATCAAAACAAGAAAGAATTAGTCCAAAGTTAGAAATCGGTGATAAAATTAGAGTGATTGAAATAGATGGTGAACACGCTAGAATGCCTAAATTATTTACAACAGTTTATGAAGTTATAAAAAAGGGAGGAGGGACGAGTTTAGGAAGTAGTTTTATATGGGGAGGAGAATATTATGACCTACTTCCAGAAGGTTTTAGGGAACAGAAAAAGGTTGGAGAAAGAGATGTTAGGGATGATTTTAAAACTATCTACAGCCGTGATGTGTGGGTAAAAGTTAGCCCAACGGAAACCTTGAATGAACAAAGAGAACCAGCAAAATTAAACCCTGAATTAAAAATGGGGGATGAAATTATGGTAGTGGATGTAAATAGTGAAAGAGAAAGTGGTGAGACATCGTACACGACTCCACCTACAGGACGTAAATCAGAAAGATATATTCCTTATGTGGTTGTAGAAAAAAATTCTAATGGACATCAGTCAGAATGGCCTTGGAAATACGTGGTTGTAGAAAAGAGATTTTTAGAAAAAATTCTTAAACTAATGGAGGAAAAACCTGGTTATGATACAGATTGGACAGAAAACCTTATAGAAATGAATGCTAAGTTTTTATATCCTTGGATATACCAGTGGATAAAAACTGGTGAGTTTAATGAACTTAGTAAATTTGGACTAACTGAAACTTTAAATGAAGAGACTACTATCTTTGGACAAGGTTTAATGGATAAAATTAAACCAGAAGAGTTTGAAGGCACAGATGAAGAATGGGAAGAAATGATATCGTTAAATGCAGATGAGGTACTAGATATAGAAGATGATTATGAATATTTTGGAGGTAAAACCGACCCATCAACAGGATTTGTTGCCCCATCTAAGGAAGTCACCAATAATATATGTAAAGTAAAAGGTTTCTGTAAAGCACAAGGACCAATTACTTTTGGACAATTAAGAGAATTGGTCAAAGCTGCAAGTAGTCAAAGATTGAAAACTGATATGGGACGTGGTACATTTAGAGAACTATGGAGGATAGTACCATTTTTTATACCACAAGTTTTATTAGCTGCTGTTGGAGCAGAACTTGCAAGAGTTATTAACAAAATAATTTCTCCCGCTTTAAAAGACGCTGGAAGTTATAAATCCTGGTGGGGTCAAGTAGTTATGAAAACTATGAATGTTGCGGAAGGAACAGCTTTTCCTAACATGGTTTTAGGTGATGACCCACTAACCAAAGTATTTTTTATCTCTGATGGTCTATTACACATGATTAGTGATAAATACAAATTAAAGTTTGCGAAATATGTTGCGGATGTAGCAGCAAGTAAACCTGATGATGAACCAGTTCCAGATTGGTTTGTTGAAAATTTATTAAGAGATTATTTAAATCAAAAATTTTTATTAGACCCACCATTACCAGTCAAGGTAAGTAATGAACCATTAAATGAACAACAATTTCCTTTTAATCCAAATAACAAAGATATAGAAAGGGACCACCCAGAAGGGGAACCAGACTGGTCTATAAGACGTGGGGACCAACACTACGCTATGAATGTAGAAAATACACCTAACGAACCCGTTGCGGCGTTTAATAACTATTTGGTTAAGAACTCACCTTTCATAATTGAAGGTTTTGATTTTTATCTAAGTGCAGTCCCAGGTAACATGCCTCAATCAGCTATTGTAGATGTTTATGTTCCCATGATGGATGATAGTGCTGTCGCGGATGATATTTGGAATAAAGATAGAATTTATTATCAAAGAGCAGAGGATTGGTACGGTGAAGACGCTAGTTACGGCTCAAAATACCAAGGAAGGAAAGAAAAATTACATAATCTTGATTATGACCAAAAATTTGCTGAATTTACATATTACGAAGATTTTCAAGAACAACATCCAGAATATATTGAGTACTTAGAAAAAGAATTAGGTGATAGCAATCTACTTAACGAACCTGGTGCACAGTATGAAATGATTTGGAGGACCAAAAGAATGAACTTACAAAACGAATTAGATAGTATCGCTAAGTTATTTGGTGTGAGTCGGGCTTTAATAAATAGAGACCCCAGAAAACCCTGGAAGAGGCAAAGAGATGGTTACAATAATGAAAAAATTAGACCAGGTAAGTTAGTACCAAGAGGATGGCCTCGTCCTTAATCATTTACATTTTATTAATTAAGATTTAAATTTATGGTATGTTATTAATAAAATATATTATAGAAAATTTAAGATTTGTTTATCGTTTGATACATCCTAATTTTAAATTAATTAAAGTAGATTTTAATCAAGTGCATTCTTGGGATAGGTTAACTACAGAAGAAAAAAGAAAAATGTATTTTCCTTTTGAGAAACCATATGAATGGCAAAAATTAAAAAACTCTTTAAATAAAATAGGTTATATACCTTCTATTGTTGTAAATTTATATTTAACTAAACCAGATTATTCTTATACTATAAAAGATGGTCATCACAGATTTTTCATATTGTCTGAAAATGCTAAACCTACAGATAAAATTAAAGTTTGGGTACATAAAAAAAATAGTAAAAAAGTTAAAAAATTTGTGGACGGAGATAAGTTGATTAAAAACAGTGTTCAAAACAGTTTTGAAAAACTAAATCAACAACATCTAAAAAGAGTTAAACGTTCACCTAATTACGAAAGATTAAAAAAAGAAAAATGAATTTAAACTCAAAAGCAGATTACTACCAATGGTTAATGTCCCAACATGGGCAAATAACAGAAATGATGAGAAAAATACCTAAATTATCCATAGAGGAACAATCTAAAAGGATTGATATGGTAGAGTACAGTGAAGAAAATCAAAGTAAAATTGATAACTTAAAATCAAATTTATTAAGATTAGAAAATGAAGCTAATAGAATTACAAGAGATTTGTAAAATGCCATTAAAACCACCCTCATTAAAGGTAATTCTGGAACTTTGTTCTTTTATATTCCAAACGGTTATAGGTTTATTAATTTTAGGCTTGTCATTACCATTTATTATTGGTAGAATTATAATAGAAGAAATTTGGGATATAGGAAAAACATATGTCAAAATTTTATCACAAACTAATTTTATAAAAAGATTAAAAAAATGAACAGTAACGAATTTGTATTTTGGTTAAAAGGAATTGTAGATTCTACAGATTTTATGCCCACTAAAAAAACTTGGGATTTAATAGTAGATGTGGTAGATACGATTAAAATAAATAAAAAAGAACCTACACCCTTAAATGATGCTGTGGTAAATAGGTTAACTGAGTTACAATCCCCACCACCTTCACAAAATCCTTATGATGTTACTTGTGACACATACCACAATGAAACATTTAAAAACCCTTTAAAAAAATAAAAAATGCCTTATTTAATTATTAAAAAGATGAAAGACCCAACTTTGGGTAAAACTACATTTACAGTCTTAAACAATGGTTTAAGTGAAATTATGGAAATCAAAGAAAAAAAGAAAGCAAAAGAATTTGTTAGAGTTCTTAATGAAAATTCAGACAGTGGTTGGCTTTATGAGATTAAAGAGGTATGTCAAAAATGAAAAAGAAACATTATAATATAATTTATATAACTTTAATGTTACTAATGTTATTAATAGGACAAAACTAGTAAAATGGGACACTGGGAAGATTTTTGGTGGGAAACCACGAAAGAAATAAAAGAAAGAGGTTTAGAAAAAGAATTCAATAAACAGTTAAAAAAAATGGATTCTCAGGATAAACATAAATATAAAGATACTAGAGCGAGATGGGAGTACGCCTTCACTAAAATACTTAAAAAAATAAAAAATGTTAGGGACAATAATTAGTGTAGTAATTGTAGGTGTAGTAGTTAATTTACTTTTATTAAGTTCTAGAAGAATGGATAAAAAAGATAAATAATATGGATATGATTACATTTTTAATAGGTTTTAGTTACCTTGTGTTAGGATTTTTATGGGTATTTTTACACTACAAAATTTATGATAGATACTTACTCAATGAGTTAAGTGCTTTTTTTCTAATAATTTTTTGGCCTATATCATTTTTGACTACAATTCCTAGAATTTACAAACTATTACGTAGAAAGTTGAATATTTAAAAAAATATTATTACATTTGTGGTATGGATTTATCATATAAAATAAAAAACGAAGACAGAAGAAACCATCCACTAAAGTGGTGGGTAATGCCAGATGAAACAGCTGTAGCAATATATCAAGGATTTAGGGGAGAAAACCCAGACCTAGACTTTATTGTTAAGTATCGTAGTCCTGGTAAAAGATTAAGAACACCTTCTCATACCCACTGGATAGTGGACTTATTAGTTAAGTGTGAATACAATAAAGATTTAGTAAAATTATATGTAGAACATTTAATTAAAATGTATGAAGAAATAGAACCTTTTAAAAATCAACAAGACCGTAACAATTA